>Ga0302271_10000491_pt1 | contig 38865 bp, 18 predicted proteins | sample III_Bog_N1_1_FD_198767 | JGI IMG/M metagenome (GOLD analysis project Ga0302271, IMG submission 198767) | Peat permafrost microbial communities from Stordalen Mire near Abisko, Sweden - III_Bog_N1_1 | ecosystem: Environmental > Terrestrial > Soil > Wetlands > Peat | place: Sweden: Abisko... | reverse complement strand
GTGGAATAAAATTCTTCTTAACTAAATCTCTCCCAACTCTTTTGAATTGGATTTTTATGTGCTGTGTTGTGTGGGTTGTTTGTTATGTTAGATTGTTTTTTTGTATTTGTTGTTGAATTTTTCTGTTTGCTGTTCCCCTTACCTTACCTTACGTTTGAAGATTCCAGTTTATCAAATTCCTTTTATTCGCATTAAAAATAGTATGCAATGGTGTTTTTAAAGAAGTAGTTTCTTTTGACCAATTTATTTTCAATTGAATTACTTGTAAATGCTTAAAAAGTATTTTTTGTATTAAGATTTAAAATCATATTAGTTTCTACAGTTATTTCTTCTCTCAAAACTCATTATAACTATTCACTAACTTTTCAAAAAAAATTTTTTTAAGCAATTCTCACATACTATTGTTAAATTCATAAACCTCCTAAAAGTGTTGATCTCTTAATTACTGCGACAGTCACAGAAACATAGATTTTTCAAATGACCCCTCACATTATCTTTCTTCGAATAAAGCATCAAATCAAATCCAATAATTGTCCTTTAAGTTTCATTGATTATTCAAATTTCAGTTGAATGAAGTAATTTGCTAAATGGTCTAGAATAAAGTTCAAGAAAGCTAACTTTGATCATTTGAATAAGAATCATTTTTAAATTCAAGTTATTACTGTTCTAGATATGTCACTGTGAAATTTTGAGTGGATTTCTAAGTTGATAATATTAACTGTGTTGATGATAATAAATCACATGGTTTTCTAGCTCATTTTTTCTGATTGTATTAAAATAATAGCGAAATCAATGGTAATCTTCCTCTTAGAATGTTTAATCATTATTATTATTGTTTTATTTATTTCTGTTATTTTAAACCTTCAAAATAAGAGGAAGGGGAGTTCTCTGTAAAGAAATGTTTTTAATAATATAATAGCTCAATCGTAACCTATGTTGCTTCTGGTAGATTTGATATAATTGAAGCAACTGCTTGCTTTCTTTCTTATGAAATATAGAAACTATAATTGAAAGGAATGAGATTTAAGAAAATTTACAGCTTTTGACAATACTTCATTATTTAAGTTTTTGCAATAAGTAAAAAAATAACTGAATTGTAATTTTACCTTACGGCTAAAAAGATCTTAGAATAAAGGTTTTGAATATAAGTTTTAAGAATTTAATTGTTTATTTATGATCAATCAGACTTGCGTTCCTCCTGAATTTTGGAAAAAATAATTGCAAAACATGACAGATTATCATTTTTTGCTTGCAACTATTTATTAAACTCACTATTCAATTCTTTCAATGATTATATAGACATCTTTTCAATTTCTAATTGTTTATTTAAACTGGCAATAAAATAGCGTTCTTATTGAGTTTTGGAAAAACAATTGCAAAACAAGACAGATTATCATTTTTTTACAAGTAGCTACTTATTAAGCTCATTATTCAATTCTGTCAATGATTGTGTAGACTTCTTTTCAGTTTCTAATTGTTTATTCAAACTGGCCAGATTCTCAGTTATTGCTTGCTTCTATTTATTCACCTCATTAATCGTTTCGTTCAGTTTTACTACTTACTTCTTTTCAGTCTCTAATTTCCCATTCAAACTAGTAATAGACTCGCTTTTCTCCTATGCATTCAAAAAATAATTTGAAAACAAGATTAGTTAACTGCTATTTACTTGGACTTAGCTATTCAGCTTGACAATCTTTGTGTCTAGTTCTTGGGTAGATTTCTTTTCAGTTTTTAGTTGCTCCTTCAATTTGTCCAAAGAATTGCTGTCCTCCTAATAAATAATAAAAAATAAGTTTAAAAAAGGAAGTTAAAGCCTTAATTACTTCGATTTATTGATTCTACTCGTCAATCTATTGGTTTAATTCTTGAGTTGACTTCTTTTCAGTTTCTAATTGCTCTTTCAAACTGGCGATCGATTGGTTGTCCTCCTGCAAATTAGAAAATAGTTTCAAAAAGCAAGGAAATTACTCCTTTATTTACTTGTATCTAGTTTTCCAGCAAGACAATCCTTTGGCTCTATGTCTAGGTAGATTTTTTTTCAGTTTCAAGTTACTTATTCAAATTAGTGATATTCCCCTTCTACTCCTATTAATTTAATAGAATAAAAATGTTGATAGTGAATATCATATTAATTACTTGGATTTATTTAGTCAACTCGTTAATCTATTGGTTTAATGCTTGAGTTGACTTCTTTTCAGTTTCTAATTGTTTATTCAAACTGGCCAGATTCTCAGTTATTGCTTGCTTCTATTTATTCACCTCATTAATCGTTTCGTTCAGTTTTACTACTTACTTCTTTTCAGTCTCTAATTGCCCATTCAAACTAACAATAGACTCGCTTTTCTCCTATGCATTCAAAAAATAATTTGAAAACAAGATTAGTTAACTGCTATTTACTTGGACCTAGCTATTCAGCTTGACAATCTTTGTGTCTAGTTCTTGGGTAGATTTCTTTTCAGTTTCTAGTTGCTCCTTCAATTTGTTCAAAGAATTGTTGTCCTCCTAATAAATAATAATAAATAAGTTTAAAAAAGGAATTTAAAGCCTTATTTATTTGGTAGTTTCAAAAAACAAGGAAATTACTCCTTTATTTACTTGTATCTAGTTTTCCAGCAAGACAATCCTTTGGCTCTATGTCTAGGTAGATTTTTTTTCAGTTTCAAGTTACTCATTCAAACTAGTGATATTCCCCTTCTACTCCTATTAATTTAATAGAATAAAAATTCTGATAATATGAAGGCATTTCCATACTTAAATTGTTTGAAGTTGAACAGAGTTGTCACCTTGGATTTTTTCTAATCTGCCTTTCCACTCTTCAATGAGTAATTTCTATTACAGGATATTTTCCTGATCTTCCTCAAACTAGCTGTTGCAAAGATTCAATTACTATTATAAATCTTCCAACTATGTCTATTTGCGCTAAACCTCTGCCTGTTATTAATCGCTCTAAAAATTTCCCCAAAATAAACATAATACTTAATTTATTAAGATAAACAACTATAACTTCTTTTATCTATTAATTGTTTACTTGCTATGCTGCTTTGAGAAGAGATACTTCAGAGCTGTCAAAAAAATTAATTTCTTCTAGAAGAGAGCACACTAGAGTTTAAATTGATTTAGGCTGATTTACTGAGAAGGCGAGTTTCATAGCTTCAAATTTACTATAAAGTTCTTTGATTCTTTATGTGTTGGCCTCTGAATTTTCAATATGGGTGTTTACAAATTAGATTAATGAATCTTCACTTTCTGCTTATTCGAAAAGAATGGCTTAAAGCTATCCGATGTTAGTTACTTCTTTAAAGCAGTCCATATAGTCCTTAAATAAGCCAGAAAGCTTAATAATATTGAACTTTTAGGCCTCTTCTTATTTATCTATTTTTTCTTTGATAAGTTTGCGTAGGCCTTCAAAGTATTGACGAATCTCTTCGTTCACTGTATCGACGGTATCAACATTTTTTTTTATTATCTAGCTCAGGGCAGGGTCTTTCAACACTGGATAGGATATCAAGAAACAATCCCTTGATGCATAAAGAGCATCTTTGATTTGCAGGTATTCTTAAGCTTTGACGTTTTACTCTTAGACAACTTTCGCATATTCTAATATTTTGTGAGTTCAAAACTAAATGGAGATGCTTAGCATGCTTTCCAGGGTGTTATTTGCATTTCTTTGATACAATTTTTTTAATATCACCTTTACGCTTAAGCAAGGACTCCTCTGCTTAAACCACTTCTATGGAGTCGATAGGAGTAGTAGAATTTTCGTTATCAGAATGTAGAATGTCCATTGATCAATTTTATGCTGAAATTGTTGTTGAGTTAGTTTCAAAGTATTTATTTATTAATTTTTTTCTTCAATTTCATTGGTCCTTTCTCCCCCACCAAAATATCTAAAAGCATCAATTTTGCAATTCCCACCCTTGTATTTTTTCAAAATATTCTAAATTTCTCACAATGCATCATTGCCTTCCCTACAGTTTATGATTATTAGCACAGATGTAAGTGTCATCCTAATTAAAATTATAATAATCCAACACGCACTTAAAAGTGTAATTTTCCTTTTGCTATTTCTAATATCATTTTTAATAATATTATTATTATTATTAAGAATAAAAGGGAAATAAAAATGAGATGAGGGTTTTTTTCAAAAGGTTGTTGTTAAGTTATCTCAAAATATTTATTTATTATTTTCCTCTTTCATCTCATTGATAATTTCTCCTTCACCAACATTTCTAAAGTTACTAAGATATTAGATTCCTTGGAAAATAATAAACAAAATTGAAAATATCTTTTGTAACTAATTTGATAATATTCTTAGTTCTTTTAAACTCCATTATAACCTCTTGCATATTAAGATTAATTTTGATTTATAAAAATATGGTCTCATCACAACAAATGAAGGGGTTACTTAATAAAAACAAACAAGCAAAGTTAATAATAACTTTATTCTATCATTTCTTAAAATATGTATTTAATCAATTTGATTTCAACTAACAAAAAAATTATTAAATAAAGAATAGCTTCTTGAATGAGAGAGGGGGAGGGGGGAGGGCACACAAAATATATTCTTTAAATGAAACAATCAAGAAGAAATCATGAAGGACAATAGGTCAATTTAATTACTTTTGTTTGTATTTCTTCCAATTAGAAAGCTCATTGATATTCAAGGATTTTGAGAATTTGTTTGGATAAGCTATTAGATTCATTAGTTTGAATTAGTCGTTTTGTAGAGTCATGTATTTTTTGGAAAGCAAAACAATTATTTTGAACTATTTAAAACAAATGAAAACAAAAAATGGCATGATTATTTAAGAGTCCATTCATTGAAAAAAGATAATAAAATCGAAATTAGAATTGAAGCTGGTCAGAGTAGCTCGGGCTCAATTGAAAAGGAAGCAGTGTGCGTGCTCTTGTGGGGGGAGGGAGGGGGATATTTGTGAGAAAGAAAAAATATATTAGCTCAGAGTGCGGTAAAATAAAAAATAAGCAAGCAAAAAGTAAATAAGAAGAAAAAAATCATCAAAATGAGCCAAAACAAACGAAAGCAGATGTTCAAGATCATCATCTTGGGTGATTCAGGGTATATTTTACTTCTAACTTCCAAAATTATCCCTGTTTGAATGGAAATTCATTACTTTGTTCTTTCTGATAGTGTTGGCAAGACTTCTCTGATGAATCAGTAATTCTATCTCTATTATGAGTTTATCATTTTACACGATTAATGTTACGAACAAAAAATTCTAATAATCTGGCTGTCAATTTAAAAAACTTCAGATATGTGAATCAGAGATTCACTCAATAGTATCGAGCCACAGTCGGAGCTGATTTTATGGCTAAGGAAGTCATGATCGATGATCGTATGGTCACTCTCCAGGTTTGGATTTATTAAAATATTCATCAAAAAAACATAAATTTTGTTATTTACCCTTAAATGTATCTTTGATTTTTAGATCTGGGACACTGCTGGATAAGAGAGATTCCAATCTCTTGGTGGAGCGTTTTATCGAGGTGCTGACTGTTGCGTTCTTGTTTATGATATCACTAACAAAAAGGTAACTAAAAATCTATTTTTATTTTTAAATCTGTTTTAGATGATACTGAGCTGTAATGTTAATAATCTAATATTTTCCATAAAGTCCTTCGAAAATCTCGAATCCTGGAAGGAAGAATTTAAGTAGCAAGGTTGCCCAAAAGATCCCGAAACTTTCCCCTTTGTTGTGCTTGGCAATAAATGTGATAAATCTTCAGAAAGAAAGGTAGAAACTGATTTTGCTTAGTAATGGTGCAAATCTCATGGAGATATCAAGCATTTCGAAACCTCAGCCAAGGAGGACAATAATGTCAATGCTGCATTTGCTGCGATCGCTAAGTCAGCTGCTTCTCAATCACAAGAAGAAGAAATGTAATCTCAGAAAAATTAATGAATGGAAACCATTTCTAAAAGTAGATAAACTACTAATCTAACTTTTTTTGTTGGTTTTATCCTTATATAGATTCTTCCCTCCTTAGAATGTCGTCCTTAAGTAAGACCAAGCAAAGAAGAAGGAAAAGAGCTCAGACTGTTCTTGCTGATATAAGTTGTCTTATGTTAAATAAGGGTTTTCTATAAGAATTCTTTTATAATTATGTTTCGTTTTATGAGCATATTCTTTTTTTTATATTTTAAGCAATTTTTCTTCGCTTTTTATGTACTTTTGGGATGATTCCAAGGAAATTTAAAAAAAAAGCAAACTATTATATTCATCTTAATACATATTTTTACAATTTTTACTTTAATATTGCAGAGAATAGTAAATTAGCCCATAGAAAGAGATGTCTTTTTTGTTGTTGTTGAGATTCAACAAAATCCATGTTTATTCTCACTATCTTTTAGGGAATAGATTTCCCTTTAAAATTATTGAAAAGAAAGTAATGTTATATTTGAGATAGAAGCATTTTTATCAGAGAGTAAACTTTTAAGATGATTACAAATCTCTTCAAGCATCTCAACTAAAACAATTGAAATACAATTAGTATTTTGATCAAATCTTTTTCAACTACTCACATATTTTATTTCCTTTCTTTCACATATGCCTGCATATCGGTTTTTAAAAAACTAGCTTATTTATCTAAACAATATCTATTTGGTCTTAAGAAATACTTAAAAAATAATCTAGTCCTTCTTTATTTATTTTGGTTAGTAGATATTTTGAGAATCTTCTCTTCTCTGTGGAACAATCAAAAATTGGAAAAAACAATTAGTCAAATTAAATATTGAATCCTAGGAATATTCTGCAAAGTCAATTCTGTATTACTATGATTGGAAGCAAATAAATCCAGAAAGCCTTACACGTTTTATCAAGGAACTAGCGCTGCTGCTTCACGACACTCAGCAGAAAGCATTTTGAGATTGGTGAGATCCCAGAGAATCTCAAGTATGATAGACCTTACTGTAAAAAAACAAAACAAGGATCATTAAAAGATTGTAATATGGATTTGGATTTTTGTAATACATTTTATGGTTAAATTTCAAAAAGAGGAGACAATGCTTCCAAATGGGATCAAAGTATGCAGTGAGAGCTGGCCTTCACCAATATGCACGTAAGAATGATTGCTACAGAAAGAAAAGAGATATAGAAGAGTATTGCATATTGATATTATTTCTGAATAAAGTGTTGCAGCATTCATAAAATGTGGAAGTCGAAGTGAGACAGAAGAAACATCAGGCACTGCTCATTTTCTTGAACACTTGCACTTTAAGGTTTAAACTTTAGTATTTTCAAGAATCAAGACTAATATTTCGATTACCAAATCTCAGGGAACCGAAAAAAGAACAAGAGTGAATCTAGAACTTGAGATTGAAAATCACGGAGGATAGCTGAATGCATACACTTCGAGAGAAAATACTTGCTACACAATGAATGTTTTCAAGAATAAACTCAATTGGAGTGTTGAAGTTCTTGCAGATATTCTTACAAACTCACTGTACACTAATGGAGCTGTCAATAGCGAGAGAAACACTATCTACACAGAACTGCTAGAAACTCAAAAATAAGCAATGGAAACCACAGTAGAATTCTCGCATCGAGGGGTAAAGAAAGGCATAACTTTCTTATTTATTAACACCTTCACTAAGTTTTTTCCAATATTTTGTGAAGGCCTACAAAGGACACCAAATGGGATTACCTATCCTTGGTAAAATAAAGATTAATTTGATTATTTAATCCTTACATTCTTTTAGCAAAAGTTAAACTAAAAATATTGTTGTCTTTTCCACCTTTTAGGGAAGATAAACAACATCTACTCTATCACCCGTGACATGATCGTCGATTATCACAAATAAAATTACTTTGGAGAGAATATTATCATAATTGGTGCAGGTGACCACAAGCACGAAGATCTCGTTGAAATGGTTGGTACACATTTCGGAAAACTACCCAGAAAAGCTCCAAATGCTGCTATCCAAGCGAGCAACTTCATCAAGCCTAAATTCTGTGATGAACTCTGCCTTTTAAACTCCGAAGACATGCATCCGGATCATTTAAATATTGCTTTCTTACAAGAAGCACCTTCTTGGATGGATCCTGATTATTTTGCAACTCTTCTTGTCCAAAGAATACTCGGTGATAAGCCAATGTCTCATTTAGATATCCAACTTTCAAATGGTAATGTTTTAATCTTTGATTTTATTTATTTTGACATTTTCGCAATACCATTCCAGAATCCAAGCTGAATGAATTCCAAAAGAAGATGAATACTCTTTAGACAGTGGAATAATAAAAGGGTGTCTATACACCTTATGTAGACACTGCTCTTTTTGGGACCTATTTCTATGGTGGCTAGAATTCCCTTTAAGAAATTTATGAATTCTAAAAGAATCTCTGGTAGGAACTGCTGGATACGTTGACAGACATTTAGATCGAAAGAGCTAAGAAAAGAATTTACATTGAATTGTTCTAGCATGAGACAGGGAATGACATTTCTCAAGCTATTGGAAATCATATTCTCTATCTAAATAGAAGAATATTTAGATCAGAAATTGCTTACCGCGTTGCAAATCACACTAAAAAAGATATCCAAGATTTCTTTATTAAATGGTGCATCAATAAAGTAAAAATTATTATTCACTGTTTTATTTCGGGATTTTTTATTAACATTTTATTTATTTTATCTCTAGCCTTATTCCATCACTGTATGGGGAGATGTAGCTTAACTGGAGAAGCAGCTTAGATAATGAAAAATGTCTCTTTAATTCTCCCTTAATCAGATGGAAAAAATGAGATATTTCTGACCGTGTTGTTTTGCTGTATGTTTTGGAGAATTAATAATTATTTAATTACCATTTTTTATCACATTTACAGTTACATTTCTTTCAAAAAAACTAATGTTTGAATACTGATTAATTCGTAGATTATTACTAAGTATTGAGACAAAAAAGACAAATGAGCAATCAATTGAAAAATATGATAATTCTAAATTATAAATTAATTATTTTTTTTTATTATGACTCAAAGGAAAAAAATGACAAATGTGATATCAGCAAGCAATTACGATTGCTGCATCTAAAGATATTTAATACGGCTTTGAAGAGTCCTGCTTGCTTCAGTGACACCTGACGCAGAAAACGGTGTGACAAGCGACCATATTTCTTCCAAAGGAACAAGCTCAAAAAGACTGGCAGTTCCAAGAATTACAAAATTATCTGAGGTATCAATCTGATATGATTTAATCTAAGGATCACTCGTTATACCAACTTCTGTACCAATAGAATCCCCAATAGATCGTGTAATATGCAACCCTGGATAATCCCTACCTCTTACGAAGACTTTTTCTGAGAAATCAGCACATCGTCTCACTTCACCAAACGAATGATAAATTCTTCTTCGTTCTTCGATATTAGAAGGTATATGATCTTCAGTGAGTTAGATTGCTAGCAATTTATCTTTTTTAGCTACATTAACTCCTTTTTTGAACACAAAAGCCTTAGTGTCACCTACATGACTTATAATTAATGTATTGAATCGATGGACTATGAAAGAACAGGATGCTCCACTTAAATACTAATTGCAATTCTAATTTTTATGGTAAACAAAAAAAAATTAAAAAAAGATACAAAATTGCAAAGAACTTACAATCTTTGAAGATTTGATGATCGAATCAATGTCAACTGTTATCGTCCTGAAGAGTGAACGCAAAGCAGTCTCCGGACTGACATAGCAATTGATGCTGCTGAGAAATTTCATAAATAAAATTCGATATGCTAAATTACTCACAACATGTCCAAATGGGCCGTGCCCATCAAGTACCGCATAAATCGCCGATAACTAATCTTTATAGAAGAGATAATCATCCTGATTCGGGAGATCTTCATCTTTGTTACCTTTTCTTGAGCATATTGCAACACCGAACTGCTACAATTCACTTTTATTTTTAATATACTCTTTTTTATTATTCAAATATTCATCGGATTCTTCATGATCGCTTGTTCGATGAAAGTTATTCGCATCTAGACTCATAATTGTCTCATTTTTCTTCTTTAACTTTCTAGCAGGTGAAGAAGGCGATTCAATTTCATCTTTGCTGCTTACGGAAGAAGGATTCTGCTAAGAAATATCCAATGGACGGCGAAGAAATCCTGTTTTCAATTTGCTAAGGAAATAATTCTTTTTTTCGATTTCACCTGTGACCCACTCAAATTTAAATTTCTTGGATTGGAAATATGGCTCAGCAGTGATGCTCTCGACTGAACGGATATATACTCGCTTGATCTTCTTGTAGATGCCTGTACCAATGTAGAATCGATTATGCTTTCGTCTTTTTTATTATTTCTACGGACCAGATTCATCTCTCACCAATCCGATGATTTAATTGTTTTCTTCTTCTCCGTCAATACAACCAACGTCATATGTTGTCAGTAAAGAATCATTTAATTCTCCGTTTCCATCTAGCAAAGGGCCTTAATCATCGTCATCTTCGTTTTCCTCATCATCGTCGTCATTACTACTAGATTTATTTTCTTCCTCATCATCGTCTCCTAAATTCTTACGTTTTCTACTATTAAACGGCTGACCATCTTGGCTATCTTCAGATTCAGAAATTGATTGCTAAGATGATTTGCGGGATTATTATGATTGATCTTTTGGTTTAGTCTTGGAATCATTATTTTTAATAGAAGTTACAGAGTTATCGAGCAACCTCGTTTTTTAAACAAGATCAACTTAGCTCTTTGCTTTAGAAGAATCACTCGATTTCACTGATGATTTCGGTGAACCCTCCGAATGTTAATGCTACAGATGAAGCATTTTAGAGTTCCAACCAACTTGATTACTTTCAGATTACTATTACTTCGTTTTAATCGATCCCTGACGAGTTATCTCTTCACTTTCCACTTATTTAAAAACCGGAAAATTAGCTTTAGGCTTATCTTCCTCCGCTTTCTTGTGAAGTTTAGAAAAGAACGAAGACACTGCATTCTTTCCAAGCTTACTTTTCCCAGCGCCTAAACCGACAAAGGTCTATTATTTTTCAGAAGATTCTTAACCTTAATCTCCTTTTTCATTAGCATCCTCTTTGTTTTAAAGATCTGCAGTTTCAAAATCTTACGCCAAGGGTACACCATCAAACAGTGGAGAGGTAACATTCGTATGATTAATTTTAACCTCATCATTAGTACCATTCTAATTTCCTGAATTATTAGTCTCAATGATGGCATCATTCTTGAAGATAGTCTGTTTTAATAAATCGTCTACTATTAATTCAGTTGATTTTTTCTTCTTTTATCGATTAAAACTCATCTGATTTTCTTTATTAGTCTTGATAATGTTCTTAAATAGTGGAGTGCTACTGCTGATTGGAGTGTTAATCGGAGAAGCTGGAGAAACACCATCAAATAATTTTCCGATTTATTCAAGTTATTTCTGCCGATCTGATTTACCGCTGTACGCACTTGACACATAGCTGCTTTTATCATCTTTCTTCTCTTCTCCTTACAACTACAGATTCTCCTCCGTTTTTAAATGATTATTATTTGCGTTATTTTCATCATGATTTATCTACTTCTTGTGATCCATTATGCTAATTTTACTGCTTTCATCGATGATCCTTCTACTTGATGCAACTTTCCCATCTTTCGATATCTTTAATCTTGACATGATTCGTTTACTCCCTCCTTTTTCTTTATTTTCGTCATTCTTTTCCTTGTCTGCACCTGAAACAGCAGGTTTAAACCCTCTCATCGACTTAAACATACTGCTGCCTTTATTCTATCCTCCATTCATTTTATTAGCAAAATTTTACTTCAAAATATTTTGATTCTCAGATTTTTTCCCATACATCGAATCGTTATTTATCGATGCAGGATTCAATAAGCTAAGCTCCTTTTTCTTAAATTCTTCTTTCACAGCACTGCTAAACTACAAATCGTTGTTAAGGACGCGTTCCTATTTTTCTATCATCGAATTTCTCTTACTAGGTTCTTCATTTATTAGTTTCCTTGTGTTAATCCTCTCGAGGGAATCTCTGTATTGCTCGATCTTAGTCTTGCTTTGAGGAGTCATGGTATCAGGAATGTTTTCACTTGCAAGAAACTATCCTACCTTCATTTGAGGGCTTTCATCCTGTTGTTTTTACTCCTCTCTGATTTCACCTTCTCTACTGCGTCTCCTGCTCATCTCCTTGTCTTTAATAATTAAAGACATCTTTAGTTTTGGAGTTTCAAATCCACCATTGTTGTTTTGATCCTAGGAGGAGATATCTTTCTTTTGATTCCTCAACGAACCCTTCAATTCACTGGATTAATCTTTTTCTATTTTCTTAAAAAGAAAAAATATCTTCAAACAGAGAAAGAATGAAATTAGCCTTATCTTACATGTTCCCGCAGCTATGACAGCATATTCTTCTTTTAGGGAGCTGTTTAAAAGGAAAAATAGGAATAACACCTGTTTTATGCCCACTCAATGGATTCATTTACATAGACTTTAGATTGGACTTTCGCTAGAAGAAGAGGGAGGTGAAGAAACGACATCCCCAATCATCTGATTTTCAACTCGAACTCCCTTATCACTAGGCTTATTCTTTCCAGTTCCGTTTCCCATTCGTTGAAAGCTTCAGCACCTTGCAGGATTATTGTTATGTATTTCCTTTGATCAATTAGAAAGAATCAAACAAATTAATATTTTCTTCTAGAGATTTGTTTGATTTGGCGACTGAATTACCAACTAAAATGCAAGTTAATCGAAATTACTAAATCTATTTCCAACGAAAGTATATTTTTTTTTAATCAATCATCGTATTATAAATACATCTTTTAGATTATTTTTATTGAAAGCTAGTATTAGTTTATCTCAAAATTAATCCTATGTGAGTAGAGTTGGCGTTAATTGGCTCTAGCTGTTGGTGTTGTTTGCCCAATTTCAAATACTATGCTTCTTAAGTTAATTCTTTGAATTTTCAAATTTATTTGATGAGTATTGAATACCTTGCTTTTTCATGATAAATTCACTAGCATTTTTATCTTTATAATAGAGTTCCTTCTATTACTTGACTTCCTCAAGATTTTTCTTGTTAATAAGGATTTCCTAAAAAGTAATTTTTTTTTGTTAGTTAATTATGATACGAAATATATTACTACATTCTACTAAATCCTACTAAGTATTCACATTCTTATGATTATATTTATCACTTATTCTACTTTCAATTAGCGCATACTTTCGAGTTTCTACTTGTAATCAAAGTTTCAAAGTGTCCTTTTTTTCCTTCGATACCCTTTACACTTATGGGAGTATCTCTGGGTGAGTGTGGTTTCTCACTCTTAGTCTGCATACTGGATGCTTTTGGTGATCTTAGGGTGTGTTTTGTAACTGGCACTCTATTATGCAGTGCCCTTCCCTTTCTCATTTTTTCCCTGGCCAACTTCTCTATTGGGACATGTTTCAGAGAAGGATTCGAAAATCAGAAGAAATTCGAGCTAATGAACAAAAGCATTTATTGTAAGGTCATTGGCCTCAGTTGTTGTGTTGCTAAGAGATTTATATGTATCTGACCTTAATCTCTTTGATAATCAATCCACCTGAACAATCTGCAATTTCAGTACTTGTCCTTTGGATAATGAGGTTTATCTTGAACTCTTAGATTTGCATTAAAAGGTACCTCCCATTTTCTAATCTCCTGCACAAGTGATGTTCAAACAGACATTAGTTACAAGAAAATAGAGATATTTCTATTAGCAATTGGGTCTATTTAAAAGATACTTTTTTGTGAGCACCAAATACAGACAATGAATTTATGCATTCAAAGAAAATATTTTAATTATTGAGCATTTATTTACCTTGATTATTCTTTTTCTTCCCCTCGCCTTGCAAAAGCAAAATACCCTCATTTTAAAGCAATATGATAAATCTTGTATTGTGAACAGATTTTTAGCTATCTTTCTCACTTGATTATCAGTCAATCAATCAAGCTTGGATTGTCTTTTTTTTTTAAGATAAAATTGACATTTTAATTAATTAAAGCTATTTTTTTTGGAATCGAATGGCTTAAATCTTATTCATATTTCTTCATAATATCAAATTACTTAAACAATTAAACAAGCAAAAAATTACAAAAAGATCTTTTTTTTCAACAAACAATCCATTATTCATCACACATTATTCTTAACAATAGATTTTTTCTTTTCGCAGTTTTTTCCTGAGTATCCTTCGATACACATGCAAGTAGGGGTTTCAAGCTAATATCCTCTTCCATTGCAAGTATTCATGAGGGGAGAAGTCTGAGAGCAAAAGAACTTAATGTCCTCTGGGCAAACAAGGTAACCTTCCATAATAGGTATTGTAGTTTTAGAGCCAGCTGGGTAACTATTAGAAAATTAGGATTTGTTACTATTGCAAATAAGAGTGAAATTGCCAACATTAATGGAGATTATCGTGTTAGTATTCTCTTCGCTGCAAAAATAACTGTAGCACCTGCCCTTGATTGAGTTTTAATTCAAACTCTTATTTGCGAAAGATATTGAACTTTCGAAACAACGAGAGAATTATCCAAACTGTTATCCATCTTATGAATAATTCACATTGCGGTTATTCAAACTATCAAAGCAAGCACCTTGCCTTATAATGTGTGATTTATTGAAAGTTTATTCCAGAAAAGGTTAGGGTGTCTTCCAAAAGTTAAAGGAATCACAGATTTTAAAAGTGTTGACTTATTTTTTGTCCAAAGATTCTACGTATTTGTTCAACTAATCGCCTTTTTGGAAAGGATTTTCTTTTTTTTTTAAACCGGGTTTGTGGACTAGTGCTTGATTGATTTCCTCATAGAAATGAGTATCCATCAGCACAGCAGACGTAAAGGAACTTATTTAAAGTCAAAATGAATAAAGAAAAAAGCAAACAATATTATAATTCCTACCTTACATAATATGGTTGGTAGCCATCGTAGTTGCTCATGATATCTTCAATTATCCAACTCTAATCCCACACTATATACTCACTCCTGTTGGCAGTTCAAGCATGATTCAAATCAATTTGAGAAAAAAGATACACAAATTTTAAGATATTTCCTAATAATCTTATGTAAAATGAACATTGATTGAATGAGTTTTTATTTATTTAAATTTACTGGGTTTCTTCAGTGGTCTCTAGTTTGTAGGGAAACAAATGAAAATGAGAATAGAAATATTAACTAGCCTCCTTTAACAAGTTAGTACAATACAACCCTGTTATTGTCTTATTATTCCAAACTAAATCCTTTCTGACTACTTCATTCTTCTTTAACTTCCACAGTGATTACTCAATAAACTCTCTCTGTAGACCTAATAGAGGTACGATCCTTTTGATTATCATAGATAGAATAACATTGAATAAAGGGTTTTTCTATTTAATAGTATTAGTTTAATGGACTTAATCATAAGAGTACTCCTTAAAGAATTATTAGCTTAGACCTAAGTACCCATGAGTAGTACCTACACCCTTGATAATCTTGCAAGCCTAGGAGACAGCAATCGAAGAAATGTTTCGAAAGGACACATACAAATGCAAATCAGTGTCTCTCTCTCTTTATTCAGTTCATCTAGTGTGAAGTCAAGGTATTTACCACAAGTAAGGTTGAACTTGATCGTTTCTTAGCTGACATTGAACGAAAAGGCGGTGTATTTCTTGTTTTTTGGAATGATTTTGATGAGATTTTGAAAGTACAACAAAGCTGTTTGGAGAGCATTTTCTGCAATCTCTTGTGCTTATTGTGTCATGGCATTCCAAGACTTTGGATCTTTAGAGTAAGTTATGATCATTTTCCGAGGAAAAAGAGTTGGTTTAGGAGGAGGAGGGATGACAATATCAGACCCTTTTTCATTCAATTAGAAAACGTCATTCCTGAATTCCAAGTCTTCTAGTTTTATAATAATTGGAGGGTAGTAAGGATTTAAATTTGGATTGTTGTTGGAAATATCTTAGCAATTAGCAACTGCACTGAGATTAAAAAGGCAGAAGAATAATGGGACTAAATAAAAATATTTTGACTTGGACATTTTTTGATTGAGGATTAATCGATTATTTTATTATCTTTTTTTATTATTTATCGAAGAAGAGGAAAGAACTAATTTTTTAAAGAGGAAATTGAAATTATTTTTAGTCCAGTAGGAAACTCTCTAATATCTTTGTCATAATAGACTAATAATTGAGAGAATGAGCAAAGAAAGCTTTTTCAAGCTTTCAATCCATTTCCTAATATTTTTCAGACTGAATAATACCAACGATCGTAAATGGAAGAAATGAGTGTCTCTTTGAATTTAGGATTCTATTCAATTTTGAGAGTTTTTTATATAAAGAATATGTTGAAGGAGTGAGAGCAAATGAATGTCTATTTTCTTATTTATCTCTTCAGTAAAGATTTAAAAAAATTTACATAGTTCGATGCTTTTAAAAATGCATAAATGATTGATTATTACTGGATGAATAAAAGTTATTAATTTGCATATTTTAAAGCATAAATAAAAAATAATTGCAATAAAATAGACAAACAATTACACTTGTCGAAGAAGAAGAAAAAGAGAAGATAAATGAATAAATTAGCTCTGATTATTATTAAAACACAAATTAAATTGATTATCACTGGTTGGCAGAAGGACCGCCACCTCCCATTTGCTTGCCTGCTCTCATGATCTAAGGGGGTAAAATAAAGGTTAATAAGTAAATAATTAAATAAGACTAATTAATAGAAGGAATACTATTATTTAATTCTATTATTTACCTCATCAACGAGAAGAAGTTGCTGAGCTAGAGTAGGAGCCATATGCAGGAACTATTTTTTAGCAATATAATTGTCATAAATTGCGTTAGTAATAGGTGAAATCGTGCCTTTTTCATTGCAGTTCACACCAACAGGCACATTCTTCTCTTTATACTCATCGATGAGTTCAAGGATCGCGTCTTAAACATCGTAGCCACAGTTTTCAGCGATCGTCTTCGGGATAATTAGAAGAGATTCAGCGAATGCTTCAACACCCATCTTAGCCTTGCCTTTCACGGTGTCCTTGAATTTCTGTAAATGCACGTAAGCAGCAATTTCGAAAGAACCAGCTCCTGGAACAACAGCTTTATCATCGAAGACATTCTTAACTGCTCTAAGACCGTCTCTGATAGCTTCCTTGATCATAGCAATGGTGTGCTCGTTGGGTCCCTTGATAAGAATAGTGCAAGATTTAGGGTTCTTAACACCTTCAATGAAAGTATATTTGTCTTCACCAAGAGTATGCTCGTAGACCTCATCAGCATATCCTAGATCAGCTTCTTAGAGATCATCAATGGAATTGACACCGTTGCCTCCACAAGCTAGGATGATTCTCTCCATGTTTCTTCTTTTAGTTCTTCTCAAGGCAATGATATTCTCCTTAGCGAACATATCCAAGCAAATGGGGTCAATACCCTTTTGATTGAGAACAACAAAAGTCTTGTTGGAATCTTAGCAGACTTTTCTCTTGAAGTCGACAATCTTCTAGCATCTCTCATCAGTGAATCTACGCTCAGAAAGCATGAGTTTTTCACGGTCAGCAGCATTGGAGTAGAAGAAACCAGAGTGAACTTCAGTCTTTTCGTATTCCAGAGAAACATTGCAGTTCAAAATATAGCAGTTTTTAAGTTTCTTAGGCATATCAGCGTGTCTAGCACCATGGTCGAGGACAAGTCCCTTGACAAGACGAGTGTCGGTGGAGAGCTTGTGTACCATATGCATGATTTCAACCATGTGTAAATCGATTGGCTTATCGGTTTGCTTGATGCAGAGAACAGCATCGACGACGATCTCAACGAGTTGATTTGCAATATCAGGATGGAGCTTAGTGTTCAAAGAAGTACGAGCAACAGAGAGAAGAAGAGCCTTATCGAGTTTCTCTGGGGTCAGATCGATCTTGAAGGTATCTAAGAAAGCTAGGGATTCGTGTTTAGCAGCTTCGTATCCATCAGTAACGATTCTAGGGTGGACACCATCTTGAATGAGTCTCTGAGCTTGTTTCATCATTTCTCCGATGAACAAGACATTGGAAGTGGTACCATCACCTACAATATCGTCTTGAGCAGTTGCAGAACGAGCAATCATAGCAGCAGTAGGATGTTGAATCTGCATTTCATGAAGCAGAACTGATCCATCCTTAGTCAGTTTAATCTATCCTGCACCTCCAACGAGCCTGCCAACCAAAAAAAGCCCAAAATTGATTAATAAATAAGACAAAATAACTAGCTTATTTTACATCTTGAGAGTGCCCTTAGGTCCAAGATTTGTTCTCATGACTTCTTAGAGGCCAACAGCGGCATGGATATTCATGGCTAGAGCTTAGAATTTCTTAAGCACTTCTGCCTTAGAGTTGACGTACTGAACGCTTGACATTGTTGTTATTTTCTTGTATTTGTTAAAATCTAAAAAAATTATCTGTTTTTATTTGATATCTGATATTTGATTTTTGGTATATCTTCTGATGATCTTCTTATAACAAAGCAGACAAGACATTATATATCTAATTAACTTTCAAATAATTCAAGAATAATATTTCCCCAACTTTTTAAATAGTCTTTGATATAATTTCGCCCCCCCTCCTTCGTATTTTTTATAAGATCTTCAAGGATGAATCTAATTAATTATCTTATTATTTTCAAAATCAGAATCAATCATATAAATATCCAATAGAAATAATTTCCTAAAACTCAGTAGTTTATACTATTTTTTAAAATATTTTCACTTTCTTCAAAAAGGAAAGGGTAAGTTAAAATATGTAAATTATCAACATTACGGGTTTGCTTTGACAACAAAAAAATAAAAATAATAATAATAATACATACTCAAATAATTAGTTCCTAAAACAATCAATAAGTCGCATTCATAATTTACAAATATTCAATATTTAATATCCACAAGTCCAAAAATTAATACACTAGATCCTTTAAGAAGAAATTAATGTTTTAAATTCCAAAAAATAGCATCTCCTCTTGCTTTTTATTCAAACCCATGTTGGTTTTTGATCAGTCTCATAGATGAGAATGTACTATTCCACTGTGTCTCTAAGCGCTTCTATTCTCACGGGCTTATTGAGGACTTCATCCATTCCACTGTCCTTACACTAATTATGCGCTTATTATGTCACATAAGCAGTCAATGCAATAATAGGAATCGAAGGTAATTTATTTTAACTCATCAGATTTCTTAATTACTTCGCACATTCCCAGCCGTTCATAACAGGCATGTTGCAATCGAGAATTACAGCTTTGAATATAGTGCAGTTGGGGCTTTCACATTGATATTTAGACAGTTCAGAGTAGAATTATGTAAATACGGAAATCGCATCTTTTCCGTTGAACGCCTTTTCTATTGAATAGCCTAACTTTTTGAATAGCAGAAACAGCACTTGCAAGTTGAAAACTTCATCATCGACGCAAAGGATCCGTTTGCATTAACATTTCTGCAGTAGTTACTGCAAAGGAGGAGCATTCACTGGCTCGAGTAACTAGCTCTTTTAATGAGGCATGTCCTCTGGTTCGATCGAATTTTTATCCTCCTTTTCTACAAATTACAGAGAATTCTTCCTCACCCAGCTAGAATTCCTAGATAACTTAAGTCTGTTATAGAAAACGAACGATAATTCTTTAGTTCCAACAGTTGTTGCAGCTTCTAAATCGCCAAGAAGTGCTTGACATTGCTAATCATGTTATTAATTTTGATTGATTTGCATTTTATTAAGAAACTGATTGGATTTCTTTTCATGGAAAATAGTATTATTGTTATTATTATTGTAGATTTAGATATTTCTTTATGACACTGGTAACGAGTTGCATTTGTCCATGGTCGAAGGATCGATACCATTATTATTATTGTTGTTGTTGTTGATCTAGCTGTTGTTATTATTGTTATGCCAGGAGAATTCACTGTATTATTCACTCAATTACATTTAATTGAAGATAATATTGTTCAACTGATCATTGATCTTCAAGTTATGTGGAGTGAAAGATGAATGATTCTTATTAGGCGTATTATTGTTGGTTGGGTTGGTGTTATTGTTATTACTTTGGATATTGGTTTAGGGTGGTATTTTATTTTGCGAGCTTCCAATTAGCTATTAAGAGATGCCTTAGGGAATATTTCCATCTAGTTGTGGGAGCTAAAATCGCAGTTCTTTGCTATCTGGATTATCCTCGAAGACATGCAATGAATCAGCACTTTATTTGGGTTTAGCAGAATTATTTCTTTACATTTTGGATAACTCTCCAACGTCGTCATCCTCAAATTTAACGTTCAGATTATTATTTTTCGTCTCACCAATAATGGGATTATTATCCTTTTCGTTATGGTTTTTGTTGCTATTTTAGCCATTCAAATTGTTTAATGTTTATGCTTGTTCTGGAGGGTTATTATTTTCAACTAAGCTGCTCGCCCATCTTGGAAAGCGAAATTTAACAATATTTGATTGCTTGCTTGGTGTCATTTTCTTCATAATATTGCTGCTGGTCTCCCCTGCTGCTGCAGTCTTGATTGCTGGAACGTGATGTAGATTTGAAGATTTAAAAAACGAATAATGCTCCTAGCTGTGTCTGTCAGTATTATCGAAGGAACCATTCTAAGGTAACGTTGAGCGCTCTGTTCCTTTGAAATAGTATTACGCTTCTTTCTAGTTGAGTAGATAATTAAAATTATAATTCTTGCTGAGTTTATCTCGCATCTAAGAAACTACTGATTCATCTTCGTGCAGCAGGTAAGATTCATCTTGATCTAAATTAAACATATCAAATGTCTTCTAGCTCTTCTGGACATGCTGATTCCTGTGGTTCACTTGAAAGAGAGCTTGTGATTGTGTCGCGAAGAATTTCTTCTATTACAAGTAAGTGTTTGAAGTCAAAAGATCTTCAGCGATAATTTTGTTTTTTTCTTAGATAGCCTCTTTTAAATTGAGTTTGGAGGTATCATGTTTAGGATTCTTGCTATGAGTAGATACTATTTGCCCATTGAGTTAGTTATTTACATGAGTTTAATCAATTTGATGAACTTTTGGATGGTTTGCTACAGCTGTTTTATCTGTGAAATTTGTGAAGATATCAAGTGTCTCTTAGTTGTTTGTTTCTTTCTTGTCGATTATTGAAAGTAAGGATTGATTTTATTCATTATTCGTAAAATCAGGAGCAATTTGCTTGTTAACCTACTACTTCTACTCCATAGGAAACATTGGAGAATTGCCTAAAACAAAATCATCTGGTTTTCCATTGATTTGTTAGCTCTTTTTGAAGGAAGAAGCCTTCAAATTCTAAGGAATAAGGACATTTTTGTTTAGTTCTTCTGTTTTATAAGAGACAATCACAGTGTTGTTTTTGCGCTTGTTGTCCCGAGCGTTCAGACTATGCGATGAGAATTACGGACCTTTATTTGAAGCTGAAAGAAATTATACTAAATAAACTCATGGCATTCTCACATAAAAAGACTGATTTGATTAAAATTACCTACTCTTTCTAGATTTCTAGGTGCATATGTGTGCTTTTTAATCCCATTGCGATTAATCTTCACACCTGTCTTTATCATATCAACTTTGATTGTGTTGTAGGAGGTCAAACTAAAACTCGTCTAAAGATTCATAATATTCTCAATGGAAAAGCTAAACGTACATCCTCCACCTTCTGTGTTCTTCAGCTCCAAATCAGAATTTTCCTCTGTTGCCAAGATGCTCACAATTATTTGAGATATTGTCAACCCAAAACCTAGAAATAATCCAGAAAAGCAAGCATGACATAATAAATGACTGCTATTTTTGTAATAGTTTATTTCTTTTACCTATGTGCTACGATTCAAAAATAGCTGAGCCTGTCTAATCAAAATTCTACAGCTTTGATTTCACTTATTCCATTGTTTCTCTCTTCATTCCTTCCCCAGTGTCTTCAATAGTAAAAACAAGATTATTCGAGCTTGTTGTATTGATGCGTAGAGTCACACCACCTTTTAAAGTGTACCGCAGCGAATTATTCATAAGATTAACTAAGATTTACATTAATCTATCGTAATCTGTGCAGATCTCCTAGGTTTTAATCTGAAAAAAAAGAAAAGAAAACAAATATTAAATTGCTTTTTTGAAAAAAATAGTAATGATTATCATTTTTCTTTATGTTTATCTTTACTTTTTGATCAAAGACAAACTGTAAGGAGATCCCTTTAGCTTCAAAGCTGTTATCGTAAAGATCTTTTAGATCTTAAACTAGCTTTTATATGTGAAATGTAACAAAATTCAGCTAGAGATCTCTCTTTGCTAGGATCTAAGAAAAATCTAGAATATCGTTTATAAAAAAGAACTAAAGACGAAGAGACTAATAAGCTGGAATCAGGAACGTATCTTTCACATTTTGCTGGATAGCGGAGTCAAGAATCGCAGTCTACAGGAATCCCATACTGGAATTTAGTGGAGTTCTTAACTCATGAGAAAACGAACTAATCAGACGATTTTTATAATCATCTCTATCAGCTAAGCTCGTTACATGCTCATATTTTGTTATGTCTTCAATGATAATTAAATACTCATCACTTTCCGCCCTGTAAAGCACCTTCCCTTTGAGAGAGATACTCTCGTTATTATCGAAATTTACAGTTTTGGCGTAGATTTCCAGTGTACTATTATCTAATTAACTCATACTAGAAATAGTCTTATCAAAATTTAGAATAATCTACTCGAGTGTCATTGTTGGCTGTTCTGGGATACTTTGAGTCTCCGACACTGGGAACAACAAGGGAGATTTATAAGATCCACCACCAGCGATTTCCTCGTTATTTGTCTTTACGGAGAGTTAAAAATGAGTGAGATTTGTTGTACTATTCGCTTTCGAATCAACGTTATTTGAAGGGATGTATTAATTTGTGTTTACACTGTTGAGATTGTTTGTGTTAGTGCTGTTACTTGTTCTCTTCTGTTGCTTTTTATCTGCATTGTTTGAGAACGATTCTCTGACTTGTTTCTTCGCAGATAGACTAAATTTTGCAATGCGTTTTTTTTCACTTGAAGAATGGTTCACAACATGCGAAAGAATCTTGTATTTAAACTGCCGCATAACTGCTTCTAAGATGTCTTTGTCACTGAATTTTCTAAAATTTCGGAAGAAAAATTATTTGATGAAGTCATTCGCGAATTAAACGGAATCTAAACTCTTCTTCACCAGAAGTACACCGAGAGGAATCTAATTTAGATATTGCTTCCACTTTTCATCTTGCTCCCGCTAAGACACGAGTAATTTTTTCATTTTTTTATGCTTCAATGGGTCTTCGAAAATCCCTTTTGAACTCATCGACATAGAGAATCTATTTGGTCTTGGAAATCCACTGTGATCTAATCCTACAAGGATTCCTTCAGTCTGATGTGAATTCGACAGCGAATAATGTCCAGGAATATTATGTAAATTACTGTCATTTCTAGATCTTGACTTCAGCTGCTAATCTTCTTCATCGTTTTCTTCATAATTTTCATTTATTTCCTAGATAACTTCAGATTCAGATAAATTAGACTGAATTTTATTGTAAATTGCAAGAACTTTAAGCAGATCTGATCCTATGAATTAAATTGCACAAATTATCAATGGCACATACCCTCTGATAGATGTGCTTGGGAGGAAAAATACTAAAATCAGTATGTGAAAACAGCATTTGGCTAGGAGACTAATCAAGGGAGATTTTTGGTGAAATAACTTATCAGAAAGTTACTGCAGATAATATAAATCATACATTTCCAATCCTCTGCTGCAACTCGATGAAATAGAATCATCTCTCATAAAGAAAATACTGTCTTTCGCAGAAGCCTTCGATAGAATGTAGCTTGCTAATCCTCCCAGTACTGCTAAATCCGCATACGTTTCCAAGAAGTAAAATCGCTTCTTCAACCGTTACTTTTTGTAGAGGACGATCATGAAAATCAACATACCTGCAACTACCATGATAACAATGATATTTGCTATGCTACGATTCTAATTTGTAGGATTAGGCTCTGAAGAACTCTGCGTGTGTTGATCTTCTTATTCAGAAGTCAATTTATCGATAATAACGTATACATTCTAGAAGAGTTGAAGTGCGTAGAAAAGAATACTACCTCTGATTTATTCGACATCTCCGTAGAGTCGTAAATTTGACACTTTAGGGATTTCTAGTACTTCCACTTCTTTCCATTCTTGATGAGATTCCTCCTCGTTAATCACATTAGACCCAGCAATACCAGAAATTGAAGCCCTCATTCTTATCGTTTGTTTATTAACTCTTGAAATTCTTATGACTTGAGCGATTCTTATTTTTTTCTTTTCGATCAAAAACTTATTTACCCGTAAAGCTGAATCAAGAGAGAGACCTTACAGAATTTGATTATTATTAATTGCATTTCTTTCGAGGTCTTTTACTTGCTTAGTAACTCACTTCCCTCTATAATTTGAAATCACATAATGGATATTCAATGGTTAATAAATAAATTGTCTATTCTTAAAACTTTTTATTCCATCGAAATGAACGATCATAACAGAGTTCTAAAGCTCCAGAAATCAAAATACGAAGAGACTTCTATCAAAATTCGATGTTCTTAACAGGAATAAAACTCATCCAAATTGGTGAACAAAAGAAAATACCAGCCTACAAATTATCTTAATCGTTTCTGTTTTCGGATAATTTATTGAGAGGTTGGGTAACTTTCTACTTGTCTAGAAAGCTAAAATGTATTTTTCGTTTTGAGAGAATAATAAATAAATAAATTGGAACATATTAGCTGAAGGTAGTTCTAACTATCCGAGAGGTTACACTGTTTTATATTATTAAGTTTGCAATAAAACCTAATTTGATTTCTTTTCAGTTTTTTTTTCTTTCTTATTTTCGGGATAAAATCAGTTGCTTCATAAAAGCTGAAAAATCTCAATGAAAATGAAAGCAAAAGCAATAGGTAAAGTAGGTTCTTCACCATAATCAAGTTGCTTATTTTTAGTAGTAACAATAAAAAAATTTATTGAAATTCTGACTAATTTACAATTTACTACAATTAAATTAGTTGATATTATTTTTAAATTATTTTTTGAATTATTAATTATCCTTTGATTATGAACATTTTCTAATTCTTAGCAAAAATAAAATGTAAACATTTGATAAAAATTAAATAAAATCTAGCTTTTCTTTACTCTTGAATACATTGGACTACCATTGCAAAGAAAGTAAGTGCCAATTATTGTCAAAGCGAAAAAGAAAATCTATCAAAAACACATTAATTTCTCCCTTTTAGGGAGTTTATCTCGAGATAATTGCCATTTCTAGCCTTTTTTAATCGAAATTGACAAATTAACTCGAAACTAGATAAAAATTAAAAAAATAGAGAAGTAGCCTTGATTTTTCTCAAAGCTAGAAGTATCCAAGACAGCTAACTTCTTCAAGAGGGGAAGTTTCAAACTGATGAATACACAGACTGAAAATGCAAATGCTCTACAGGAATCATTCGAAAAGCATGAGACTCTTGATAATCTTCTGGAGCGGTAACTCTCGCTTGGAGATATTGAAAGAGATGAGATGAATTAGTAGATTTAGGAAGAAGAGAAAGCTTCGTAAGGACAGTTGCAAGAAGGAAATTTCTCTGAGAAACTAGATGAAATCTAAAAGAAAGGAGAAACAAATTGTTTAGATAAAAGAAATTATAATACTGCTGTTGTTGCTTTTATATCCTAATCGAACCTCCGCAACCAAGAGAAAGATGAGTAGAAACAAAATTTAGATATTACCAATCATAATAGTACTAACATTGGTTCTCAAGAGACGAAACAATCTAACTAAAGAAACTAAGGTTAAGAAGGCAAAGTATCGAATCAGAATCACATAACATTTATTTAAACCCAGAATAGTACATTTGCGGCATTAAAACCAGATGATTCATTGGAATCGGTGGTGGTTTAAGAAAAAGAAGAAAGACAATAATTCCAAAGTGAAACTAATTATTAGCATAAATCTCGTTTTTTTTAATAAAAACAACATTACGATAAGACAATAAACAGTCAGATAAATTAGCAGCCTAGTAACAACAGCTAAAATCATATTTTAGACCAAGGATCTAAGGTAACTTCCAAAATTAACCAAGAAAAACAAGAGGAATCAAGCTAAAATGAAAGCAGTGAATAAAGTAGCCATTACTCAAGCAGTCCCGGATAAAATAATCCAAATTAAAGCCTTAGGAATATATAAAAAGGTGACTAAACTTCAGTGAAGGTATTTCCTTAAGGATATATTATGAAACTAAAAGAAGGGGGCACTCCAGGTAAAAGATCAGAATAATCCTCTATGTCTCCTTCTTCGATTCGCTCTATTCCTGGATTCTAAACAAAGAAGAATATTAACCAATGTGGTAGTGGTGGATCCGTTGGATTTGGCAATGATCCATAAGAAGAAACACCTCCATTCTTAAACAAAAATAGACCATACATTTTTTCCAGTAAATTCATCGATGATCAGCAAAATGAGAATAATTACAACGAAGACCCTCGAGCTTTCATTAACTACAACACTATGAACAATAGCTTTATTTCTAGAATAGGAGGTGGGATTAATGAAGGAACATAATTAAAAGGAGTGAATACATCTCCTTATAAGAAGTCTAAAACTAGAAGCAGCGGATGGAACTTCGCTGTGAAGCTCAAAAACATCAATAGGTTTATCAATAAAATTAGAGATCAGACATCAGAAGGAAACTACACTCGCTTGCTACCTCGCCATTTGAATCTTATCAAAGATGCTTCTTTTTCCCCTGAAGGTGGGTCAAGTTAATTTTTTGACATTGAGAAGAAACTATCTTCCACTGAAGAACTTCTAGCGAAAATCTAAGTCTTCGAGCCAGATGATTTCTATTTGGTTCTGTTTAAATGCGTGATACTATTTATCATCACAGTGGAAGTGTTCTTGCTGCCTGTGGAAGTCGGATTTAACATTGATCTGTTGTTTTTAGATAGATTGTCTAAACTGTTTCTGCGAGATCTCCCTATTGGATTATTTTCATTAGATTTACTTATTAGATTGAATACAGGGTATTACTTTAACGGATCCATGATGAAACTGCGATCAAAGATCTTGAGTCACTTTAGTTTTATGATTATCTTAGATTTTCTTAATATATTAGCATTGATATGTTAGAATTTATTGGATTCTTAATACCTGATTGGGATTTTTCTCCTGAGGATTTTGCTACTTCATCAAAAGAGCTCCGATTTAATTGAAAACTTTTCGATTCTGGAGAGATACCCTGCGATTTACAATCTCATTAAGCTTGTGTTTATATAACTACTTGTTGGACACATCAGTGGATGTGGGTTTCATTTCATATCAACAATCGATGTGTGGGATAATCTGGAGACTTCCTGGATCTAATACTACGGTTTCTATAAACTTCCTACAGCATCGAGGTATCTCATGTCAATTTACTATTCTACAATCACCATGATTACAGTAGGATATGGCGATATAACCCCTCGAAACACACTAGAGCGGATTTATGTCATTACAATTGTAATAATTTCAGGTACAGTATTTGCATACACAGTCAATATGATTGGAGCAATCTTTCAAGAAAAAGAAAAAAAAGTTGCCGATTACAAGTAACCAAAACATATTAATTTATCATGTTGAATTACTTTACTGCTGTTCTTGTCCACTCATAGAATTGTTTTTGAATTTGTAGGTAAATGAAATCCGACATATCGAACTACATGATAAACAGATAGATCAGTAAAAAGACATAACTTAAAGTCTTCAATTATCTTGAATACATAAACTAAAAGGCGAATGAATCTCCTGAGAAAGGGCAAATGATTCTATCTAAAATAAGTGAAAGCCTCAAAAATGATGTCTACAGGGAATTCTATGGCAAGATTCTCACCAATTCCAAACTCTTTCATAATAAATTCTCAGCTGCGTTTATTGAAAAAGTGTCACTGAAAATGGAGGAAAAGATGAATGGAGCTGGTGAAATAATTCTCCTTGAAGGGTCACAGCAGTAATCTTGTCTTTATTACATTCTAAAAGGGAAAATCGAAATGTTTTCTAGCAGAGAAGATAAGCGATATTCCCTTGGTTTTCTCAATGTAATAAAAACTAATCATGAAAAAATCTTATCAATTTTGATTTCGTTTCATTTTTTCCAGTAAGGAGACAGTTTCGGGCATCGGTGCTTTCATTCTTCAGCACCGCAAGAATGGTCAGCTGTCACAGCTGAGGTCACCCACTTAGTCTACGTGACATAAAAAAACTTCCTTGAATGTGTCAAAGATTTCCCATCAGATTTGGTATTTATTTTTTATTTTTGGATTGTTCAAAGTTTACAAATAATTGCTAAAATATCTTTGGTTATGGACTAATCAACAGGAGACATACATGGTAATGAAGGATGAGATAATTTTTGGGCAGAATAGATTCATGAATCCTTGCTATTCCTGTGGTAGAATGACGCATATTTCAACTGATTGTCCGTTGATTCACTATCACAGAAATAAGTAATTATGTGTGAATAAGTACTTGTATTACGCGCCTTAAAAGGATCGTTGCAAATTCAGTAGGGATAGAGAGAAATTCAATGTGTTGAAAGAAGCTTCTGTCTGCAGGTAATAGCTGAAAATGTACAGGATGGGATTGAGTTTAGCTATCATGGGAAATGCAGAATTAGAAGCGAAAGAGACTGATACGTTGGAATCAGAGTCAGATCAAGAGTTTTTTAAGAGAATGTACCGATTCCATTTCGATGAAGACAATAATTTAGTTGCTGACAGCATATCAAATAATGATTTGGATTCGGATGAGGATGAAAATGACGAAGAGAATTCAGAGTATTCCGAAGAATATTATGACTAATTTAATAATAAAGAACTTGATAAAACAAGACAAAATCAAAAGAAAATTACTGGCATCTCAGCTAGCAACAACAACGACAACAATTAACTCACTGGATTTGCATCATCTTCTATGAATAGCAATTATAATCATCCCCCCTAATTAGTCGGTGAAAGCACAACCGATGCATAAGGTTTGAATTCTCAAGGGAAATAAGAGGATAAGAACAACTTAAATAGTAACAACAACAACATCATTCACATCAAAAACTTAGCCTTGACTAACTTTCAAGAAAACACTCCTTAATCATCAACTTCCTAAATGAAATAAAAAAGGAAGAAAACTAAGCGGTAACAGTAATAACAATTCAGTAGCTTTGGAGAGTACGACGACAACACGAATAACCCGCTCTTTAATTACAGTAACTCGCTACCTGGAATGGTGAAGACGTCTAGTATTAAGTCGAAAAAGGTACCCTCCAGTGTACAACTTTAGAACATTCAAGAAGATACAGAATCAATATCGACTTTCTAAGGTGAAAAATCACAGCGAGAGATGACTAGCTCTGTCTAGTCCAATTAGAGCAGTGGTGTACCATAGCATGCCTTGCCGTTCTCTATCAATGCTTTTCCTTTCTAACCTCCTCCTCCCTCTTTATTCTCTTAATAGTTCAAACTCAAATAACAGATGCAACCAATTCGACTGCACGATCATCCCATTGAATAATAATTTAACAGTTTCTCGCTGGATGATTCGTTTTCCCCAAAATACGTTTTTGAACAGCGAAATATGGAGAAAATCATCGCCAGCACTGATAATCTTCTACTGGAACACCTTGAAAGCATCAAAAAAAAGGACAAGCAATCTCTTCGAAAAATAAGATCAGCGACAAAAAATGGCGACTACCTCCAACAGCAATAGTAATTGTTCAAATCACAAGGGAAGTCTAATTCGCTGAAAAGCACAACTCTTCGAAAAATAACTACTGTCATAAATCCAAATCACACCGAATAGACTATTCCCACTTCACCAACTGCTATGTCAATCCAGCTGAGCAAAAAATCATCTTGTAAAAAATCTACGAAAACATATCAAAAGCGATTAACATACCCTCCTAAAGACCCACATATACGGCGTGATTCCGTGTATTAACTTCCTTAAGTGGCAGCAGTGGCAGCAACAGCAGTTATTCCAAGGAAATAATCTGTAGCAAACAGTCTTCGAAGACAATCTGGGAACTCGAATTAAATGCTGCACTTATACAATCACTTATTGCAGCTGCAGTAAATAGATCCGAGTAATATTGGGACGAGTCCTATGTACAATTTTGCATAGCCAAATCATCTTCAGAATCTAAATCTTCAGAGTGGGATGCACTCTTTGAACCCATAACTAACTATCTTACGAAAGAAAGAAGATTTTTTTTGGGGGGATTTCGAGAGCATGAAAGAGTACGTCATATATTTTCCTTCATAGAATTGTAGCGCTGTAATTAAGAAAATTAATATGAAAGTCAAGATCAACAGGCTCAAGAAGATATCCGAGGGTCCTATGCTTTAAGCTAGAAAATAAAGGAAGAGATTAAGTACTTCCAAATTGCAGCAGCAACAGCAGCAGCAGCAAGCATAAGTGCAAAATACACCTGAATGAATAAAAAAAACGACAACAAGATTGAGTTGATGATTGTGAAAAATACTGAGAGAATTCTAGCTGCTTAAGTGCAGGTTTAGTATGAATATTAGTGTAAATTTCAATTATTTTCAAACTATTTCAAAGTGAACAGATATTGAAATGAGAAAGAAAAAAGCAAATAAAATTGATGAGTTAAGGTGTAAATATGGGGAGTGTAAATACAATAAACTAGAGAAAATTAGAATTGCAAATAAAGTGAAAGAATGTATGAAAAATTCATATTTTATAGAGAGAGAGAAAGTGAGATAAAATGGAATTTGATTTGATTCCAATGAAAGAATAAGATAATAGTTTTCTTTGTTTCTTTATCCTTTTGTTTGTAAGTCATGAAGGTTTGCTTAAATGGTGATTTGATGGTCTAGTTTTTGAGGTAAATAATTATTAAAAAATATTTTTTCATATATCAAGATTGAGGATTGAATTTCTTGAATTGAAGATTTTAGTGAAAGTGAGAATTTTTATTATCGTTGTCATTATTATTCTTGCTGTCAAGTGACATTGAGGAGAGATTAATCTAAGAATTATTAATTTGCTGAGATAGTTTATTATCCGATTGATTTGTCAGAAAAATAGCTTCATTTGGGCATGAACTTCGTTTCTCTTTAGAAATCATTTACTAGCTATCCTACGAGTCAGAAGAGCAAGACGCTCCATCAGACAAAAAGCAACACCCTTTACTCATTTTGATATTCTTACTGTATTAAAATACACCACTGCTGCAACTGCTACTGCTGCTCTCAGATGTTTCCATATCAAACGAGCCTTAACTAGTGCCAAAATGATCTAGCCCAAGTTGAGTTTCTAATGATTCCAGCATACTTTATTTCCTTCTTGCTTATCTCGGTTATTCTCTCGACAATCGCTTTTCTTCTTCGAGCGGTGAAAATAAATTGTTAGACAGACTAATTTCTTCTTTTTAAGCAGAATCCCCGAAAAGAGAGAAGGAACTTATTGGTGATTTTAATAATTATTCCTTTTTAGCAATCTCAAATGCTGATTGTCTTTGAGGAGAAAGAGAATCAAGAGATTCTACAGTAAAATCATGTGCAGATCCGTCGCTTTTCGAGTGACTTGCACTAATTTCATTTTCACTATGGGAATCGTTTTCTTCTTCGTTAATTCTATTAAAAGAGCAGGTTCTATCAGGATATTATCGGAATGGATTTGGTCTCTGATTCATTCCTGTTTCGATACTTCGAGATTTCTAAAATACTTTTTTAGCTGGTGGAGTGCTCAAAATGAATTCTTTCGAGTATGAATCTAATGATCGATAAGTATCTTATTAGCTTTCGATGGAATTAGATGTTGTTGTAGATGCACTGAGAGTTTCATTAGTTTTCCTATTCTATTCTGTATTTTTATTGTTTTCTTCATCTATTTTTTGTAATTTGCTTTGGATTCCATTATTCTGAACGGTTCTTTATCGAATTTTGCTGTTATTTTGAGTAAGATTATCATCTGCACTGTGCAATGTTCTCATTTGTAGTGTTGGATCTTCAGGAGGTAGCTAATCAAACGAATCCGCTGAGTTAGTGAAAAATGCAGATTACATGGAAGAGAGATTCGGTTGTGATTTAACTCTGCTCCTTCTTTTGAGGAGAGTTGGACTCAAAAGAATTTGTGATTTTGAATTCGGTTCATCGTAAGAATATTTTTTATTCTTTATCGTTTCTAGGAGAGTAGCGCCGAAAGTGAGAGTCGACATGGACTTATTGCTTTCTTTTCGCTTGAAGAGTATGCTGGAGATATCACTCATTTCTTTCGAATTGTCTTAGTTATTCTATTTTTCCTATTATACTTCTTCTCCTTCTCGTATTTCTTTTAGATCTTCTGATTTTTTCTTAAAAGCTTCATCAAAGCTGATCCCTCCTCCATTTTGGTTAGTGAATGTGATGATCCTCTTTTGACTTTGTTCCCAAGAATCATCTAGTTCTGTGAGGATTTTATTAGATTTCTACAAACGATCTGCTTCATTTAGTTTTTCTTCAATGGAACTCTTCTACGGACTTATCTTGCGGACTAAATTTAAACTATTTGGAGGTGAAGAATTCAATTGGTCTCTTTTCTTTTCGATTCCTTCATCTAAGCATGCGAGTAAGCTTGAACTGCTCATTTCTTCACTGCAAAATCCTTTTCGTCTAGATCGTAAGGAAGAAGTCTACTCCATTGATTTAAAATCATCGAATTCTGCAGACATCTTAGGTTTTGTACCTCCTAATACTCCCTAGCAAAACAAACAATAATATTAGGAAAATATTTATTATTTCTTTTGGCAATGTTTTGCACATAAAATGCCATAATTCTTACTGTCGAGAATTTTTTTTTATTGGAGGGATTGAGAATGAAGAGGTTAGTTCCTTTGCCTGAATTTTTACGGTAACGCTCGGACAGCTTACTTTGATTGACCATATTCTTAGCAAGTTCATCGCTAATGCGTTTCATCTCTGCTTTTTCTTTCTCTTTATCATATTCACCGAGTTTAATCCCTTGAATATCGAGCTTTTTCTTCAGGAAACTATCACAGAACTCAATCCACTTTTCTAAGCAAAATCAAACACAGAATATTATTAGACAAACAAAGAATTAACATTCTAGAAAGTCTATATGTTTTTTACCCTTTTGAGTGTCTGAAAGGTATTGGTCGATTTCAGGGCAATGCTATCGAAATTTTTAGAGAGTCTGTGCGATTTTTATTACAAATGCAATATTTGGTCGTTGCAAGCAGATCTGTTTAGCTTTCAGAATTATTGTGTCTGCATCCGATAGCTTACGGAGTTGACGAAATATCTCCACATCTGTCACCATCTGGGTTGAATTTTTAAAGTATATTAGATAGAGTTTTGTGAGTGAGAAAATGAGAACAAAAAAGAAACCATTTTAATACATGGATGAGAAGTTTTAAGTTTGGAGCAATACTACTGCTACTCAAGTTAATGTAATTGTCTTGAGCAGAGGTGATAGCTGATTGGACAAGAAATTCGATGAAGAGATAGATTTGTTCATGAAGCAGATTGTTCCATTCGAATTAGAACAGAAAGGACTGTTTAGAAGAAAAAGTCAAAGTTAAGGAATGGCCTCCAAGGCATAGAGAAAATAAAAAAATACTTACAAAGATAGTCCTTGGAATATCTTGCATGATTAGCTCGCTGACATAGACGCTATTATCTAATTTGATAACTTCCATGATGAGTTCGATCATTGCCTATCTCTCGCTGCCAAATATTGCTACAGTCTGCTGAAATTGCATCATCACAGTTCTGCTCCCATCCATATTTTCAAGGATATTTTCTTTAATTCGCCTGAATTCATTCGTTAATGTCTAAAGCCATTTAGTATTGAGCCCTAATTCAGAGAAATCAAGAATTCATTAAAATATTTATTTTTTTATTATTCTTTTTGTTGTTTTTAGTATGTTTGTTCATTTATTTTTTTACGTTTTTTCCCTTCTGCGTTCTCTGTCAACACTACTTACACTCCAGCCTTAAGAAAAACTGTTATCTCCGCTTTAACTTGAGAATTCTTTGTATTTATTAGGATATCAAGGAACTGTTGTATCCGTTTGGGTTAAAATATTAAATTTGCAAATCTCTCAAATCCCTTATGAATAGACATCTTTTGCAGACAACTCTTAAAAATTCTACAAAGACTTTGCATCTCTAAATCATCAACGTCTTATGTCACTAATCCAAGCAATTCTGCTAAGAGAGATATCACTTGTGGCTCAGTCTGTTGGAGATAATCCTCAGATACTTTTTCACTTGGATTATAAGTTTGAAAGCATATTTTCTCGATCACATCAGCAACTTCGAAATCTGAAATCAATTTCAAAGCAGGAGCAAGTAGATTACTGAGTTTGTGCTTTTCAAGGATCATGGATTAAACCTAAACAATTAGGAAAAATACATTTTTTTCAACAACAAAAATAAAAGTAAAAAATTTTTAACAAAAAAAAAATGAGAAAAATTACTGCTTCTGGCCTGAAGTTAAGTAAGGAAGTAAACACTTGATTAAAGTAATGCTAGACACAGGTATCATCTAGACTGTCTAACTTAAGAATATCCACGAAATCCACCAAGACATTGTTCGATACAAAAAATAATTTTTCGACTTCATCGTTGATTGTACAATTACTATCTAGCATGTATTCACTGTTCCAATTCAGTGAGTTTCGAGACGGAAAGAGAGATACAACTATTTTTTCTTATCCATCTTCTTCAATCTTAGTATCGCTGTCTCTGAAGAAAGAATCAATTGATTCTGTTTTCCTTTCACTTTCACCAAGGAAAGCCAACAAAATTGGCTTGATTTCACTGAGTTCAAATAGCTCACCGATGACTTGATATATTCTAGTAAAAAAATAGCAAAATCATTAGTTAAATGAACATCAACCAACGATCAAACTAAGATTAAAGATTAATATTTTAGACCCTCATTTTGTGAATCAATATTAAAATTTCCCAAATGTATTTTCCAAAAGGACTTTTAAGAAAAAGTGTTCGAAAATTGTGGGGGGATGGGAGAAAAAGGACCAAGGATCCTTTCAAAAATCATAATTGTTTGTTTTTCTAATTTGTCTATTTGATTATGACTAACTAATAATTTTCTATTTTTCGTTTTTCAGTTTTGCTCTACTACTTTAGATAATCCTATCTAGTTTTTCTAAGAGATAGATGGTACTGGCATATTAATCGAGCAGCTTTAAAAATATTCTTCTCTCTGTTGTTAATTTTACACATATTCTTTCTCAGTGTAATCTAAGCAACGAATAAATACTCTGAGAGCTACTTTTATTCATTCCCCAATATGGTATTTTAACATTTCCTTATTGTACTTGATTATCTCTTTTATCTAATCTTGAGAGTAAATTAAGAGTCTTTCGAATGTGTTTGAAACGAAGTGGGAGTAGTAAGTAATTTAGCTAAAAATTTAATTTTAGTCTATTAGACATAGATCTGAAGAGTGGAAAAATGATATATTTTGGAAGAATATCAATAAATTTGTGTTTTGGGTAATAATTTGGTCTTATTTGGAAGAAAAAAAGCCACAAATTTTATGAAAATTTCTCTTCTACCTAAACTGAGATTGAGATGCTGAATCAGAATAATTATCAGGTTTAACAGATATCAGTGACACTATCTAGCGAAGATTATCGGCTTTGCATAACCTACCAAAAAAAATTACATAATTTTCATAAAAGTTCCCAAAAAGCACATTTTAAGTGCCTGTGTTAATAAATTCTTGAATATTTTTTATTAATTCATTGATAAACTCAACTTCTCCCTGCAAAAATGCATGCAATTCTTATTTTTTCTTCGTGTTTCTAGCTTGTTTAGTTTAACTACCCAGTATTTAGTTATTTCCCTTTCGCTGAATCCAAACACTCCAAGCGAATAACACTAAAAGTTCACTGCAATTTAGTTACACATCAAATGTATCTTTGTTTTGCTATCTAACTTTATCTAGAAAATCCTTTTCAAGAAGATAGTCTCTCATGTCAATACCACCACTTTCCAAAGATTCCGAACGGATCCCATTGCATTATTGAGACGCCGATGGGACCATGGTCTTCGAAGTTAGCAATATCTCCTGGCTTCCCCCACAGATGTTGTTATTTTCTGTATGCTTTATTTTGTAATTTTTCTTTTTATTTTGGGATGAAATCTTAATTATCTTCCACTCAAAACAGATATTGTAATCTTCTTCTTTTGTTTTCTACTATCTTCACTTCTCCTCTTTATCCTAACCTTTTCCCAAAATTAATTATTCGAATCATTCATCTACCTGTCATATTTTTTGAAAAAGATTTACTTGTATTTGTCTCGATGGTATTATTTCTTCTTTGTTTTAAAAAGAGGAGACAAATTAATAAGTCTTTTTTAGCAGTCAATATCAAAAAGATAATATTTTATATGAAAATACCCTTAAAGAAGTATATTCGTACAGATGTAATTCATAATGTGTATTGATTTTTGGATTTATAATTTTATTCCAAAATAACCACGACACACAACCAAAACAAAATTGATAAAATTTGACATTTATTCTTGAGGGAAAAATATTATTTATTTTCTTCTTCAGAATAGTTTTTTTAATAAATAAAAAAATGAATGAAAGATCTGGGAGAAGTTGTATTAACTAGAGCAGATCGCAATAATAGTGCTGGATAAGAAATCATAAATACATATGGTCAGTGAGAAATGGGATTAATAAGAGTTTTAATCACTGAATAATAAGACATTTAAAAAATATTTCGAATAATGAATAACTAAACTGATGTTAAGATAATACATTCTTGATTTTGACGATTCAACTTGAATTCAGATTATTCAATTATTAATATGGTATCAAATGGGTTTTTTTTTTAATTATTACGAAAATAAAAATAACATTTTTAGTAGTTTGAAATACTAAAGAATTATCTATCATTAATCAGTTATCTCAAGAAGCTAATATTCTAACAGTAACACACACACACTTAAAGGTTGCTTTTTAGAGATAAATCGATTTTCTCAAGCAATAAGGAATGATATCTTAAAATATTAATCAATTTAGATACTTGAGTATTCACATTAATATTTTCATTATGATTCCTTTTAATGGATTTCAATTGTTGTGGTGTATTTATTTTGCAAAGATGAAAACAAGTAGCTTTTTCTGCAAAAGACATGATAACTACAATGGATTTCAAAGAGATTAGATAATTCAACTTAATTTTTGTTTGAATCATTCTCAGTAATGGGAGTTTTCCTCTGGCTGTTTTAGTTTTTTATTGGCGGGCTGATTCATCTCGTTCTTGAATCCGATGAGAATGTTTTCAAGGGTGTACGTGGATTTCCAGTTCTTCAAAATAGGAAACTTGTTGATGTCGATCTGTGTATTAAATATTTTACAAAAATAGAATGAAATCCCTCAATTATTTCTTGAAATCTGATTTGAAATAATTAAATGCTAGATTCTACTTTCCCGTTGTTGATGTCAACACTTGGAAGATTGATTTTTGTATTGAATTTTATTTCAGGAGGAGTGTTAGGGTAGTTTGGGCCACATGTGATCTTGAGTGAGTAGATTCTTCCATCGAAGGCAGTCTTTATTGGTAAATATGAGTGGATATTCAGAAATTTAATCTAATAACAAACTCAATAAAATGTTTTGAAAATGTACTCCATATGGTCCAATAATAGTGCCATTCCAGTTTATGAGATTCATGTCTTCAGCTGAAGCAAAAAAGTAGAAATAAATAAAGATTTTATCAAAAAGAACTTATAATGGACGTGTAAAGACTAAAGTTAGGAATAAAACGCAAGAGAATCATGTATTTTACGATTTTCAAGTCCATATGAAACAGATCCATCACCGATTCCCTTTTCACCGTGGTCGAGTTCTTCGTGCAGTCTGAATCTTCTTGGCATAGCTGTGGAAAACACATTCAATTAGATTTTTTCTAATTTTTTAATGCATGTTCACATCATCTCAATGTAAAAAGTACCGTTTGGTTCTGTTGATTAAGCAGGGCAAAGATTAAAATATTGATTTGAAGAAGGCAGTCAAAATCAGAAGAGATTTAGTTCAGAAAGGCTTTTTGTGTTACCCATTTTCTTGTTGTTGCTGTTAGTTTTCTTCTTCTTTAGTGTTTCTGCTCTTTAACTCTTTCTATCTTCAATTAATAAAAATATTATTTTCAGCCTTAAAAAGTAGCATCACTGGATTCAATTTAACATACACACTCTAATAATCATTGTCTATTTAAATTTTTCCCACTTAAATTCTTCTTTGGATTCAAACATTTGAAGATTTCTCGATTTATTAGCAATTAATCCTGATTCAATTAGTTATCTCTTAGATTTTCTGCTATTTATTTTAAGTTTTCAAATAAATATTAATAATCAAGGTTTGTTTCGTTTCCTTCATTGAATGATTAACATTTTCTAGGAGAAACCAACATAAATGGCTATTCGTTCCCCAAAATCAAAACACAAATAGTGATATGTCAAATCATATTTTGCGATCAAGGATATATTCCCTGATGAAGTTTCCAATGCTCTTGATCTTCGTCATTTCGTCTACTGGGATAAACGAGAGAAGGCATTTTGTCGACCAAATCTGTTGGAAAAAGTATTGTTAACACAAACAATTAATTACTATTAAAAAAATCATTACTTCTTTGTTGAGTTGTGAGAGGAAAGGTGTCCAACAGAGGAATGAGGAGATGAGAAGCAGCACGATAAACAACACGAATAAGAGGATTCTCTGCACATTGTAGTTATCAAACAAAAGATTCATCTCACTCAAAAACACCTACTGAAGGTATCGAAGAGTACTGCGGATGTAGATTAGCTGATATCCAACTGAAGAAACAAAAAAAAAGGAAATTTA
>Ga0302271_10000490_pt1 | contig 38886 bp, 14 predicted proteins | sample III_Bog_N1_1_FD_198767 | JGI IMG/M metagenome (GOLD analysis project Ga0302271, IMG submission 198767) | Peat permafrost microbial communities from Stordalen Mire near Abisko, Sweden - III_Bog_N1_1 | ecosystem: Environmental > Terrestrial > Soil > Wetlands > Peat | place: Sweden: Abisko... | reverse complement strand
AATTTAATTTAAAATTAATTTTCTTACCCCCCCCCCCCCCCCCCCCCTCTCAAATAAAACAACCCCTTATGATTGAACTTTACCTTCCTTTTACAGATACTATATCCGTCCTTTTAACATTCAAGAAACAAGATTCAAGGACTTACCTTTATGAAGCAATCATAAGAAATACTCAATCTTTAAAACTATATTTTTGAGGAAGGAAAATCTTTAAATCTATCGTGAAGTTACTAAATTGATACTTTATTCTTGACTCTCTACAAATAAAAGAGTTTTGATAATCTCATCCTCCTTGTAGCCTTGCTACTTTCTTTATTGATTAATGGAGTAGCAAACTACAGTAATTTCCACATTACAATATTACGAATCATTAGGGGAAGGGCACTTCTTGGAGGAGAATAGGGAGCTTTCAGAATCTATTTCAAGAGAGAAAATAAAAAGAAGTCTTTAAAATAGACTAATGTTTTCAATCAATATATATATATCCTCAAGTAAAATGAAATTTTTAAAGAAATGTAGCGAAGAATGATAATATGTTTTATCCTATTCTATTTTAAACATAGATTTTTTTCTTACAAAGAGTTCAATCTTCTGGTCTTATTGAAGAATAGAGTTCAAAAAAAACAAGAGGAAAGTAAACATTAGATTTATCTTATTTTCTAACGAAATCAAGTGTTTTTTTTGTTTTTATCAGAAAATCTTCATGTGGTCATGACACTAATTAAACTCTTTCTTCTCCCATTCAAGAGCTAATCGATTGCAATATGATCTCTAAAATAAATATCATTACAAATTAATCAAATTCACTAAATATAATTACTTCTTCCATAATTTACTATGTACTTTCAAAAAAATAAGGAATATTACAAAAGGAATAAATACTCTTTGATACAAAAAAAATAAACACAATACACAAGAAATTTATTTCTAAGGATCATTCTCATTGGAACATAGACAATAAACAAAATTTGTAAAGATATTTAGCTTATTTATCTAAAGGGAGACAAGACTCCGGCATCTTTTAGAGTTTACAAAAACATAAGGACAAAAATTTTAATACCAAGAAATATCGATGAATTTTTTTATACTCTCAAATGAAAAGTTCTTTTTATATTAGCTAAATGATATTGTTTTTCTCTTGAGCAAATTAAAAAACAATCATCCGTTTTTATAATTTTTATCTTTAAGTAAAAACCTCCTTTCATAATTTAAATCAAGCTGAAAGCTTGAAAGAGCTTTTTTTTTGGGTGTTTTTCTGAGCGCTCGAAAGAAACTGTGTAGATTTTTTATCTCAATTTACTTGTGTTTTTCCAGCATTTCCTTTGCTGCAAAACGCTGTCTTTTTAGCTGATTATGTGGGGTGAATGAGAATAATAAATAAACTTTCTAAAACAATAAAAAGAAACAAAAGAGATTTCTTAAATGAATAAAGCCTCTGCCATACTTGTCGTCTTTGCAGTGTTGTCTTTGGTATTGGCCGTCCCATCCATTAGATAGCATGAAGGAGAGTTCTTGAAGTTTGCTAAAGACCATCACAGAAAATATAAAACCGAAGAAGAAACAATCTATCGTTTCTCAATTTACAAAGATAATCTCTAAAACATCGAAGATCTCAATAACCAAGAACCTCATGCTGTCTTTGGCCCAAATCAATTCTCTGACCTCACAGAAGAAGAATTCCTGAGAACTTATGCCGGCGCCAAGCCTCCAACCACAAGTGCAACCAAAGCAGCAACATTAGCTGCTCTTCCCTCCAGTTATCTTGTATAAACCACTCTCCCAATTTCGTTGAATTTAACATCTTCGGCAGGAAATAGTCCTGTGAAAAACCAAGGTGCATGCGGATCTTGCTGGGCTTTTTCAGTTTGCTCTACCGTCGAATATGTTTACTGGAAAAAATACAGCACTACAGTTGATCTATCCGAGTAACAATTAATTGATTGTGTGAATGCTAGCTATGGTTGCAATGGAGGTTGGATGCCTTATGCATTCTAATTCATAAAATTCAACCTTGGAATCGCAGCGGAATCAGCATATCCTTACGTAGCTGTGAAACAAACTTGCAATACCAGCTTGAGAATCGCTAAGGTTGCGAAATTAGCCTCTGTTCCTTATGTGACAATAGCTCAAGATGATGTATCTATTAAAACTGCTTTAAATAACAAAGGACTGCTTTCAGTTTGTGTTGATTCAACGAACTGGATGCATTATGTTTCAGGGATTTTCTCTGACTCAAGATTGGCTACGACAGCACCAACTTGCAATCACGGTGTGAACTTCGTCGGATACGATGTGGATGCTGAGACAGGAATACCAATTTACATTGTTAAAAATACATGGGGTACAGCTTGGGGCGAGCTAGGTTATGTCAGAATGGACGCAAGGAGATATGCAAACGGCAATACCTACAGCGGATTCTTGCCTGCAAATATTTATTCACCTACCATCCAGTGAATATCGCATTTTATATTTACATTTCATCCTTAATAGAACATACAATTCAAATGAAGCTTTAATTTTAAGTTACCCACAGATAAAAGCTTTAATTTTTTAGAATGAGATCACAAATTGAAGTGGGAATAACTCTCTCCTTCTTCAAATTAGAAAAAAAATTCTCAATAAATTTTAACCAGGCCCTATCTAATTAAGACTTGAAGGTGTTGATTTGAAAAAAAGAGAAGGGGGGAGAAAGGGAGTAGTTTCAATTTCAATTTGACTTTTATGACTCATAGGTTGTATCTGTACTTACAGTTTTCAGCCTGTAATTCAAACATTTGGATGGGAAATGTGAAGGATATTAATTTCTTAGATTCAATAAAAAGTAATATTAGGGATTGTTTACAAAAATGAAAATTTGTATTTCTTAGTAATATTGAAGGTTGTTCTTTGAGAAATTAGGAATATAAAAATTTTAATAGTTTCATTTTTAACTTGTTGTTTTTTAATTCGTGTTTGTAGTGTTATTTTTATTTAGATTATTTTTGTTTTTCTAATTAATTATGTTGATTTTGGAAATGTCATAGACTCATGAAAAAGGTCAGATAAAGATTTCTTTTCCTAATATCCATTTGAATTAGCAATGGTTTCCTTTTCTTCTTCTTTTTGTTCAAAACCAGTAACAAGTGTTTTTTATAGGTGGAAATAAAGGCATAATTCATTCTCCTTAAAAAACCCACTATGAGTATCTTATTGTCTTTAGAAAAAAAGATTAGTTTATAATTGTTATTCATCTCGACATATGTTCAACTGGATAATTCCAGAAAAAGTATTTAACTTTAGATACGAGATGGCATAGATTAATTATTATTCTTACTCATAAAAATTACAAGTGTTATGAAAATATTTGTAAATAAAATTTCTCAAATAAAGCTTGATATCAACTCAATTTCACCATTTTCGCAGTATTTTTTTTGTTCAACTCAATTAGAACTAGCAGTATCTTCTATTCTTGAGATTAAAAAGAAAGCAGCCTTCCAGCTAATTTCCAATTAATCTCAAAGAATAACAGATTAAAATAATAATTAGAAAAGGAAAATCCAAATATCTCTCAAAAATAAAGTACATTTTTTGAGATGTCTTCAATTCGTTTTACATACTCATAAAATAGCGTTCATAGATTCTCCACCAATTTCTTTAGGATCAAGCTGAATGAAATTTAAAAAAAAATAGTTAGAAGTGATTATTTTCTTATTAGTTGGTTGATACTATTGTACAAGTAATAACATAATAATCATAGATAATTCAAATTTATTCATATCATATTTTATTAGTTGCTATGTGCATTTTTCAAATTAATCCCTTGATTAAAACCTAACTACACTTATCAATCCATTCCATTGATCTAGCCGTGGCTAAAATCCAAATTCAAACAAATGCTCCAACTATCTCAATAAATTATTTCCTTATTGCTATGGAGTCAATGAACAAAATACCTTTTGTCACTCTCTCTTAGGGAAAATCTATTTTCATTAGCTCTCTATTTTACTCTCTAACCTTAACCATAAAACTTCTAATCATCGATCGAAAGAATATAAGAAGGAAAGCACTTCAAATTATTTATTTTTCTAAAAAGTATTAAAAAAAACTGTATAAAATACAGAGAATTTGTGGAAAAGGAGGCCCTTTTAGAGTACTGTGAACTCCAAATAGTTTCATATTAGACAATTAAATATTTTTTGAGGTGCAGATGTAAGTGATACAGAAGATGAACTTGAAGTAGCTCATAGTTATTTAGGAATGAAAAGTTATTCAAATAATAAAATATCTGTGTAGAATAGAAAGTGCAAATATTAGGCAATTTTGAAGACAAATTAATAAAATTTCTCATAACTCTAAAAATTTCAATATAAACAAAGACAACAAAAGGAAGCTTAGATGTGCCTTCAAACAGGAAAAAGAGTGAATTGACAAAAAAAATATTTGAGAGTTTCATATTTCTTCATTAACTTCAACAGCGAATTTCAACATTCATTAAAGATTCTAATATTTGCTCAAAATAAGATCTTAGATTGAGTATTTTCATCTTTTTAATTAGATGGATTACTCAAGATGCTTGAGGAGACTATTTATTCTGCGGTTTATTTGAATTCTTCTTGTTCATCTTTTTTCTCAACCGCAAAATTACCTCCGTTAAGAAACTGTTTTAAATCATGTAAAAAACTGTTTTTTAAAAAGACAATTAGTTATTTACCTATTGTTTTACTTCTAACTCTCAAAATTCGAAGAATTATGCTCCCTGCTTAAAAAATTCCTATCTTCTTCTTGGTTTTTCTTCTGTGTTTTCTTTTTCTTTTTCAATGTATTTAACCTTAGCAATCTTGGTATTGTTCTTTATCTCACTAGCTTCTAAATCAAGCAAAAAAGCACATTAATTTTCATAAAACATCATTATTTCTCAATCTTCCTTTTCCTTTCTCTCTCAAATAACCACATCTAAAAAGTTAAGAATTGCTCTCTCTTGCTTTCATGACAGTATTGTTACAGTTAAAAGAGGTGTTATTAGACTAATTCTGTGTAGAGTCTTCATCCTACAAAGAAGATATCTTCTCATTCTCTTCGTTATTAAAAGATTCAATATTTGTGTTATCGTGTTGATCCTTTTTTTGACTAACTCCCTACTCAGACCGCGAAGAGCTCATCAATCTCCTTTACTAATCCTTTTTATTTTTTTTGATATTTTTTAAACAAAGGTAAATCAATAAAAGCTCATTGATAGAGTTCTCAACTTCTTCTCATTCCCTCCCCCTTACTTGGGTTGCTTTTTGAAAATTCATAAAAAGTCAACTTCTAATAATAAAATAATATTAGTTACATGCTCTTGTTCTATTTCATAGACGTAAGCAGCCAAAGAGTAGAATTCGTTGATCAAGTTATGATTCTGCTAGATTATCATAGAGTCCTAGTTCATTTCTTGTAAAAAGTGATTTTAATTTGAATTTTTCATAGCGATCTAGTCAAAGTTTATGATATTGGTTATGGTGGTTTTTTCAATATTTTGAAGACAATCTTTAATTTCAAATAAGATGGAAAATCTATTGAATTTGTCAGCATCAAGAATGCTGGCTTCTGTTGAGGTAATTAATCTTAATTTCATAACAAGATCTTGCACGACTACAGAGAACCTAGCAGTCAAAGGAGTAATCAACACAGCCCCAATAAGTTTTAATATCTCAAAAGTAATATTCAATGAAATCGGAATCAAATTGCTGCTAATTGAGAAAATATTTTGTTTAAGTGGCATAATACAAAGAGAAGACTACTACTCCGGACTATTGAACTTTTAAATACTTGTAATATCAATTGAGGATTTGTAAGTTTTTTATGTATTTGTTTAAGTTATTTAATTATTATTGTTAATCCTTTTCTATTTTAAAGAAAAAGTGATTTTGATTGGTATTTTTTAATTTTTATCTTATTACCCGCTTAAGACTTGATCTTCTTCATCATTTCCTTTAATTACTAGAAGCTTGGTAGCTGTAAAAAAAAATGAAAATAAGTTATTTCAAAGCTAAAAAAGGGAAGAATTGTAAGCAAAGCCTCCAATAATCTAATGAATACATCCAGAGCAAGGATACAGAGTTATGGAGAAAATTGCATTTGTAGAGTCAATTTACAAAAAAATTTAAACATGTTTGCTAATGTATCTATTTTACTTTCTTGAATATCAGAATTTAAATTTCCAGAAACTTTCGAAGACAAATTTGACTACTCCTATTTCTGCTACTCTTGCTGCTGTAGCTTCTATAATCTTAGCTTTTCCTAACAATCATCTGTGTAGAAATCATTGACTGGTTCTTAATATTCTTCTTTTAGTTGTTCTAACTCATCTGACTTCACCATATCTTTTTCATCTTCCTCTAAAAGAAACTATTAATAAAAAATATCTTCTTTCCCTTGTTTTAAATTTCATTAATGAATTTGTCTGAAACTACCTTTGTATCACATGGAATGCTTTTCTTAGAGTTAATATTTTACATTGTTGAACTTTTTAAGCTTTAGTTTTTCCTCTGATTTCTTCTATTTTCTTAAGTATCCTGAATCTTCTTTCTCTAACAACTTATCTTTCATTGTTCTCTTATTTTCATATTCCCTTCATGAACATCTTCTTCATTCATTTTCGTCTAAATACACATGCTTCTAACCCTCTAATTATCTCTTTTCTTAGCAGAGTTTTTCTATTATTTCTTGTTAACTCACATTTTTTCTGTCCCTTTTGCTGGACCTTTGCAACCTTAAATTATCGGGCACTAATTTTAATCTCGTTTATTTTATTAGCACATATCAAACTTAGGAATCTTTTTTATAAAACAAACACAGCAAAATAGTACTCTCCCCATTGATCTTATTCCAAGAATGAAACTTGTAGTAGCTTACTTGGATAAGTTTATTTTTCCTGGGAAAATATTATTTTAGCAATTTGCTAAGATTTTTCTAATAAGCTAAGTTTCTTGGATTCATCCCCAAGCGTAACTTGGAATTTCTTGAGGCAGGAGTATCCAATTCTTGTAGAAAGTCAAATAAAAATCATAAATGTTACCAAAGAAGCTAAGAAAATCGTCATACAACTTAAACTTATATTATTGGACTAAGCAATTTACTCTATTTAATATGAAAGAACCCTGAGTTTATTAAAGAGCAGCTAACCTAACCTGCTGGTTGCTATTTTATTACCACCATCTCTCTCTCTAACAATAATTAATCAGATTAAAAATATTTTATCTTTCAATGATTCTGTTCATTTTGTTAGTTCAAACCCTCTATCATTCTTAAAAACGATCTAAAAACCAAATAATTTGCTTAATGATTGAACATGGAGAAAAAAGAAGAAGTCTCTAATTAATAAATTATTTATGTGTTTCAATCTATTTTTCCAACATATTTTTTTAAATAGATTATGTATACATACTAAAAATAATAATTTTTTTCAAAAAAATCCAAAACCTTCTGCATTTTCAAGGGAAATCATCAACTTTTACTTTAGAATCTCTTTCGATTTGTATTCTGGAATCAACAGATGATTAAAGCATGTGTGAGCTGAAGGTAATTAAGTATTATCGTCACCATTTCTTGCAATGATGAATTTAAATTAAAGTAAATCCTGTAACTGGTGCTCTATCACTGGCCGTGCAGAAAAACAAAAATTTCTTCTTCAGAAGTGGCTCAAATTCATCTAATATCTCCCATAACCATCTAGGAGAATAAACCAGTAGAAAATACATTTAGAACAAATGGATTAGGGAATGTGTGATTCTTATAAAATCCAGAAGAAATACTTAAAAATATCTTATCATAATCATTTTTGATTTTGTTACTTGACTTGTTCTGATTCCTCAGAGTATCTTTAATCGTAGACTGTGTTCGCTTTGAGTTCTTCAAAATCCAGTTCTTCCTTGCCAGTCAGAATCAAGACTAATTCGTCGTATGTGAATAACTGTTTTTGTTAAAAGCAATGATTGTTTAGTTATTATTTCTTTTAGAAATCAATATTCTTGTTCGAATTCTTATTTTTTTCTCATCTTACCTGTGTGATATCTGCATCAATAACTTTGAAAAGTCCTCTTTTAAAATTGTTGAACTGCTTCTCAATTGATTTATTCAATATCCAATCTACATACAACTCAACATACTCCTCTTTGTTGTCTTATGTCACTGGAAGATTCTCTCCACCAGCTTTAATTTTTACAAAAAAACACCATATTACTCCTTTTTCAAATAATTAAACCAAACCAAAATGTATTGTCATCTTTCTTACTTTAAGTTCTTTAAGATGTGCCTCTCCATAGACTTCATACTCAACAGCAAAAGTCTATTGTAAGTCATTTTCTAGATCTCCTTCATACGCGAGGATATGACTTAACCCTTTAAACGTCGCTGAATCAAATTACTAGATGTCCTAAAGTGAGACAGGATCTCCGATGAGTTTTTTATAAACAACATGTGGGAGTCGCACATCCATTTAGATTTAGTTGTAGATTGCAATGCCCATAAGTGATCCAATGAGCTCAAACAGCATCGGCATATCCAAGCTGCTTCCATTGAACCAGAAGTGCTATTTATTCTAAAAACATCGAAACAAAAATAAAAAAGAATATTTTAATATGAAATTTCCTCTTTTTGATTATCTTTTTTACTTATTTCTCATTGAAAAGACCGAAATCAGCATTGAACAGCTATTTGATCATAATTTAATAGTATTCCTTTCTGACGCCACCTTCGTCTGTGCCTTGTTCGCCCTTGAATTTCACCCATTTTTTAAAGAATATGGTTCAAACAAACCCACAATATTTTTCATTCCAACCTTGAACGGCAATTTGTAGTTTTAGTTAGGCTTAGAAATAGCAGACAACTTATCATTAAGAATTGTCTCTCTACCAACTTCAAATATCAAATACAGCTGATGTGAATCTACAAACATATGCCCTTAATCGATGAGGCTTCTGATCAACTATTCATGCTCAAATTTCTAAGCATATTTTGAATTTATCTCCAAAAGTAAATACTTAATTTTATGTCCATCGCGAAGGGGTACATGTAAAACGAGAATGCCCGTTTGTTTTAGTTTTTCAGTGATCGCATCTAACGCCAAGCTTTATATTCTTCAACGGGGTGCAAACATTCTTCTTGATTTTAGTCAAACAAGCTCATCGTGAATTCCTCTCTTTCTAATCGCTTCGACATGGTATTGCTGAGATAAAGGATCTTCATGACATTCATAGCTGCCTCAACTTCTTCGAGATCTTTGGATTGAGTTTCCGCATCGAATAAATGGATCATCACCTCTGTGTGCATGTTCGTGTTGAGATTCTGACAAACTGCTTGATCCATTCCAACTAAGTAGTAACCCAAAGTTTACATTTATTCTTCGGTTATGAATCTCATATATTTCCAGATAATTTCAAAGAAAGCATGGGAATCGGAGAGTTTCCCAAGAAAGAAAATGAGAATCCCTAGGACTCTGAGACTATCAAAGGCATTGAATTCTTTGGTGAAGGATTCTGGAGTGCTGAAATTCTTGAGGAGATTTTCAAAGGAATTGTTAAGAGTCTCTTAGGCGGTTTCTTTGTTGGATGGATTAGAAGAACAAAGCAAGGAAGTGAATAAACTATTAAGAGATGTGAAATCAATATGTCAGTGATGTTAATCAGTGTGAACATGGATGAGAGTACTATCTTATTTATCGAAGAAACTACAACTTAAGCTATCGATATCAGAGAATACACTTCCAACGTGAGTTAACAATTTACTGAAGTTTTTCTTTTAGCTTAAATCTTAGCTTAAGAGATTTTCTAATTCTTCAGCTTATAAAGATGGAATTGGATTCTCGATGATCTAACATATTTGAGTGTTGCCTAACCTCTCTTTGACTATTTCAAAGGCTCGTTTCTTCACCGCTTGGAGGGTGTTTCTCAAATACGCGTTTTCTAGAGAAGAAGAAATTTTACGCAAAAATCAATATGAAATCTATTCCTATACCCCCTCTAATGTTCATTTAGTTGTTATTTTTTACCTGGAAAGCAAATGCAGGTATCGAATGGACATCTCTCTCTGTAGCATCCAGTTGTTAATCTCGCATTGACAAGCAGAAACTTATCTCTGAGAATTTGTTTCTGCAACTCTTGTTTGTTGAGTTCCTCTTATTTTTTTCTTTCCTCTGGATTAGTTTTTTCTTCTTGCATAGCATGAGCATCTTCCTTATTGCTCTCATTCTTTTCCTCTTCTACTTTGTATTCCTCAGCCTGCTTTTTATTTTCTCCCTTCTCGATTTCCATTTTACTTTAATTTTTGCACTCTTTGTCTACTTGGTCAAAAAAAAAATTCTAAAATCTTTTAATTGTCAGATTCCTCTCTGACTATTGATCATTCACTCTTCACTCACTGCTTTATTTTTAAGATTGATTAAATCTCCTTCTCTCTCAAGTATCTATTTGAAAAATAGATCATACAACCTCTTTTCTGATTATTTCAGCTAAATTTAGCCCTCTTGAAAGCATCTATTTTTCCTGAATCTACCATCTTTTTTTAAAATAAATAAAAAATTCATTTGTTAGTAATAATACTGCCAAATTAGAATCTGAATGAATCATGAAAATCGACCTTCATATATCATTTTATTATTCATAATTCTTAGCAAATCTCAGAATATTAAAGCCACCAAGAAGATCAGTAATACAAGGGAATATAAGCCAAAGGAAATATGCATTGATAGCAAGCAATTGGTGTCTGTCAGGACAATAGTATAGCCAGTTGGTAGCTGTGCAATAGGTACATCTGTAATGAAAGCTTAGGCGGTGAGGCATTGCTGCAAATCAAGAAAAAGAACAACAGAAGAATTAGACAATAATAATTTCACAAAATCTTGCTTAGTCTAGAACGAAACACAAGCAAGTTGAAAGAAATAAAACTTTATGTTTACTGTTGAAGGTGCATATATCACATTATTGCCAGCAACATTGACAATAAGACCGCAAGAATCGTACTTCGGAGTAGGCTTGTGTGTGGATTTAAAGAAACAAAACCATTAGTGAATTTTATTGGTTTTCTTTTCATTAGAGAAGCATTCTTATCAACCAAAGATAGCTAGAAACATAATAAATAAGGCTTATTTTTTATTTACTAGAGTGAGATCTCCTCCCCAGATTTTCTCTTAGAAGAAAGTTTTGCATACATTGATCGTCTTTGCAGTTGTATAAGTGGCTTAAGACTGCATGCCACGACATCCAAAACAGAAATATGTTTTCAAACTGGGAAATCGACTTAGGAATGACAAAAAAGCAAAATCCTCAGTTTTGCAACAAAACAACAAAAGAATTTTGAAAAGATACAAGTTTAATCGAATTTTACCCTTAGCAATTAGAAGAAAAGAAGTTTTAAGCATCTGTTTTTATTTGGCTATCTTAAGCTGTGTTGCAGCATGCCTTGCTGTAATGTTATTTGCAGTAGGTTAGGGGAATTAATGCCTTAGGGTAGTTAGTATTGAGTAAATAAACGATAAATGAATGCACAAAATTAGTACTGAAATTTCGCACATGATTTGTTAAGAAAGAAAAATTGAGAATGTAGAGAAAAATATGGATTTATGAATTTTGTTATGGGAATTCTTACTTCAGTGGGTTCGTTTTCTGATAGTAAGCACTTTAAAGCTGATGAAAGCTAGAGGATAAAGGCTGACAATACAAAGTAGAACAAAAGTGAACTGAAGAAGAAGGAAGAAAAAGAGGAGAAGGAAGAAGAAGATAAGGATTGTGATCGTGATTTCATAGCAGAAATAACAAGAAACAGCGAGCTTTTAATATGAATTTAAATTAATATTTCTTTGAGTGGTTTTGGGAGTTTTTGTTTATTTATTTGAATTAATATCTTCTTTCTTTTTTCAAAGTAACTTTTTCAGCCTAAGCATACAGTTCATTATGAATCTCACTGCTTTTTGAAAATATATGCTAAAATTAATTCTTTCATTGATTTTTTAATGCAAGTCTAATGTTTCTTTGTTCATTTATTATTTCTCAAATAATCATGTTTTTTTATTTAATAATCTGGATAATCTTGTTTTATTAAAGAATTCGAAAAATATTCCCAAAAAGAAATGAAAGAAAGAACAATTAACACATAAGTGGGTAAATAGTAATACTTGATTCAAATCAGAGCGAAATATTAGAAATTGTCTTGCTTGATAATAAATATTGGCGGGATGGGGAGAGGCGAATCTGTGAGTTGAAATCCGTCAAAAATCTAAATTATTAATGATCAGTGCAAATAATCAAATCTTATCAGGAAAAAAAAACCTAAATAATTAGTGTGTTGCCAAGAATTCAACTGCAAGATAGAAGTACCAAATTGCATCGTGTAAAGGTCCCAATATTGACTCTGGTGAAGGGGAGAGGTTTGGAGAATGAATGATTATAAGATTGGGCAAATGGTTTATGCTAAGGTTCCAGGGACTTCATGGTGGCCGGCAGTTGTAAGATATTGGTTTTCGTAGATGCATGATCTAAAATTTCCTTGAAAAATATGATTCTATTTTTTGAGTTAGATTAAAGAACATACTCCAATCATAGATAAGAATGAAAACACCAGAAATTTTTGGATCGTCAATTTCATAGGAGTATAATAGAGGTAAGGAAAAACTTTTAAAATTGAATTCTTAAATTTTAGTAGGATTTATAAATGGTAGAGGGATAGAAACAAGCAGAATGAATAAAATTATTGAGAAATAATTTGTTTAATCTGGTCCCATGTTAGAAATAGAGGTGGTGGTTTTATAACAGCAATCAGTTTAGATTTGGTGTTGTTCAATGCACTCGAGGTTCTTTCATTTAAAATAAATGACTCAAGCCCAAAAAATCAATTTAAGATTTTGTTAATGGGTTTTTCTTAGCTTCTTTGACTACATTTATGATTTTTTTGTTTTTGCTTAGTGGAAAAGTTGGTATTAAAGGACTCCAGAGATTCTATGTTAAAACTGAAAATGAAGCTAATAAATAAACCCCTTTGTATAAATCTCAGATAATCGCGAATGATATTTTCGCAGAGAAATACACTTATGAAGGTAAACTTATTGATATTACATGGATGAGAGATTACTATTTATTTGTGTTTTTTCACATAAAAAAACGATTCTTAAAGTTGGATGTTTTAAAAAGATATTTTCTTTTTTCAGATTGGGAAAAGGAAGAAACACAAAGGTTAGCCTTGGAAAAAGAGATGAAGAGAGAGGAAGAAGAGATGAAGAGAAAGGAAAAAGAGATGAAGAGAAAGGAAAAGGAGAAAAAGAATAGGAGAACAGAGGAGAAACCAGAGGGTTATATTAAGAATACTAAGAAATATTCTCGCAGTCTTAACAGTAGTTGTGATAAAACAAAAAATGAGATTAAAATTAATAATTAGATTATTCAAAGTTGTGGATCGTCAAAAGTGAACAGAAAAAGAAGCAGTCAAAGCATGCTTAAAAATGAAGCAATTTAGCCATTCTCCTCGGGAAAGGGAGAATTTAGTCGTCAAACATAGTATAAGAATGTCGGTTTTGAAGAAAAGGATGAAGCTAAAACTTCAACTTTCTAGAACAATAAGACAAAGAAAAACATTGTTTAGAACACTGCAGGTAGTTTCATATCAAATTCATGAATAAATTTACAAATAAGGGGAAGAAATATTAACTTGTGGTCATTTATTTTTTCAAAATAAGAAATAAACAAGGTGGAAGATTCAAATTAGTAACGAAAACTTAGAGAAAAAATAAATTGTGATTAAAACAAACCAAGGAATGATCTTCTCACAGATGATTGTTAGGAGGATTTAAGATCATAGGAGCTACAGCAGCAAGAGTAGCAGAAACAGAAGTTGTCAAATTAGCCTTCGGAAGTTCCTGAAAATTAAAAATCTTCTATTAAGCAAGCAAATAAAAGTAACAAATATTTATTAATTCTTTTTATGAATTTACTTCAGACAAAAACAACTTGCTCAGAACTCTGTTTACTTTGGATTCCTTCATTAAATTATTAGAATCTTTGCTTATGATTTTTATCATTTTTATCTTTGAATTAATTTGTTGTTTCTTTGTTTCTGCAGAAATCAAGCCTCCAGTAAATGAAGCAAGCGATGATGGGGGAGAGCAAATAGAACCCGGCAATACTTTGATTCAGAGTTCATTGGATATTAACAAAGAGTTAACTGAACTCGCTATGACTGATTATAACTCTCCTTTAACTCTTGAATTCTTTCAAGCTTTGCAAGATCTTGCTACAAAATTAAGACTTATTACTCAAACTAAAATTAACATCCTTGAAGCTTCCAAAAGCAATAGAGGTTACTTTTTAAAGTTGATTAAAGAATCTCTCCAGAATGTTGAAAAAAACACCTTCAACAATAATGCAATCTCTGACGAGAATAGACTAAATAATGAAATTGAAATCAACTTTTCGCAATTAAAGAACTCGAACTCCTTAATAATCTAACAGAATCGTATCTTAATAAACGAATTCTATTCTAAGGTTACATACATCTAGAATATAATCTAATAGCATGTAAATAATATCAAATAATAAGGGAAAGGGGAGATATTGGGGATTCTTTGAATTTGCTTTTATTGAAAGATTAAGCTTTAATTGATTTTTCTTTGTTGAAAAAAAAAATAGCTCTTAAATGATAAGGATATGTTAAAGAGATTTTTGAGCTCATAAGGATAAGAGTAAGGAGATAATCAAATAAATGATTCCAAAATCAATTCTTTGACATAGAACTCTTCTCATATCGGTTATTTTAATCGTTCCAATACTCTCATGAAGGCCTGTGAGAATAACTCTTAAATGGAAATTGAAAATTAAGATGAAGTTGATGACTTTTCTACTCCTGAGTCAGTCAAGAGACCACCTCCTCCATTCCCTCCTGCCAAGGTTTTCGAAGGTATTGCTCTTCTCAGTGATCTCCAGAAGGATTTACGCAAGAAAGTCTGCATGAAAACCACTAAATACTTCGTTTCACTGAACTACCTAAACGGAAATAAGTTCTTCTGCATGGATATGGCTAAACTTATTGAAGAGGAAGTGAGAATCAAACTCACTAATGAAAAAAATTATTAGAACTTTTACAAGTTGTTCATCCCCTCCATTAAAGCAGCAACTGTAAGAAGAAGAACTTTATGAAGTTATTATTGTTTTTACTAAGGAAAAGAATAGAAGGTGTCAGATTTGATGTTTAAGTGGAATTTTTTATTTTATCCATCAATAGAAAAGAACACAGGACGAGCAGGAAGCTGAATGGCTAGAAAATTTCATCCAGAGAACAGTTGAAGAATCGCTGAAGGAAGTTTGTAAATTGATTATTTAGTTGCAGTTAAAGGAGAAAGAAAGGGGAAAAAAAATTGAGAAATTGAAGGATTAATGTGATTTTTTTATTGGTAAAAGAAGCCAATGAGATGAAGAATAATAATGAGATTTCTGAGGTTAAATGCACTGGAGAAGACAAGAAAACAGAGGAGAACAATCAAGAAGAAGATAGAAAAAATGTTAACCAGGAGCTTAATTCTTGAAACCTAGGGAGTTAGAAGTAAAATAATAAAATATTTTATTAATTCTCTTTGATTAAAATAAAGATTTTTTAAATGATTTGAAACAAGTTTTTTTTAGCCTTTTTAGTTGTCATAACGAAGATACTCCATCTGATATGAAGCTGTCAATATAATTACTTCTTATTTTTTTGCAATTCACTTTATTGTCTGTTTGAAGGCACATCCATGTATTCTATATGATCTTTGCTTGTTTTTATTTTTTAGAGTTATGAAAATATTATTATCTTCAATTTAAATAATTATTAAACTATTTACTTCCTCCTAATCATTATTTTTATCTACCTTTTCTTAAAATCATAATACAATCCTTTTTTTGAAACAAACAAGGGATTCAATAACTTTTTCTTGCTAGAAATTAATATACAAAAAGTCATCTTCGATGAAGTGGATAATTTCTCTGATTTTTGTTTGTAATTCAAAATTGATTTTTAAAGATTTCCCCAACCCAATCAATAATTTAACCATTTTCAGTGAAAACAATAAAGAAAAATGCTAATGATTTCATGGATATAAAGAGATATGCTAACCTTTTGAATAGAAAAAGTTACGCCAGCCTCTTGAATAAAATTATCACAATTTAATTCGTTTTCTAGTTGTTTGAATGCATAAAATAATCTTTTGAAATTAGTCTATGTAAAACTGTAACAAGTATTATTGAATATGTCTAAAAATCCATTAAAAGAATGAGAAGAAATACCCCTATCTTTGAATTAAGCTTGAAGACAATTATCGGAGTGTGAAATAAAATCCAGGGAGAAGGATAACTAAATGGGGAATGCTATCTTTTAAAAGAAACAAATATATAAGTAAGAGAAGCAGAATATTGCCACTCCGTACTATGTAAAATTGTGTAATATCTTCAATAATTTAATAAAGAGCTTTTAAGAAAGATAATAATCCCTTCATTAGTAAAAACATCCTGTTCTTCTTTTTGAATTTCCTACAGTTTTTACTTAATAATCTTCTCAATTTACATCAAAACCTACAACGAAAGAAGTAGATGAGTAAAATCGAAGATTTTGAAAAAAATGTTAACTCTTTTTGTTTTCAAGGTAAAATTGAATTAGTAAATTATTTCACTCAATAGTTTTAAATAATTTTTGACCTGAAAGGTTTACTCTTTTTAGAAAGAACCTAATTAACATGGATTCTCAACACATGTTTAGATTTAGATTGTTTTCTTGAGAGCTTACCAGTTCTTTGAAGAAATAAGTGTCTGTGAATATTTCAAGGTGTCCAAAATTCTCAATTATTTTTTTTTCTTTATTATTATATTTGAAGTTAAGTTTCCTTGGAAATATTAGTAGAAAAAGTTGATTTATTGAAAACCCTCAAAAACATCATTTAACTATGAAGAAAAAGTAATGTTAGGAGAAATTGTTTGTAAGTACTTTTTATTAGTTTGAATATCGATTCTATTTTTGACAAATATCTGTAAAAAAAGAAAAACTTCTTGATAATTTATTTACGATACTAACATAAGTGAATATCTTAGAATGATTCATAATTCAAAATTTGGAGTTAGTAAACTTTTTTAATAATTTTCTGATCTTTTCTATTGTTATGTCAGTGAGTTATTTTAAACTAAGATAGTGATTCCAGAAAACGCCTGCAGGTCCTTCATTAAAAAGATAAAAAACAAGATGAATAATCTGTGGAAAATAAATAAACAAAAGAAAGGAAAAAAAAAGAAACAAAGAATGAATAAAACCTTCCTAAGCCTTGCGCTGATTCTTTGCCTTGCTTTTGTGCTAGCCAAAAACCTTAAAAGGCCTGAACATGAAGATGAATTCTAGGATTTTACTAAGAAGCATAGTAAAAGATACAGATCTGAAGAAGAAAAGCAATACAGATTCTCTGTCTTCAAAAAAAACATAGACCATATTGATAAACTCAACAAATAACATCATGCTGTTTTCAAGACCAACAAGTTTTCTGATCTCTCTCAAGAAGAATTCTTAAATATCTATGCTGGAGCTGTGCCTGAACCTGATCCTATTTCAGAATCGTCATAACTTCCTTCTGACTAATAAAATAATCCTTCTTCTGAACCTCTTCCCTTCCCTGAGGATATCGCTTATCCTGATTCTGGATACATTTAAAAAGCAACTCCACCAGCCTCATTAGATTTGAGAACTTCCCCTGGAGTTACATCTATAAAAGATTAAGGCAGTTGTGGTTCGTGTTGGGCTTTTTCTACTAATGCTGCTCTAGAATATGCTAATTGGAAAAAAACAGGAGCTTCAATTGATTTATCAGAGCAATAACTAGTTGATTGTGTTTACACATAAAATGGTTGCAATGGAGGGTGGATGACAACTGCTATGAATTATATCGCTAAGAATGGAGTTTCACTTGAAAAAGACTATCCTTACACAAGTGTTTATGGGACTTGCAAATCAAGTTAAGTATCTAAACCAGTTCTTTTAAGGTCTTCTTCACCTTATATTTAAATCGCAAGTGACGATACCTCAATCAAGACAGCATTATAGAATTATGGTGTTCTTTCAGCTTGTGTGGATGCCTCGTCTTGGGCTTCATATAGCTCAGGGATTTTTTAAGATGTCAGGATGCAAACCTAAGCTCCTACTGGCAATCACGCTGTAAACATTGTTGGATATGGAACTGATTCGAAAACTAATACTTCTTTCTTTCTCATTAGAAACTCTTGGGGTCCTTAGTGGGGAGAATCAGGCTACATACGATTGGATGCTCGAAGGTATTCAAATGGCTATTCTTATAGTGGAATACTTTTTGACTCGATTACTTACCCAGTATTGAAATGAAAATAAAACAACTGTGATAGTTATAATAGATATTAAGACTTTTTTAGTCTTTATAAAATAAAATAAATAAATAATCTAAACATCATTTAATAGGATTTCATCAAATATAATCAATGTAAATTTACAAAAGGAATCATTATTTGAAATCCTTTATAATAAATTAACAAAATACCCTTTTTTTGAATTCAATAAGTATCTTTTAAATATCAAAAACTTAAAAAGCATTAAAGCAAGATCTCAACAGTATTATTAATTAAGACATTTAGCTTTTTAGCTTATTGTTGAGTAGAATTTTGTATTTTTTAATATTTATCAGCTTAAATTATCAAAACTTATGAAACTTCCAATTATTGATGTATTCATTCATTCAAACAAAGTAAGTTACTTTCCATATTACTGTTAGCTTATTTTGATGAAATTTATACTTTTTTAATTTTGGGTTCATCAATTCAATAATAATGTTCTCCAAGCCAATTATACAATGTATTAATAGGAATTTCTGAGGAAAACAATAAAAGTAATTTTTAATGATTTCATGCTCACAAATATATCAATGCTAACCTTGTAATAAACTCTCATTTTTAGTAAATAGTATTCTAAATGTTTAAGTAATGAGAAAATCTATTAAAAATCAATTTTTTTACTTTAATAAATATGTTAAAATGACTAATATCTCACTAAAAGAATGAAAAATTATCTTCAAATTAAACCTGGAGATAATTATCTGTTCAAATTAATAAATTCACAGAAGAGAATTACCTAATAGGACTAATATCCAAGAGAAACTATTTTAAAAAACTCAGAGTTAAAAATTATTATGTTTTTTTAGTATTTTAAGGCACTTGCTATGAAAAGGTAATACATTCACAAAGTTTAAATTTTCAAAAACAATAATACCATCTTGAAACTTAATGAAAAAGAAGATACTACACTCATGAACTCATGAAGGTATTTGCAAGTAATAATGCATAGCAGCTTGCATCGAAATGATACATTTAATAGCTTATTAATTGGATGTTTGCAAAACAAATGCTGCCAAAAACTCAATTCCAGCTTGTAATCAGTATGTGCAATGTAGGATATGGTAAATAATCCTTTAAGAACAGTTATGGCATTTCATGCAGTTTTTTAGAAAGAGTGTTCAATAGTCTTCATTGCTCGATTCTATTGTGGGAGTTTATTATTCATCATTGTTTGATGATGATCTAACTAAAGCCAGGTAAAGGAGCTCATTCAATAAGACAAAGTAAGTGTTTATTTCAGAAAAAGCAATAATTCCCCATAGAAGGATTGTATTAAATATAATATCATGAAAATGAACAAGATTAGACAGATAATTGCTTTTTATTATTGGGTTTAATTCCCAATACACAATCAAAATAAGCTAGTCTTTACTCCTTTTGATTTAACTTTTCCCACTTGTTCTCCCCACTAATTTATTTTGAGTGATTCAACCAAATTAACCCCATAATCATATTTATTCTTATGATTTCTTTTTTACCCAGGCTGAATAAATGAACCTCAAGTTAATCTTCTTGTAATTTTTATTGAGATAATGGAGTATACTACCCCTTTCCCCGCTTGAGCATTCTCTTCATTTCTGTAAGTAACACAAAGGACACTCCTTTTCTGTGACAGTCATATCTTCAATGCAAACCTAATGGTATGAATGGCTCTCCTTGCATTCTACTAAGTTCCTAGCAGTTCCGTTAAAATTATTGCAGATGCAACAAACTTTCTCAGTAGTCTCCTTTGCAGATACATAAAGGTATGCCCATTTGACAAGATCTCGACTGCCATCTTAGTTTATCTCTTTGATTGGATCAAAACGAGATATTTTCTTCTCCCATTACATTTCATATTATTGAGAGATAGTTTTTTTTTATCCTCCGCTGATATTTTTAATACCCTACCAGCGATAAAGGCAGTCATAGAATCCACAAGCTATTGGTTTAATTGGGTTCTCGCATCCAGGACATTTAATTTTCCATTTTGAATCTGAGGCTATCTCTACGATATCATAGCCAATTTAGCATATCACTAGCTTCCCTACGTATTTGCATTTCTGAAAATTACACTGCCCTTCAATGTTTGTGCCTTTGGTGATTGCCCTGTGTCTAGGAGCCTTTGAACTAAACTCATATTTCTGGACTAACTTGTAATCTAAATCCAAGAAATCTAAAGGAGTTTCTCCAGATTTTACAAATAAAACCTGCTGCAAAGTATGATTTCCAGATAAAATATTGCAGTTCCTTAATGTTTTCTGTTCTGCAAGATATTTTCCTTAAATCTTCAACCTAAATTAGTTGATACTAGGAAATGCTTCTCTATTTTGGATTCGCATTTTAACCTCCTCGATAGTGTCTTCCGCTGAGATCATAAACTGTATCAGCTTATTGTTGTAACTTTCAATGTTTATCAAGAAGTTCTGGTTTTCATCATGCTTCTTTATCGAGATGCTTAAAATCTCTTAGCCATGGAAATAAAAACTCTTTATTGTTTAAAATAAATCCTTTATGCTCTTGCCATTCACGGACACTTCAACATCAAGATGTCCTTCGATTTTCAAGATCAAATCTTCCAAAACAGCATAAAATGGCAGATTTTCTGAAGTTTGAAAGCCTGAGCTTGAGGTTATCCTGCACTCGATGAGTTTTGGATATGCTTTGAAATATACAGGAAGGATTGTGAATTCAGAGTTAGCCAAGCAATCTGCTTTAAGAGAATTGGCCGAAGAACCAAAGATGCTATCAATGAAATATAAATCTTGAAAGGAGGATTTGAATTTCTTAGCTGCAAGTGAAAATACATCTTGAAGAGATTTTCTTATTGCTTGATCTTCTTTCGAGAGTTTTAAGAAAAAGCTGATTGTAGGCAAGTTACAGCAAATAAATAAGATATGTTGTGGTTGTTGAGATGAAGGTGACAAAGAAGAGAACATTAAACGCGCGAGTAGCTTTATTGATTTATTGTTTGATTGATTCGTTGATTTTTTATGGTGACTCCAAACAAACTAATTAAAACTTTCTCTAAGAATAATCATTGCTTATTCTTAGTTTCCCCAGCAAAAAGAAGGTAATGTTGATGAGAGTTGGGTTTATTTCTTATTATTTTTTATAGAATCTTTGAATTTGCAACATAAATTGAAAAGGTTAAATATTACAATAAGAATAATAAGTTTTTGTAATCATTCTTTTGTTTTCAAAAAAATGTACTCATCCAGTAGCACCTCCTGGTTTAACAAATTAATCTTCATACTCAAAAGTTATCTCTCATAGCTGTCAACCTTTAAATTAAAAATATATTCAATATTTATCTTCATTTTGTTTTACACTTTTTTTTGTACATCCAACAAAATAATATCCAAATCTGATGAGGATAAAGTAAAAAGAATTTCATTGTGATTATTTCAAGTTGTCTTAACTTCTCTTTTACATTCAATCTCAAATCTAAAACAATAAATATCTCATCTAATTCATACACAAAACAGATATTTACATAAATCTTTCAATTTACAAAAAATTCAACAGCCTTTCATGTAGCTTTTTGAAATAATCCTTTTATTAAGTAACATAAGAATTTCTTCTAAGACGCTTAGGGTTGCTATTAACTCCCTTAATTTTACATATAAAATAGATTTAATAGGCCTTTCATGTCTTGTGATGTTTCTTGAAATAAGCAATAACATAATTATTCTCAACTAGCGCGTTAATATTCAGTACTCTAAGCTACTACTGTGTTCTAGCGAACTAATAATTCAAATGAGAAGCAAACCTCCACCAACCAAGCAAGAATATCAAAGACAGTAATACCAATTAGTAGATCATGATGCCAAGCTGGAAATTTCTTATGAAATCAAATTTATTTTTGTATTAAAGCACGAAGAAACTACTCAACGTTTCAATGACTTCCTAGAGAAATACATTGAAATCGTTGAAATCCTTTATATCTAGATAAGTGTTGATTTAACTCAACGCACTGGCTGTGTCAGCTGCAGTTTTAAGATTGTAAAACGCGCTCAGTGTTGGAAAGAGTGTGTAAAAAGTTCTCATGGAAATGGAAAACCCTTATTATAAAATTCCTGAGTGGATCGTAGTGCAAGCAGGCATCAATGCCTTCGCTTTGTCTGTGATGTACTATGGATAATCTGAGAAAGCCTTGCAGATGTTACCTTGGATTGCAGCGAAAAAGAAGTTACGGAAGTCCTCGTCGATTTTCCTGAGAAAACAAAATAAGACAAATAGTAAAGATTTTTTCAAATATTTATTGATATTTCGCAAAAATTTACATGAGATTATCTTGATCTGTAATGATGAGAGTGAGAAAGTCTGTGTAGTATTGAATCTTTCCCAATTGAGCTGTCATTTTGCTCATATACATGCTTAGTGGGACTTATTTCGATGCTGGTTGAATTTTCAAGATCAAGCACTGGTAATTTATCTGCAAGATGTTTTAAGAGTGAGCTCGTATCTCGTTGATCCTTCCTTTTTTGATAAAAAATTCATTTATTTCAGTCATTGGAAAGAGAGAAAAAGCAAAGGAATAGATCAATTAGCAGCTGCAAATGATTAAAATAATTGTTTACTCTTATTGTAGAGCAGAAACTACGTCTGTTTAATGTAGTTTTATGTGAGTATGTTGTTCGTAATCGGTCCTAATAAAATTAATACATATCCGATGATCGCTATTGCTATGAGAGGAATGCTAATCTTCGGTAAAGTCGACATGGTTCCTAATGGCTATCTCTTGGGATCTGCTGTTTTCTGTGTGATTTGTGGGAGGTTTTTAATCGATTTCATCATGTTACGACTGTTCTGTAGAGACTAATAGATCTACTATGCCATTGATTCTATTTCTAACAATGAAAATGTACTGAATAGCTCTATGATCTTATCTCTCCTGAACTGAATGAATGCATACAGCGGGATTAGGGAGAGCAGACAAAAAAAGGATATGACAATCACTACAATCATTAGCTGCACTTGATTTGTTTTAATAAAGCTATTACTGTACTCAAACTAATCTGCTATGGATGTTAAGATCATTTTTAGAGAACTCACAACATTCATTGAGTTTGTTGTCACGTAATACTCAGTGTTTTCCACAAACCCTCCTACGTATCGATTCAGCATAGACATCATTAGAGGGCCAGAGTTAAGCACTGTATCATTTCTTGAAACAATTGTTACCCCTGAAGGAACTGAGCTTATCCCCTAGATCGTCGTTTTATTATAGAGCTGTTAGTATATCACAACATTGTAGTTCTCCATGTAATATTAAAATATCCCTCGAGTTCTGCCGATTCGGAAGGAATCAGCGAGTAATTATTTCCAACTCTCAAGTATCAATGGACCTTCACTGTGCATTTACGTTAGATAAGCTGTTTTGGCGGCTGCAGTCGGTAGGGAGGGATATGAATTGACATCTCCTTAAGAAATTAATAGCTGCATGTTTTAATTGATAAAGAGATTTGAGAGAATCCAGGAGTATTTCATTGGCCAAACGGAATAGGAGTTATCATAAAAAGATGAACTTAAATAATTATCGACTTCAGTGTAGGTGAGAACTGTCAACCCAGTCATGATGAAATAGCAGAGATATCCTATGTAGTTAATGACTAAGATCGCTTGGGATTTTTCTCTCCCACTTAGAAGTTTCACGTAGTTTTTCAGTTATGATATTGAGGCAGTGGAGGAAGCTTTCGAGCGATGGGATTCAATTTCAGCATGTAAATCGATATGCTTTGGCATATTATCACCGAAATCGTCTTCATTATCCTCATTGTCTTCGTTTTCATCATTTTCTTGATCACTTTCATCTTCGAAACGGTCGTTTTAACCATGAATATCGTTGCCATCTTCATCTTGAGAATCACTGATTTGATATTCCTTAATTTCCTAATTTTTTATATCCCTTTCCTTGTTGAAAACTTAGCTCAAATTCGAGCTTTATGTGGGTTATCTGCTATTGAAATGCCTTTTACTTTGAAATAGTTATTGTTATATCCTGGATATTGCACTCACTTACTCTGCTTATTCAGTTTCCTCTTGAATTGTCACAGTATTGTGTAAGAGCATTCTTTGAGTATTCATAGGAGATGTCATGAGTTACTATTGAGTGATTAGAATATTATTAGCACTCTTAGGAGTATCTTCAGTGGTTTAATTCGCAGGGAATGATACCTTGGAGTTCTTCTGCTTCATCGAACTTTTGTTGATGCCTGTTAATGAACTTTGTTTTTTCTAGATAATCTTATTGAAATATGGGAATTATTATTATTGCAGTTCAGCTGCACTTAATGCTTATTTATCTTTTTTAATCTGGCCGGCTAATTTTTTAGTGTTCTACGCCCAGAGATCATCTCTTTTCTTGAATTCTTCAGCCATCCATTGATCAGTTCTGTGCATCGACATCGGCGAAGGGGATGATAAAATATTTGGATTCTTGTTGAGCTCACAATTACTGTCATTTACTTGAAAATGCGATTTATTCTCAAATAATCTCGAATCAGATGTTTGGTTCAAAGACGATGGAGACAAAGGGACCTTAAAGGTAGAAAGACCACCTTAGTGTACACCGTTATTAGTAGAGTTGTTTAATAGATGGTTTTTAGTATCAAAGTCAATTGTTGGCATTTTCAATTACTTCTCATCATCGATATTCAGATTATCATGGCTTTAGAGGCTCAGGAGCTGAAAAGTATTCACGTTATTGTTATTGTGATCATAATTATTGGTGCTACTAAACTAGTGTTGATCTTAGAGAGATATTTCGTCGTTAGATGTAACAGGTGCAGTTGGTAATCTAGATAGTATTTTTAATTGATTGTCTTCTTTTGAAGTGCCACTAGTAGTTGTCAATTATTTATGGTATTATTAGCCTGCAGGAAAGAGTTAGGATAATTATTCTTGAGAGTAGAAACGTGAATAGGTTTCGAAGTATTCTTGAACGTGGTTTTGAACTTCCAAAAATGATTCCCCTTGTTTGACCTTGCGAATCCTTGAGATCTAAACTGCAAACAACTCTGGGAGATTCTAGTAGTTTAAGTTAATCAGTTGAATGTCGGCAGAGAAAACGACGCAATTCATTGAATCGCTTTTTTAGCTGTTATTGTTTGGATCTACTATACTTGTAAGGTTTTCATGAAATGTAGATTAGTTAGTTTGATCTTGGAGCGTTGTGTTTTTACTTGCATTTCCACTGTTCTGGTATTGTAAATTAAACGATTCATTCTTCGAATTAACTTCAAGCTCTTTGTTCATTGGTGCCCCTGCCCCTCCTGGTTATTGCTATTGATTTTTCTTAGTTGTTTTAGCTTTAGGATTATCTCTTGCAGTAGCTGCCTAAAAGAGGTTTTGAGTGCTTGAAAACTAAAAAGAAGAATAGTTCACATTGTTACTGGCATTCCTATGAGTTTCAGGATTTAAAATGCTCGTGTGACTCTCCAAGTTGCTGGAATAGATGAAATTGTTTGGCATGCCGTAATTCGTTATCTCCAGATTACTATTATTGTTGTGGATGTTATTATTAGTGGAGGGGGCCATTTATTTGACAATTTGTGATTCCGTTTTCTTGTATTGCTGCTGTTATTTTGCTGCTGAGAAATGTTTAGTGCTTTTCGAGGAATAATTTGATTTTGTAAACATCACAATGAAACATTGGGAAAATGTACTTTAGGAAGAGTTATTCTTGTACAGTTCTGCCCATTGCTTGGTAGTAGCTGTTGTAGAAGTGCTATTTCCTTGAAGGGTATTGAGCTCTTGGATAGTCACCAGAAATGGAAATAGCTATTTCATATTGAATTTCTCAAGGCTAGCACAAAAATCACTGTTTACCTTTTCCAATTATCGGAAGATATTCTCAGTGACACCTAGAGTCTGTAGACTATTCGCGGAGAACAAAATATAATCTAATCCATTACTGAGAACTCGCAGCCTAGCAGAGAATCCAAGTTAATCTTGATTTGAAGTATTTAGCTTAGTCTCCACGTAGACTGGAGCAATAAGGAAATTAGATCTGTCACTTTTCAGCACGGCGAAAATCTACCGATCCTTCATTCTCGCTAGGAAATCTTCAGAATTTGAAAGAGCACTGGTATTGCTTGATTTGTTATGCTGCTTATCGAGATTCCCTTCATCCATCGCCCATTTAAAATCACTATCCATAGCTCGTTGAATATCTGTCTAAGTCAAATAATTTTTCACATATTGATGGTGCATATGGTTTATTTTCCCAGACATTAATCTAGTTATCGGCTAGTTAAGAATATCTTATGCTTCATAGCGAAACAATCTCTTGAAGTTCACTGAAACTTACACTGTTTTGAGTTCAAACTAATCTTCGAGGACAGAAAAAACTACACATTGGTTCTTTTAGAAAATTTTTAGATCTCCACTGTATTAACTGAGTTCTTCAGCTAATTTTCCACTGCCTTAGCCTTAACTTCTTTCTCTCTTGAGGACTCGCTCATCGGAGGTAAACGCTAGACTCTTCATGAAGATTATTTGCAGATCAGCAACTTGCGCACTTCTGGGGTTTATTAAATAGGCCTGGAGAATATTCTATCTGATTTTAGAGAGTCTTTCTTCGAGCACATCGATCTATCCAGAAAGCTAATTGGAGTCTATTTACCTGCGTTTCATCGTTTCGAGCAGATCTAATTTTAATTTAGCAGCTTGACTGATGAGTTAGTAAGATATATTTATGTGCTCTTCGAACTCGATAACTCGCAGAAACCCTCGATAAAATGGGTTCATAGATTACCTATACAAAGAAGAACCATTAGATTTAGTTTGTTATGCTGTATCATAGATGAGGGCGTTCCTTGTAATCCTCTCTTCGAGGTTTCTCTTGTAACCTTTAAACTGCTGGCATATTGATGAAATGAATTGCTGGTTTTTAATTGGGATATCCTCATTTTTCTTTAATTTCTAAGAAATCAGCCAGAATAAGCGATAGTTATTTTAGATCTACAGGAGAAACGAGAGATACAGATGGAATCCTTGTTTTTGTTCTCGCATTCTTGATTCAGCTTCAAATTTACTAGCAATACGATTTATTAATTCTTGCCTTGTTGCAGTTATTTAGGAAATCGCAATATCTTATGAGTAAGATTAATTAGTATTACTTATGCTGGCTACCCATTTCTCATAGGGAAGTGCACTAAATAAAGAAATTGCATATTTATCTTGTCTGCTGAGAGAATCGCCAGTTTAGAAGAGATTATTCCTTATTATTATGTCTAATTTCTCAAGACGCTTAGATTTTACAGCTAGATTATTGCTAGTGATTCTACTCTATTGCTAGTCTTCGCCTTCTTTCATAATTTCTTGAAACTCAATACTCAAGCGATATGATTCAAATTTAATCAAAGCCATGCTCACAACTGCACTAAATGGAAGATCTATGACGATCAAGATCAAACTTATTGAGATTTGATCAGTGCTCAGAACATGGAAACCTAAGAAGAAAATAGATGTTGCTCCTAAGCACAGCAGTAGCACCCAAGCGTTAAACCACCTTGCTTGTTTCTTCCAGTATGGCGCTATGAATGACTCAGCGAAGAATTTTAGGATGAAAAAAATCCATAGAATTATGAAATAAGTAGTTTAGTTGAACCATGCAAAGCTGAGAAGAGTGAAGACCTCAGAAATAAGAACAAAGAGTGTAATCGAGTGATATGGCTTAGCCAAGCAATCTTTCGAGAAGTGAATATAACTAAAATCACAATCAGTAACCCCAAATCCTATTTTTAATCAAGCAAAAAAGCTGATAACGCAGGGCATTAAAAGTGAGAGATTAATTTAATATTTCTTATTTTTTTTATTTCATAATGCTTATTAATACGAGTAAAGGGGGGTTTCCCCCCCCATCATTTGCTTGGCTCTTACCCAGCAGAAATGTGAAGAAGAGAGTGATTGGTCCCAGAGGATCTGAAATCGCTAATAAAGAAACGAATATCCCAACTGGGAAAATTATTTATCTATAGCAACAACTGATTAACCGCATAAGGGATTCAAGCATATCTTTAGTGTTATCGAAGAAGTATTCCTTTTTGATAGTTTCTCCTTTGTAGTAAGACTCTTGATATTCCAAATATTACTTCTCTTTTTACTCCCTAACATAGTAAAATATCAAGGAAACAATGAGTCCTAGTGTAAGAATGTTGATTCCCATGATCACAGCGACAAGGAGTCTCAGGTAGTTTGTTGATAGAGAGAATGCAGATTTAACTTGGTGGATTGCATAATAAAGATTGGAATCCAAATTCTCGAGGTCAGAATTGGAGTATCTCAGCAAGCCACATAATACAAGAAAGATATTCTCGAACATAATCAGGAATACTCCAGTTGCTGTGTTTCTGTGAGTCTGAGTGCAGATGCTATTTGCTTCCTTCAAGTAAAACGAACGTAGGATCTACCACCATTGTTTCAGAAGTACCTGCTTTCTCATATGTTTTTCTTAAAGAACTTTGGGATAATTATTGTTTAAATTAAATACCCGATTCTGCCTCGAGAGTGTGTAAGTTAATTAGGGAAGAATTTTTAAGTGATTCGTTGAATTGATCATCAAATTATTATTATTTTTGGGTGGGATGCTGCATCATGAACAAGAAAACTTAATATATGCGTTTAATTTTATGAGCGATTCGATGTAATCTTCGAATTGCAGAAGGATAGCTAGTAATATTACTTGTTGCTGATTTAAATTTTTGGAGATTTAAATAAACGATGGGTAATGCTTAATATGTAAATGGCATTAATAACTTCCCATTGGATAATTTGAAAAATAGAGCTCAATATTAAATATTTGGCAAACTTAAGATGCGTATGGGGAAATACTTTTAAGATAAATATTTTTTATTTTTGTCTCTAGACAAGGAGAAGGAAAAGAACGAATGAAATTAAAGAAAGTTAGGCTGTAATTTTTCTCTTGATTATGATTATAAATGTTATTAGCTTGACACAAAAGACAGTATAAAAAGCTTCATTTTCAAATAGAAAGATGAGATCATTTTACTGATTCATTTCTTTTTATTATTATTGATTTTGCTTATTCTTAGAAAAAATAATAAAATTAATTATTTAAGTATTTTCGGAAGTATTATTGCTGAAATATTTGAAAAGACTAACTGATAGTAGCTAATCAATCTTGTTGCAAAAAAAAAAAAAAATATGGGTATTTTGTGAGTTTAATAAATACAATGATTGCAAAGAGAATGGGAATTGGGGTTGATAAACGTTGTTAGATTTATGATAATTTAGGAGGAGTAGCGTTGATTTGTTTTTTTAGATTCTGAGATTATTCGCAGCGCTTAAATTCAATTTTATTAGTTTTTTCTTTGCTCAATATTTATTGTTACTTTTTCTCTCAAAGGGGTAATTAATCTTAGGTGAGCAAAAGAATAATAGATTTTTTAAAATAATTGTACATACGATGATCAATACAAAGTATAAAGATTTACAATGACTTAGAATGGAAATAATATTTTTTTGAATTAAACACATTGATAAGTAATTTCACAGAAACAGGGAGACTTTATTTCATATTATTTGGTTTCTCTTTATTTTTGAATTATTGTAATTCATATGAGATAACTTCTTATCAAACAAAATTCATATTCTTTTTTATGTTTTCTTCAGAATACTTCGTTGGTTTTTGCCATCTCCAAGAAGTAACTGATTTGCATAAACCTATTTTAGTTTCAAATACAGCACTGCTTGCTAGTCCTGAAGGTAACTTATCAAAAAAACATTGTCAATTACACTTGAAGATGTAATGGTCTTGTTTAGTTGCTAGTAAAATCAGAATAGAGCTCAGACTAATAAGAAACTTCTTGTGTTGGATAATAATAATAATAATAGGTGACGTATCCGAAGCTGATTCTTCAGAAACATAGATTAATATCCGCTGAAAAGAAAAATAAAATCTCATGGATTTTGATTTATTAAAACAACAGCAAGATCAGTAACCTTGATGACTTCTTATTGCTTATCAGCGAATTAAACTAAATAATTGAAAGAGATTCATGGATAAGGCTAACTGAAAGTGAATATGGTTATTGCTACTGAACTTTCCATTGCTTTTTCAGAACAATAATCATAATTTCAGAAAAATAAAAACATATGGCAACATCCCATTCTCGTTATTCGAAACCTTTTTATATGATTCATGCGTCAAAAAATAACTTTTATGCCTCTAAAGATAAATAAGCGATTATCTTTTTGTAATTTACAGTTTCTAAGATAAAATTATCTTCTTTTGCAGGTACCATACGAGAACAAAAGAAGAACATTACGCTCTGGATTATCTTTAAGAATAGTGCCAAAAATACCATTATCTTACGATTGTAAATAACATGTTTTCTTATAAAAATCGCTTTTTTCACAGTTTGATTATTTCAAAAGCTTTCTTTATTATTTTTCACCTTAAAACTCTGAGACAATGGTATTTCTCCTTACAAAAACTTTTTGTCTCCTTCTTTTACATTCAATATTCAAGAAGGGTTTCTATTCTTCTATCAGTTGAATTAAAAAGTAATAAATACCCTGAGAGTCAATCATTGATTATCTTAGCTAAATTGTAAATAAACGCAGGTTGAATTGAGAAGGAGCCTTTAATTGGTTTCTGGAGATCTAGCTGAAAAAAACCTAAGTCTCTGAAGCTAATCTAAAGTGAATTTGGTAAGCTAACAATTAATTCTACAACATCAGAAAATGAACAAGAGATGGAATAACACCTCAGATTATTAATTGATCTCTAAGGTGTTGTTTTGTGATAAGGAGAGAGAGAGAGTTGTTGTAAGGGTGATTATTATTAGATGAAATAACTTCTTTTAATCTAGTGAAATAAATTAAATTTTCTGAGTTTTTTGTTCGCTGTTTTAACTGTTTGCCTATTACTCTCTCTCTCTACTTTGAGTTGAACATCTTGTAGCCATAAATATGATTCTAACGAATGGAGACGTCATTGAAAGGAGTGACTTCTCTTGATTTAGCTATTAGTTTGTTTATTGGATGTTTCTGAATCTCCAGATAAAGAAAACAATTGAATATTTTATCTTAATTGGTCATATCTTATTTGTATTGAAGAAGGATTTGATGTCTCAAAGCAGGTCTAAAATGATAACAAAAATGAAGGCTATTGCATCATAATCCAGTTTAATATTTTTTTTTTCATAACTATTTTCTTAAGTGATCTGTTTCTCTCTCAAAAGTGGAAATAAAACCAATCAAATAGCTCCTTTAATCTATCCTTCGGAGGAGAAGATATTGATTTTAATAATTAATCTGGGTTCAAAATTCAATTTTAGCAGCTTCTCCTGGGAATAGTTCTGAAGGTGTTTCTATCACTGATTCCTTTTTTGATAACACTTATCTTAGATATTTATTTCATCGGGTGCATATTGAAGGAATATATTCGTCGGGATAAGGAGCATATCCCTACGGAAGTGCGCAATCTCGTGCTGTATCCAATTATCTTCTTAATCTCTTGGATATGGATTATGACAGAGAGATTCTATGAGATGATCACAGATGGGGATGAAGTCGGATGGCTGAATGATATTGATTTGCAAGGATCGATTATTAGTGGATTTCTCAATGCGCTCATCTATGGGTATGTATCGATTAATCCTTTTAAAAGTTGTTGTGAAGACACAGCGAGTTATGAAGATGAAGAGAGGCATGGTCACCATCATCATAATCATCATAGTCATGGCAGTAATTCAAAAGCAGACAACGAAAAGACATCAGATCTGATGAATACGAATCTATTGCAGTAGATTGGTGATCAAAATAATCAACATAAATAGCAATAATCATCAATATCTTCTTCTCATTCATCATCCTATTCTTCGCTGTCTTCGATTAATCACCCTGCTAATAGATTTAATCAATTATCTTAATGAAACAACAGTTTAGTTCATTCTAGGATACTTTAAATCGAAGAGTTTTGTGGATTTAGAGAGATTTAAAATCTTAATATCACCACAGCCCAAAGGGAAGCAAAGAAGTAACTAATATGTAAATGCAACATTAAAGCTCAAAAGCGAGGATTTCACATTCAATTAGAAACAAATGATTAGTATTTTTCCTTCAGCAGAATAATCAAACACACTCAAACAGAGTCACAATAGAAACAATCAAATAAATAGCTAGTTGATGATATTATTCTACTCTCTCTAAAACTGTTAATGAAATACCTGTCATAGTATTAATGTTTTAAAAATTGTTGATTAGTGCTTCTTATGAGCTTAATGATAGGAAATATTCATTTATTTCGAAAGGGAGAGTAAAACACTGCTAGAGAGTGGTAGAATGGATGAAAAAAAAAAAGAATACAAAAGCTGGATAGTAATTATCAGAAGGTTTTTTTATTGATTTTTAGAATTTGTTGTATTAGCAAATGAGGATCAAAGTAGAACTCAAATAAAGAGAGAAGGATTTTCTTGTTCTCCTGTTGACCTTAAAGAAAATAATCTAAAGAGTTATTTTAAATCTTAGTGAGTAGTTATTGCTGGTTTTCTTTGTTTTCCTTACAGAATCTTTCTTTGAATTTCATCTCAAGACATTTTCATATGCTAACAATTACCTACCAAGTATCTGATTATGGGTTCCTGATTGGATGTGTTGTACTTTGTTGGCTATTATTATTTTAATATCGTTGCCAGATTACTATTAGTCATAATAATCTTAATTATTGACCTTCTGAGTTACCTTGATTTTTATTTTTGAGAAGAACTATTTGGAGGACACTTAAATTTTTTGTTAAAAAAGAGACTCTTGATAATAGAGAGAAAGATACACACCTTGAAATACATTTTATCAAAGGAAGAGGTGAGGGATGCTGAAAAAATAATTCTATTTTCCAGGTGTTTTTGGATAATTGAAATGGCAAACTCGATATTGATCCTAACTGTTTGCTCTTTGGCCTTTAAAGCAAGGTTTTTGAGTAATCTTCTTGGTAATTGATAGGGCATCATAATATCCTTTTAGTTAATTTCATGCGATCAACAAAAGATATTCTCTTCAAATATTTCTCAAGTGCCTTTTTAAACAGTGCAGAAGCAGCTAATCTAAGATGATTACTGCACTAAATGAGAAATTAGATTTCCCTTAGTGAAGTATGAATAAAAATAATTTACAGTTTATATACTCTTTTATTTAAAATATCTATTTTCATTCTTTAAAAAGATAACATTTAAGAAAAACTAAAAATACTAATAAATAGCCTCAAATTAATTTAAAAATTCCATCAGAATTAAAAATTATTGATTTTGTAATAATCAATATTAGCGCGCACACTCACACACAACCAACTAACTCATTTTCTCTCGTTTCCCTCATTCTGCTCAGGCAAAGCAATGCTGTTTATATAATTTGCACGCACACATTGTTGTTTAGATAATAATTTATTTCTATTCTGATATCAAATATCTGCTGTATTATACTTCGAAAGTTTTAAATAAAAGACTAAAAAAACAAAAGAAAAAAGCCATTCTCAAATCAAAAATAACGCTCTGAAATTTCAATTTTGTTTCTTCTGAAATATTTACACTATTTTTGTGAGATAATTTTTGTTATTTTCTAACTCCTCCTTCATTTGCTTTCTTCCACCCCATTACAGAAATCAACACTGTTTAATTACTCCAAAGGTTTCTCTTGGATGAGTTAACTTCTTCTCTCATTTATCACACACATACCCATTCAAAACAATTGAATAATTAATCTTCATAAGGCTTTGTTTTTTAAAATTACTAATTAAAATAGCCACTCCTTTCTTCTTGTTTGGTTCCCTTTATTTTGCTCGATCATATTTAATCAATGTAATCAAGGCAAATTCACATAATCTTGATCAAAAAACATCAAAAAAGGATATTCGTCAAGACAATAAATTTAAAAAAATTAAGGCCCCAAGATTATTCTTAATTATTTCAATTACCTTAGAGGTAGCTATTAGATTACTCAAAATTGTTAGAGTGCTGCCATAAGGAAGATGTAAGTTACTTAGAGTTTTAAAGCACATACATAAGTGATTGAAAGAAAGAGGATATTTCTAACATCCTTCATATGGGCAGAATTATGATGAATTGAGGTATTCTTTCACTCAAAAGTAAGACTAATTTAGGTAGTAGTTATTTAATGAGGCCTCTCCAAGTTGCTATTTTTACAATACTTTCATTGTTCATTGTCCTAACTATGTTTTGAAACCTTACGCTGACTAAATAATTGTGGAGTCAAAATTTATTATTGTTGCATTCGATAATTGAAGGTATTTTTTTTGAAAATTTTTATAATTTGATTTGAGGTCTGAAGGGAAAGAATTTAGGTTAGATTTTGAGTTGGCGTAGAAAGAATTATTAAAATTGATTGATTTATGTAATAGCCAAAAATAGTTGGAGGAATACAATTACTACTGAATAGAAAATCAGAAAATACAATTTGTGTGTGTCATATGCGAATTTAAACAAACTAAGATAGCAAAGTATTACTTCATGTTTTGGCTAAGCTAAGTTTTAATAACAAAATCCAGATTTAAGAGAATCATCGAATTAATTTAATGTTCTGCAAAAATCTAACGAGGAATAGCTCCTAATATCGTATTGACCCTCTAAGAGAGTAGACAACGACTAGTTTGAGATAATATCAGGTGAAAATAATCAAATTAGATTTATTCTCCTTTACCATCAAATTCTTTTAGGGACTGTAAACGATTGCTCAAATTCCGCCGAGGAAGAGCCAAGCAAAACCAAGCATAATCATAACTTAAGTATTATTTTAATTATTAAAAATTACCTCGAGAACAACATCTTTACAAAAAATATCGACAACGACAGTAACAAAGCAGCAACAAGAATAGTAGATAACAACACTTGGATTTAAGAACACTTTCAGACATTTTTATTGCGGAACTACACTATCCACAACAAAAAAAGAGAAAATAACAAAAACCAAATACAAAAAATAATCAGATGTGCACTCTTTCAACTTCGCGTGATGAAGTAGAGATGGAATTAGAAGAAGAAAATGAAGAAGACATGCCTCGTTGGTAAAGAAGAGAACTCCAAGAGAAGAGGCTTCAGTTACAGAAAGAGCGAGAGCTACAGAAACAAAACAACCGTTCATCAAACGACAGTGAAGATTCCGATGAAATGCCAAAGAAAAGATAACAAAATGGACTACGTGGTAAGCTACGAGAGTCTGTCAATAGCGGTGGTTCTCCTGAAGGCAAAGCAATGTCAATGCTAAACGAGCTGAAGAGTTTCTAGAGTGCCAATAAGAATACATTTGATAAATAGATGTCCCTCAACATAGAATCAGAATATTCTCCAATCTAGCATATCCAATCAGTTTACTCTTCATAAGTGCCTGCCCGAATTTTGGAAGGTCCTCAGAGACTCGAAACATACTCAAATGATCTTAAAATCCTTATCCTAGAGTCTCCTCCTCTTCATCTTCCTGTATTATCATCGGAGGGTTCCACACTCTCTGAAAAACAGCAGCCTTATGAAAAACCTTCTTTGGATTCGTTCTTCTAAAAAATACTTTCCGAAAAGCAAGAAAAAAAGCTCAAAAATAGTCCAGATATCTCACCGATTCCTTCCCCGACATCTTTCCAATTCATTCACAAAAAGGTTAAGGAAGTCTTAGAACAAGAAGGATACATGATCGAGGAGGATGATATTTCTGATATTCGAAATGAATTAATAAAATGTCAAGAAGATATTGTCGTTCAAGCTTCCAAGGAGTATCTATCCAGCTATGAAATAAGTTTGAGTGATAGTGCTTCGAATGGCTAAGAGAAAGACACAGACAATGAAGATGGCGAAAAAGAAAAGTACAGACAAAAAAAGTTAATGTCAACTCAAAAATAGTAAGCACGTGAGGAAACGAACAAACTTTAGAAATAAAGTTCTTTAGACAAGGATATTCCGCATGGTCCTCGTGCTTAGAGAAATAATGAAATGAGGGCATCGATGGGGAAATCAAGTAGCAGCCAAAGTTTGAAATGCAATAAACGTTCAATTGATGCCTTGCCAACAGACTCAAATGTATTGAAGATTTCAGAGGAAAAACCAAAAAGATCAAGAAGTCTACGAGCAAGTCTAGGATGGAACTCGTTTGACAGTACGAAATCGAAAGAATTCACGAGCAGAGATGATGATGATGATGATGATGATGATGAAGATGAAGTAGTTGAGTCTAAGAAAAATAAAAATGATCCATTGTTTAGAAGTGTGAATTAAAAGAAATTCGGAAAGTCGAACAAGTTGGAATCAGGTGCTTTAGAGGGAATTGCAAAGGGTTCTCCTAAAGACAATAACAGCAATCGTAGTGAAAGATACTTAAAAAAAGAGAAATCTTCGGATATTAATGATGATGAAGGAGAATAAGACGACGATGAAGAGGATGAAGAAGAGGAAGGGCGTTGCAGTAATCCATCTGAGAAAGTCACCAGCAGTAGTGGAAAGAACTCAATGGTTAATTAATCAGCAGATAAATAAGGTGCCCAAAAGGATATCTTGAAAGAAGAGGATGATGACATACAGGTATAAACCGAAATGAATGATCCAAGTGGTAACTCTATTGACTTTAATCCCCAGTATAAAAACTACTATCATCCAAATAAGCAAAACCTTGATTTTATAGCATATGAAGCCATTGAAGAAATGGCATCCTCACTGGAAAGTATGATGTAGTCATCTGTGAAATAAAACTAACAAAAAAGAAGATTTCAAGAGTATGGCCATCAAGGTAAAGATGAAAGCATCAAGGAATTAGAAGAGAAAGATGAAAACATAAAGGACTAAGAAGGCAAAGATGAAGAATAGCCCAGGAAAATCAAGGAAATCGTGGCTAAACTCAAGAAGCCTTCGACATTCTTCCGCTACATTAACATGAGGGATTCTAAGAGAAAGAGAAGAGCTTCCAATGAATTCTCAGATACCGATGGAAGCAGGCCAGTAAGTGCTCCAGATTTAGGAGAAGTGGAATCAAACGTTGTAGAAAAATTTCAAATTGATTTGAATAATCTGAATCTCGATAAGTAAACCAGCAGTTTCTTGATTGAAGGCTCAGAACTTCCAGCTTCTTTGTAGACTCCATCAGTATCTGCTAAGCTAATTCCATAGAATAATGTTTCACCAACACGAAGACATTCTGGGCTTTCCTAGGATGATAGTGGCATGAATGCATCCCTATTAAGAAAGATTATGTCCCCTAATAGGATGAAATACCAATAATTTAATCAAACTGGCAGTACTAGTTTAGATTCAAGTGACTTAAGCTAGAGCAAACACAATGGAGAAAGGGGAAGTCGTGAAAATTTTTATTTCAATATATTCCAAATTAAGATGAATGCAGCAGCAGCAGAGGAAAGAACTTCAGATCTGGTGGAGAAGGAGATAATGGAAGTAGTGGATATTCAAGGGGATTTAACAACAACAACTGAGAATATTCTGGAAGCACCCAGTAAATACACAGTGACTCAAGTAGTGGAGGTGATTCCTTCTAATCCTGTTGAGAACTTTCCACTCAATGGGAATCCATTGCAGATAGGCTAATCTTCAGGTTTAGAGCTTTCCTAGGATAGTTTCCCTCTAAGAATGCAATCATCAGCATCTCCATCTAGTAATCTTAATTACTAAAATCCTTCTTATCCAGTCAGCCTTTCAGGTGATAATTATTCTTCTCCATCTATGAAAGCATTCTTAGAGGACAAAAAGAACGAAACGAAAGTAGATTTTGTACACTAATAATTAGATCAAAATAAACCAACCCAACTTTCTCCAGTGGCTCCCCTACTTTAAACTTCTCCATAAGGTTCCCCTAACTTATCTCCGTCGATTGTGATTCTCAAAGAAACTGATTAAAGTGCTGCAACCATCCCTTCAAGCAATATTAACTATGCAAACACTTTCAATTACCGAAAATAAATCTCCTTAATGTCAATCCCAGACTACGAACCTCACTAGAAATCTCCTAGTTTGACAGCATTGTCACCTACCCAGTCTATTGAGACCTCTAAATTCATCAACCCTATTCCATCATCTCTAACTTTTCTAGCTTCGGAGAGCCATCCTGTACTAGGGAAGGCAGTAGGAATATCAAATCATACAATAAATTCTTAATCTACTACTTCAACGATTTCATCAACATTACCAGTATTTCCTATTGATACAGCTACAACTATTCAAAACCCTCTAAATCATTATTCAGGAAACACTTAATCGTTAACTTCAACAGATTCCCCTTTAAAAACTAATCCAAGCCTTTAGTATGTCCTAACTGTGAAAGATAACTCCAGTTTTGCATAATCACCTTCGAAAACACCACTGCTTGACTAGTTCCACTAAGTGCCTTCGTTAAACATACTCTTTCCTCATACTAATCATTAGAATCCGTTACAGTAGTAGCAATAGGATAAGAATTTAATGCCTAATGTATTATCACCATCTTCACCATCCTATTCTTCTTCTTCATCGTATTAAGCTTGGAAAATGGAGAAGGAGTTCCAACAAGCAAGATGAATATTAGC
>Ga0302271_10000489_pt1 | contig 38928 bp, 32 predicted proteins | sample III_Bog_N1_1_FD_198767 | JGI IMG/M metagenome (GOLD analysis project Ga0302271, IMG submission 198767) | Peat permafrost microbial communities from Stordalen Mire near Abisko, Sweden - III_Bog_N1_1 | ecosystem: Environmental > Terrestrial > Soil > Wetlands > Peat | place: Sweden: Abisko... | reverse complement strand
AAAAGCTGTGTAATTCATTGAGAAGTGCTTAACTGAATCACCTAACCATCCAGGGTATCTCCATGAGCTAGGGAGAATTATTGTTCTCAGTGACAAACCTGATTTCCCTGAAGCTCTGAGACTCTTCAAGCAAGCCGTGGATGCATGTCCAAATAATCCAAACTATGTCTTCAGCCTTGCAGATTGCTTTCACAGAGTCCATTAATATGAGCTTGAGATTGCGAGCCTTCTCGAGTGTTTGTCCTTGCATCCATCGTTTGCAGAGAGAATCTATAATAACATAGCACTTTCCTATGCTACAATACATCAAAATAAATCAACCTTAGAATTCTTCCAGAAAGGAATAACAATTTATCCCAAATCATCAGTTCTTTAATTCAACTTGGGTAATTTTGAGTTTAATTGCAATAACATTACTGATGCTGCTCGCCACTATGAAAAATGCATAAAGCTGGATCCATAGTTTCTGGCTGCACACAATAATCTAGCAGTCGTATCGGTAAGATTGAAAGATTTCAAAAGAGCAATGGAGTGCTATTCAGTATGTGTGCAGCTGCAGCCTGAAAAGAAGGGAATCTACTTATACAAAATAGCTGCACTTCTAGCAAAACAAAAGCAATCAGAATCTGCCTACTGATATGAAAACTTTAATAAAGGAATTAGGAACTTTTCTTAAAATGGGATTTGTAAATAGAAGAGAGAAACCAAAAGAGAAGTTGTATTTATGGGAAAGATCTTGATACGTATTATTAATTAGCATGTAATTTATGCAAGTTTGAAATATGGAATTTATGTTTGCTTATTGAGTTTCATTTTTATGTTTCTTGTATATATCTATGAACGAATTCATTCTTTACAAGAGAGACCTTTCAAATGAGAAGTGTCTATGCAATACTTATGCAAATCTCAACCTTTGATTTAACCATTTGGAGTTGCAAGAATTAGAGAGAATATGGCTAGTAAGAATAAAAAATAGACTAATAAACTATTCCTAATAATGTGTTAGTTATTACTCATTTTTATCTTTAAGGGAACAACAAAATAAGCATTATAAAGTACAAACAATGCCAAATATCTCATCAAAAGAGAGACAAGGACAATTAGAAATTATCATAGATCATGTATCTCTGTGGATCCTTTCTTTGTCTTCCTCTGAAAATCAGGGTATTTGTAAGCACTATCAACTCCTGCTTTGCTGTTGCTATGACTATTTGAATTGCCTTCGTTGAATTATTGATTCTTCTAAGGTTGCTGTTCTCTAGCTGTTTCATTTTAAGAAGGTGGAAAGAAAGGAACTCCAAGAGCAAACAGAGAAGAAGAAGAAGAAGGAAACCCTTCACGGTTATCAGACAATTAATTAGATCTATTTCCTTAAACTGGCATACGTTTCTCCTTCACATCTGTTGTCTGCTAGCCATCAGATGTCCGCTTCGTTGTCGTCGTTGTGCAAATGAGGTAATTATTATCATTCTCATCGCTTTTGCATTTGCGAGATGATGAACTTGAGAATGACGAAAAAGATGTACGAGGATGAGGATTCTGCTGTTGTTTCTGATGATTATCATTGTCATTTTATGATTGTTATTTCTCTTGTTGTGGATTGAAAAACGAAGATTTGAACTGCTAGAAAATCGATTATATTTCTTTATCTAACTGCGCAGGCTATATGAATTCATTGAGTCCTTCAAATATATTCTTAAAAATATTCACAGGCCCAACAGATGACCCTAAGGAATTGTTGTAGAGCTCGTCCATTGAAACTCTCTATTCTTCGCCTTCTTCTCTAGACCATTTCCCATTGTTATCAAGACTCTGCTTGACATCTTTACAGAATAAATAATCTTCATTGGATGGATCTCTACGACATTCCCTGAAACTGTCAACACCGGCGGAGAATAAATTGTTATCGAACTCTGTGCCTTATTGGTGATGCTGTTGTTATTCTTCTTTCTTGTCTTTGTCTGTCCAGAAACCCATGTTTTAATAGGAAATATTAGTTGTTTGTTTGGGATAATACGGGGGAATATTAATCAGGCAATTTGATTATTTTTTTTAATTTGTGATTTGATCATCATCCTAGGTTTCTTTTTCTCTAAAGTAATGCCCAAATACCTTGTTATTTTCGAATAATTTAGAAGGACTTCATTCTCCTCTCTCAATTCTGGAATATTCATCAGTGCTGTGATAAGAAGAGCTACTGAAAGAAACCTAAAGAACTGCTGATTTTTGAGCTAAAAATAGAAGGTGAAATAAAAGTAATAATAAAATGAAAAATATGCGACTTTAAATTGAATAAATTTTGGTGTTTGCAAAAAGAAAATAATGCCATAATGCCATAAATACCTTTGCTTTATTAATAGTTTAATAATCCATGCCTAAGATTGCTAATAAAACTCCCAAAGAAACACGATAATATTACGGGGAGGCTACAATAAGATTATCTTATTAATCTAGAACCACAATGAGAAAAATAATCATATGAAAAATAAAGAGATTCGAGAGTGAGAATGATACAAAAAGAGAGAAGAGTCATCACACACAAAATCAAAATTACTTCTTTCGAATCTGGGGTTATCTTGTTAATCCTTGTAATTAGATGAGGTGGATGACTGAGCAGATTCACGTTATTAAGACAAATTTAAACAAAAAGAAAGTATTATTCTCACAAACAAATAATTAATATTTATTATTTACAAATCCAGAACAGAAATCAAATAGAAAGATTCACCCACTGACACACACACACGCAATTAAGCAGTATGATACATAAGAATTTTTACTTGGCTGCTCTACTCATACTTATGATGGTAGAAGTGGGCTATTCTCACAAATGCGCTCATTAATCGAATGAAAATCTGCTCATTGTCGGGGCAGCTCCCGAAAGCAATAGAATCACTCTAGAAACGAGTAGCAACACTAGCAGTTCTAACACAATCCACACAGTCGATTCTCATTTCCTTGCAGACTCTTCTACTTCTCCTGGAAAATCTCCCATACGTATCACAATAGATAGCAGTGAGTTATCCCAAACAGATTCCACTTCAGCGAATCTGATAAACAAAGCGTTATTGAACGCATAGAAATTCTACGAAGATCTGATCTTAGTGAACCGACCAAATCTTGAGCCTATCTCGATTGCTAACCAAGAATGCAACGGATACACATTCAGCAGCTATCCAGGTAAAAATGAATACATATTTAAAATAAATTATGAAATATTCTTGATAAATATGCATGAATCAATATTATCTTTCTGATCGTTTCTTTCTTACTCTCTTTCACATTTCTTAAACAGATTAGCCAGATTCTGACATGCACTTTTACTTGGTGCTGAAGCAAATCGATTCTGATGTCCTAGCTAGTTCCGTAGCCTGCTAGTTAAACTCTAAATACGGAAATCGCCCTCAAGTAGGTGTCATCATGGTCAATACCAAATACCTTTAAACCCTCGAACACAACTACTACACATTCTCGAAGATCTTGAAAATCACTATCCATGAAATGTTCCATGCTCTCGTCTTCAGTCCTAGTTTATTCTAATAATTTGATATCACAGGCAATAGCTATGTCGCTGGATCACTAACTGTATCCTTTCCAAATGTCCTCTAATGGGCAAAAGATCACTATAATTGCTAGGATATAACCTCGTTGACTTTGGAAACACATGGGTCAACTGGATCTCGTGGATCACATTGGTCAAGAGATCTCCTTCACCATGACATTATGACAGCTTCATCGATCTTAGGAAATATGGTTTGGAGTGGAATAAACAATGCATTGCTAGTTGACTCAGGCTGGTACAGTGTCAATGACATCGGCAGTAAAAGTGAACGAAATGAATGGGGCTATAACTAGGGATGCAGTTTCCTGAAGACGTCCTAATGCAGTTCCAGTGGATCAAACTGCGATCTCAATGCGATATTGAATTCTTTCAACTACAGTGGACAAGGGAAATGCTCCAGCGATGATGAATACACAACTTGTCCATATGTTGCACTGTATCTCAACACTGAATGCTAAAATCCAAAGAACAACTCGCATAAAACGGTCACAGAACTGTTCAAGGATTTCAACGTAGTCTTCGGATCAACTTCTGCGAGTTTCGTTTCTTCCCTCACACCGAAATCATACTACAATACTATCAACTCGCAAATCCTCTGCTACCCTCAATCCTGCTCAGCTGATTTCACGAAAATCTACATAACCTTCGGTGAGACTACCTTAACTTGCTCTAGTGACTCCCAAGTGATTTCAGCTCCTAATTCCTTCACAGGCACAATTACCTGTCCTTCTTCAATCGTTAATTTCTGCTAGCGACAAACACAATGCAGCAATTTTTGTTCGACTAATGGTTACTGCTAGAATGGTACTTGCATCTGTCGTGAAGGATACTCTGGTGATGATTGCTCATGCAACACTAACTCATCCTTGAATGAACCCTTGTGCAATCACACTCAAGTCGATAACTGCCTTCTCTATGATGAGACTGCGAAATGCATTAAATGCAATAGCGCTCATTCCTTAGATGACAGCAATGCCTGCACAATAGCTGTTGCCGTATCCTCAGGGAAACAGAATCTATCAATGTCAGCGATTGCAGTAATGTTTGCATTAGCAGTTGTGGCCATACTTTGATTGCATTTATTTTCATACTATGCGCGTTACTCTTGATTATTATCATGCTTTACTTTGAATTAACTAAAGAACTCGATACTAAATAAAAGTCAAAGCGAATAATATTATTTAAATAAAAATTGATTATTTATTATGAATTTGTTTTTGCATTGAACATTTCAATTTCAAGTGAAAAAACCTCCCCCCCAAGGAATTAAGAAATCGATGGGTTGGCTATGTCTTGTGTCAAGAAAAAAACTTATCGAATTATATTTTAATAAAATGGGTGTGTTAATAAAACTGGGGTTGTTCAAAATAGCAGATTCAAAGATAAATCACTAGAGAGAGACTGTTTTGTTAAAATCCCAAAAGCGATAACAAAAACAAACTAAAAAAGCAAAGGAGTTTAATCAAATAAATCGAAAGAAATATCTTCTCATCTATCTCATTTATCTTCATCTCTCTTTTTTTTGTTGTTGTTGATTTCTGTGGCTGCTTGAAAAATACCAAAACTACAGATCGAAAGAATGCACGACGATCCCTCCACTTCTTCATCTCATCATGAGAACACCAGTGGATAGCCGTTTATCACCATGGGCTCAATTATATCTCTCTCTCACTTCGAAGACCCCAATGCATTCATTTACATCGATGGTCACATAAAACAAAAAGTCTCCGTAAGAAACTTCAGCTCTTTATCTGGTAACCAAGGGGATGAAGTCCAAAGTGCTTCTGAGACTGCTTAAAATAAAGCATCTGGTCTATCTAAAAACATGAAATTCTCTGGATGCTTATTCTAAATCTTACCTAAGCTCTCTGACAAATAAAAAGAGGAAATTCAATAGAAAACATAAACTGGAATCTACTCTGAAGACTAATAGCTTTCCGATGATGATGAGTAGTCGGTTTTACCATTTTCATAGAAGACGTCAAGATAGTAATCAAAGTATGAGTTCAATAATGTCATTCACAGTAACTTCGGGAGTTAGCAATTTGATTAAGTCAAAGAAGCAAGTGTGCGTGGGATACATCAACTCCAGCTACCATAGAAAGAGCAAGTAGACGCCAATAGCGAAGTTGAAAGCTCTATTCGAAGAAAAAGACGTGGACAAGAACTCGACAAGGAGAAAGTAGTTTAATTGTAAGGGAAACTTATGAATGAGTTCAAAGTGAATTACGAGGCTTTTGAGAAATACAAGCACAATAGGATCACATACAGCTAAACAATTTAGCTGATGCACATCAATTCCTCGAAGTTCCTCGCTTGCTACCTGCAAGAAGCAACAGTAGAAAAAGGGAACTACAAAGTTACTCTAGATGACTACACATCGGAGAACACACTTTTCAGAATTGTTCCAGCATTCAAATACCAAAAGGACGGTGATCTAGTACGAACTAAATTAACTAATTAATGATAATTTTCATTTTTTTCTCCCATTTTTATTCATTGCTGTGTTTTTCTAGACAATCTATGCTAATGAAATCATCGTGATCGAGCGAGTTAATCCTTTCCATAATAAGAAAACTGTCTTACATTCCTCCGATGAGATCCCTCGCTAGAAACAGCAATCTTTCCTTGAATTACCCAAATAAGTATCCAATAACATCGCTGAAGTAATCTCAATTGATTCGTTTTTTATTCGCATACATGTTCATACAATATTTTGTTTTTTTTGAATATCTTCCAGTAGGTTCAACTGATGAAGGCCAAAACATCTGATACTCAGCAAGTAAAACTACCATTAATGCAGTAACAGTAGATCTCAGCTGCTACAGTAATTAAGCGAGAAGTGAATGTCTCCACTGAAAATGACAACGATCTGACAAAATGGAAAATCAATTTGTTTTCGTATTACATGGAGAACCGATACAGATATTTACGTTGCGGTGATGTAGTCTGGCTGCATCATTCAGAAGCAAATGCATTGCTTGGTGCGATTAGGAAGAAAGAACTCAAGGATATCCCGTAAAATGACTGGCATCGAATGGACTCGAAGGATAATTTAGAAGTGAATATTGTACCTGCTGATATCTCCAATAATCTAGAGGAATACTCAGGAAACACCTGCGGAATGTGGATCATAGAAAGGAACAAGTTCAAAGTTGGAGGGTATGTCTAATTCGATAGCCACTATAGGCTTAGACATCTTAGTAGTGGACTGTATCTCTCAGTTGATAGTAATTCAAATTTTACTATAAAAACACATAAGCAGAAATTCTTTTAAGAATCATACTTTTCATAGATTTATCGAGTTTAATTCCTTTTGTTTTGACATTTAGTGCCACTCAAAGACCCATTATTCAAGTCCTCAGTCGATACAAACAATCTGCAGATGTAACTTGTGAATTCTCCTTCTGACAGTTCGCTGTTTTAGTTTGTGAGTCTTGAAACAAATTAAACTCAGAAATACATCAAAGCTGATTAGTTCGTCTAGCTTCGCCATGTCTTAACCAAAACCTGGGTGGATCTCTCCTAGAAACCAGACGAGAACATTCAAAAGAATTAAGGTATTTTGATGGGCTTGGAGAACGACAAGAAGGCAATCAAAGATGATAATAATCCTATTGAGAAATCATCCAAAACATCTCTCAAGCCACAGCTCAGCTAAATCAGAACAGAAAATCAAGTAACTTTCTTTATCCATTGCTATTTTTAACTTTCCCTCTCTCTCCCTTAGGTCTTCAAGCTGTTTTCTGCTAACGAAAGTGATATTTGGGAGATCAACTTTGTTATCAGTGCTAGCAGACAACTGACTAAACTTCTAAAAGTTATTGGGCGGTTCTAAATCTCCATCCATTAAATTGACAAAGAGAATCCGTTAAGCAGCATCAACCTCTCCGAAGAGGAATTCCAGAAAGTCAAGTTTTTCAAGAAAAAGATACTGTCGTTAATCACGACAATCAAGCATCTCACGGAGTTTTGCAACAATCGGATGCACAATAGCAGCTTCGATTAGAAATTTGGATCTGTTAATAATTTCAGACAGAAGCTTCTTCGTGAGCAATATTACATTGATATTCTTACTTAACTTCTCCAAACGATCTTCCAGTCAAAGGAACTAGAGTTACTCAATGCACTTGACGAGAATCTCGCTGATATTATTGAGAAAAAAGCTCAAATTAAATTCAACAAAGGAAAGCAAGTCCAAAAACACCGATAGTCTACAGCGATTTTCCACTAGTCACTCGAGAAAAAACACAGATTTAACTCCATTGACTACTTGAAATATATCAAGACCAAGAGAATGCTATGCATCAATATCTACAAGTTATTAACGTCGATCTGCAAGAACAACAGCGAGAATGAACTGTACATCTACGATTTACTTCCGTTATTTGCAAACCACTGTAGGTACATCCCGCAAGCAATAGACTGCTTGATTTCGATCATCACATCCAATGAAACGCTGCTCCTGAAGCTCAACGACAACATTGTCATTCCAAAGACATCTTAAGCAGCACTTCCACCTAACTAACTGCAAATAGAATACTCAGAAAATCGAAAGACAAAGACTCTCGTTCCAATTCAAGGCGGATCTAAAACTACTAAATCCATGAATTTCTTGAATTTCTTCATGGACATGATCTACAATGAGGCACCTTTAAAAGCAGATTATTACAGGTTCCTAAGCTCGGTATGCAAGTACAAAAACGATGGAATTTCGCTGAATCAAGAGAACATCTTCAAACTTTACAAATCAAGGCAATAATCATCGTTGGATCCTTCATTTGTGAATATCATCGACAGATTCAAGAATGGAATTGTCATCCCTAACAATCTCAAGGATGTATGACTATGATTAAATGAGTGAATTATGCAGTTATCAACAAGATAATGTTTTCCATTTAAAAATTGTGTTTTGATTTGATTTTACTTGGTTTACTAAAGCTGCATGAGCTGTACCACTAATTGACTTTTCTCTCTGATGTTTCGTTTGGTAGGAATTTCCAATGGCTTGGGGAGTTAGTTGGATACTTTAAATTCGATTATCTTCTTGAGAACATTTGGAAGAATATTCGAACAAACTCAACTGCTTCTCTCAGCAGCTGTTTCAGCAAACTAGCGATGGCTTTGTACATCGATCATTATCCACTTTTTCCAATAAATCGACCCAACTACTGTAGGATCTTTCATGATGTAAGCAAACGAAAATACTCAACAATTTCTGATCATTATTGTTGTATTTTAGACTAAGAAAACTAAGAAGATGTTGAAGTTTGAGCCTGTTAATTCAGGATTATACTCTGGGCTACTGAATAACCTCCTGAATTACTTGAAGGATATTAGTGGAAAAGTCGAAAACGAACTTGATAATCATAAAATAAAATAGAAAAAAAAGCAAACCAACGAGAAAGCTGGTGGGATGGTCCGCTGGGATACTGACACCAAGGATTCCAACTAAAAAGACATCGGTGCTCAGATTCTCAATGAAGATCTGCTGTTCCAATCAGTGAATATGCTGAATTTATTCGTCGATTTAGATGTTTTCTAGATCATGAGCAGGACAACTGACTATGAATCTATTATTTAGCATCTCATAAAGATCTTCTCCTACGATAGGATGAACATCGCCTTCTGTTCGACAGCTTATTTCCACTAGAAATCTATCGCTGATTAGAAGCAAGAAGAAAAAAAGAACGCATTGCTCAAAAAATTCGTTAAGATCGAAGTCAAAATGAACGATTTCAATATCTTCGCTGACGACGCAGATGATGATGACAACGATGAAGAAGAAGACGCCGATAACGAAGAAATCAACAAAGCATCATCTAAAATCAATGAGAATCAACTTTTCCATAATCCTCTCATGCGTGGGTATCTTAAAATGAATTGCTTACTTGAGAGATAGATCTCCACTGATGAAGATGGAACACAATTAGAAATCAACATAAAATTGCAAATCTGTGATTTATTCGAGAAAATGCTCGATATGCGATAGGATTATCTCGTGGAAAATGTCTTGCATTGGTTTTATAAATCTATATCGGGGATGCTTGAAGAAGCAGATGACGCCAAAATTGAATAGACTTTCCTCGAAGGTTGCTCGAAAGTCATGCCAAACATACCTAAAACTGGATTCAAGAAAGTTGATGAGCAATTCAACAAACCAAAAGAAGAAAATACACTGAATTTCCTGTCTGTCCTCACGAGCTCCACTACAGTTAATTTTAAATTCCAAGCCTTCGGATAAAGTAATATCATTTTCGGTTATTCAATCTCACATTTTATTGCAAAAATATTATTTTATTTTTTTTAATCTTAGGTACCTTCCACGATTTAGACTCTTTGCTGAGCATATCTTACTTGAAAAACGAAGACGAAACTTAAAACCCTTCTTTTGCTATTCTCCCTTATTTACTCTAAAGCTTCTTACTTATGCACTCTCCTTAGCTCGAGAAAAAATGTCTATCGTTACTCATGCGACTGTTCAACCAAAGAAACGAACTCAAAGATAACTTGAACAAACTCGAAGTCATTTTTGATAAAAACAAAGCCATTCTGTATTCCATTCTCTCAAGCAATATCCATGAGTTCACTAAGTACATTGAATAAACTGAGGATTGGTTCTAAGTGTTCATTCAAGATGACTAAAACTACATGAATTTCAAGCCAGTCTGCAGACTAGGTGAGATACTCAAGAGTCTTAAGAATTGCTTCTTTGCAAGTGTTATCATGAATGAAGAGCAGAATTCAATCTCACCTGATCCAACCAATAAAAGCATAGATCCAAATAAGCAGAAGATATTCCTGTATCTCAAAGCATACAAGCCAATCCTAGACTTTATCAAAGATAGTAAACAGATTAAAAATTAACATTTTACAATTATTAATACCATTCGTCTTTTTGAATTTTTTTTTATTTTTTCTTATTTCAGGCATGCACCATTTGAATGCTATCATGTCAGACATGAATCAGCCAAGTTAAAAGAAAGAAATGGTCTATTAGATCTTCTGTGACACTTATGAAATGCTGATGCATTTCTGCTGGGAAAACCCTGAAACACAAGCTTTGCTATTCGAAGAAATTTATGCGTTATTGCAATACTTGCATATCGACGTTGGACAAATTAAACTCTTATGTGAGATATTCAGGGATAATCTATAACTTTTAAGAGAGAAAACGAACAAATCTATCATTCAAATACTCGTGGATTTGATTCTCAACTACGGAAGACAACACAGAATCTTGGATTTCTTTGAAATCTTCTAGTAATGTGAAGGAAAATATATCTTCGACAATCAGTTGCTGATTCTGAATACGTTCTTGCCAATAAACGAGTTCGGAGCGACCTAGCTGAAACTCTTGTATTCAACCTTGCAAGCAAGAGGGGATAGGTCGATAGCGTTGGACTTTAAAAACTAGAATATGACTGATTTAGACCTTTCGTTTATTGAGTACACGATTAAATAAAAGACCTTCGTAAGAGACGATACATTTTTGTACCATGCCAAGCTACTAAAGATGCTCTTACAGACAACGTTCATTAAAGTCGTTGATGACTCAGATCCGTTTTAGACAGTCTCAAAGCAAACTTTTAATATTTCCATAGCGAAACTAAAGGCAATCGACCCAACTTTCTTAAAAGATTAACTAGTTGAGCTTGATAATTTCAAAGCAAGACCTTCTAGTTATAATAACAACAATAATAGCATGGATTCACCTTAACCATAGGATTCACCTTAACTACAGGATTATCAATAGGATTCTTAGCAAGATACCAGCAGAGTTTTACACAACAATAACAGTTATTTGAATGGTAATAATAACCTGAAATCTCAACTTAGTCCGTTGGTTACTAACTTAGGAAGTAATCCCCCTTCAAATCTTATGCTTCTGAGTGGAAACAGGAATATATTTAATCCTAAAAATACGATTAACAGAGAATAAGCACATAAAGAAGCTGAATTTCTCTATCAAGGACTCACACATCTCAAGCCATATATTGTAGATTTCCTTGAGAATGTCTACATCCTAGGAGAAGGATCCTCAAGTACACAAAAATTATCAAATATTTTTATAATTTTTACTTTTTAAATTCTATTCATTTTTCTAGGTTTAAGTGGAGATAATTCAACTTCAGTGCAGTTCTTGGATCGATTACTCAGCTGCGAGATGCCCCGCATTAAGTAATTGCAACTTGGAACTGAGATCACTGAGTAATACTCCGATTATCTCTGTGACAATGTCATACCATTCTTCCAGGCTTATATTGAAAAATACCTGCCCAAAATTTAGGAAATATCTGATAAAGATCACAAGGATTTATCTGATTTGATGATATTTTGTGGTGAATTATTGAAGAAACTGTCATTATTTGACTAAAAGCTACATCCAAAACAAGCAATACGGATAATTAAATTCTTGAAAGATGTTCTCTATGAAAATCAAGTGATTTCATATGACCTTATTAAACCTAAAGAATTCTCTGGAAAAGAAGGAGGAATGTTTGGTGAAGAAATAAATAGTATTATACAGTCTAGAGGAGTACCCGAAGACCTGATTATCAGCGACAAGAATGCAGTTCCTTTGCTTAAAATAAGTTCTCAGGCTTCGCAATAAGATAAAGACTCCTCGGGATAGTAAACACCAGTTCTATCTGCACCTAAAAGATCAGCAACAGTACACAGAGGAGAAACATTTGACTTTTTTAGATTTTTAATTTTTTTCAGCTTCTTTTGTGAAAATTTTAATATTTTTTGTATTAGAAAGCGAAGTCCACCAAATCAGCATTTTCTAAGATTTCAGGGAAAGTCATGAAGGGGTTGAAATTCATATCACTTTAAGCTGATAGACAACAGCCAGAAGCCGAAGAAATGTTAGACAGTAAGATACCCGATAATCAACTGAGTCGCTAGTGGCATATGTTCATGCAATTCATGAATAGTAATGACTAAGTTTTGGAGGAAGTTGATAAGGAAAAAATGGCACTTACAGAAGCGATTCTAAGTATAAAATCGATTGTTCCTGAAGATCTCCTGACAGATGTCACACCTAAACCTGACAGATACCTACTGATTAAGAAATTCATTACATTCTTGTAGTATGCGGTAGAAGATGCTACCAATAAAGTAACTCTAAAAGAGACTTCAAAAAATAATAAAATGTTCAATATTTCTTATTCTTGTTTTAGAACACAATAAAAGTGATGCTGCGAGTGATCCGAAACATCATAGAGAAATCAGAAGACAACGAAGAAGCAAAATGTAGAATGCAGATCACGTTGGATTAGCTTGGAGCTACTAGAATGGCGTTGTATGTGATCAGCGAGAACCATAAAAATCTCGATTCTGAGCTGCTGAGTGAATTCTTGAAGTTCCTGAATACTCTGCTTTCTGGAGGTAACATCCATGTGCAGAAGACGATATTTGAATACTATATGAGTCACCAGAAATCAGAGATGATTTTCAAGAGATTCGATCACATTGTGAGGAAATAAATATCTACAATTGAATCTTAAGCGAAAGGATCTCAAGCAAACTTAAAGAAATCTTCAAAAATATTCAATTCGTCAGGTGAAGGTGAAGAAGAAGATACAGGAGAAAATGATGAGAATGATATTGACGTGAAACTGCTAGATAATGTGCTAACTTTCTTGTAGCTCTCAGCGGAAGGTCATTACTTGAATTTGCAAAATTATCTGAGGCTTCAGTAGAACTCAAGGAACAGTTTCGATATGATTAACGCTGTAGCTGATTTACTGAAATCATACTACTTCGAATCTCGTACATAAGTAATAGGGCTTGATTTTTGCTTTGCTCTTACAAATATTTGGTTTCACTGTTCTTTAGAAAATGTACGAGAACATGATTCAATGTTTGGATACCTTAAACGAGCTAGTTCAAGGCCCTTGCTTGGAGAATTAAATAGCCGTATCAGAGAGTAAATTCTTCGAAATTGCTAATGATCTCTTTTCAAGTAAGAAGCAGCCTTCCTTGAACTCTACCACAATTTCCCAGAGCTCCAATATGTCCAAATCTAGCATCAAGAAATCATTCAAAAGTACAACTAAGAAATTCCTTTTGGTTTAAAGAAAAATCTATTTTTTACCTTAAAATCTCTCTCTTTACTTTTCTCTAGGCAGTAAAACAAGCGGAAAGGGTGACGAGTTGGAGAATTGGCAGATTGCTCGTATGCAGAATAAAAGTTTAATTTTGATTTTGTCTCTCATGGAAATGAGAGTCATCGATGAAACTAACGTGATTATCAAAAAGATCATGAGAAATGTTTCCATGTAGCAACTTGAATATCTTCTTGTGGATATCTTCAAGCTTTACGAGCAGATCTACAAAGAAGAGTACACCATGGAATGCCTAGAATATCTCGACAAAGAGCCCAAGGAGGTTCCAGCCAACAAACAAATCAACCTAGAATGTATCGTCCAAAATGGATTTTACATTATCTTCCTAGTTCAATACTATGTAAGTGAAAATAAGAATGATTATTTAGACAATTTCAGGAAAAAAAAATTATCTAAATTATTCAAAAACAATGAGTTTTATCAAAAATCAATCAATGGATTTCATTGTTTTTTGTTTAATTTCCCTTTTACAGCTGCTCTTCGATCCTAAATCCGAAAATATCTTCCAATCTTTAAATAAACAGCATAAAGGAAAGTTACTAAAAGTCACTAAAAATGCTCTAGATGGGTTATTATACGGTGATCATTTATTCGGATAGCTCGCTTCGTTTGTGATGAGCTTCGTCAAGGCTGGTATTAAGAGTGCAAATTAAATGAAAAACTTTGCTATGGATAAGATCATGGGAGAGGAAGACGAACAAAAACGAAAGAGAGATGAAGAAGAAATGCATAGAACTCTCCTTAGATAGGCATTCTTCTTCTTTAACGATAACACTGGGCACATTGATATCATCAGAAACAATCAAATAGAAATGTAGATTAATTCAAGCGTTCATATTGAGAAAATCTAGATTAATTTCAAAGCAACTACTGTTTTAAACACAAAATATTCTATTTTTTAATTTGAAAACAGCGTCTTTTTCATTGTGCTTCCATACATGCGATGTCTCCCTAAAGAAAAGAAAACAGAGTTCCATGATAATGTCGACAGACAGAGTGTGAAATCCAAGATCGAGGATCTGATGCAGCATAGCAAATCTATGATAGAAATCTGCAAGCATGAGTTCTTCCTTTCTTAGCTGTTCTCGCATAATAAGATCATTGCATTATTCGCAAAGTAACACTTATTCTTGCTTTCTTAAGTTATCATTTACGAAAATTGAATTTATTATTATCAGCTACGTAAATCTCTGGAAGTAACTGACTTTCACTCTGACTCTGGTGCTCAACGTCTTCAATATGATCAGCTTTGATGCAACGTTTGGAGATAGAGTCAGCACGTACCTTCTTTACGACATCAACACTGGAGGAAGGTTCTCCGAAACAGACACTAAACAGATTGTAAGATAATTTTTTCATTAATAAAAATATGTAGATTTTTGTCCTTTCCAACACCCAATCCTTCAATATTTATGATTTTTCCTTTTGCAACTTAGTATCTAGTTTTGGGTATTGTCATGACTGTCTGTAGTGGTTTCGTGGTGCTTTTCTTCTTATTCAAGAACGTCCCACTGATTCTCAAGAAGAATTGGATTGTCAAATATGGCAAGAATCCTCCTGGTTTTATCAAGCGTATCGTTACGAATCTAAAATTATTCTTGAAGGTATTCTTCATTTTCATGCAGGAAATCGAAGTCATTTATTACATCGCTTATGGCGCTATGGCTGTGCTTGGAACATTTTTCCATCCTCTGTTCTTCACCTTCCACTTAACAGAAATCCTTATTCGATATCCAACACTCAAGAATGTCATGAAGAGTGTGTCGATTCCTAGAAAATCCTTCTATTTGACATTTATCTTGTTCTTGATTTTAGTCTATTCATTCACTGTTCTCTCATATAATTTCTTCCACACTGATTACTAAAGCAAATGTGACAAAATGCTTGTGTGCTTCCTGATCAACTTTGATTAGACATTCAAGTCAAATGGCGCTGTTGGAGGCTGGCTCACAGGGAATGAAGATAACAATGGATAAGACCATTAGATCTACACATTAGGAAGGCTGCTTTTTGACAATTTTTACAATTACATCATGGTTATTATTCTTGTTGAAATCGTTGCTGGTCTCATCGTTGAAGCCTTTGAAGGTCTCAGAGAAAAGGAGTCTACGAAGAATAGAGACATATCCGATAAGTGCTTCGTCTGCGATATTCTCAAGTAATCATCAATATGAGTTTACTAATTTAGGAGATTAAGTTGTCCATTCTTTATTTTTTTTTGTATTTTTCATAGGACTGAGTTCAATCGTAAGCAGGACAACAACGGTGGGTTCCAAGAGCACATAAAGCTGAACCACCATATGTGGAGTTACATCCATTTCGTGGCATATTTACTCTAAAAAGAATCAACGGAGTATTCTGGTATTGAGAGCTACATCTCAGAAAAACTCGAAGAAAATGATATCTCCTGGTTCCCTATCAATAAAGCCAGAGAACTTAGTTTCCTGAATGATGAAGATGAGCTAGCCGAACAAGATTACATAAAATCAATCAATGAACAAGTAAATTAACACAAAACACAATAAAAAACAACAATTTTCAAATGAAACTTTTGCATTTTAAATACAAATTGTTCCTTTTTTTTTTCTCCTATTCAAGATCTTGAACTCCATCGAAAGCTTTAAGGATGCTGGCAAGATGTTCACCAAGTCTTCGAAGAAAAAATCAAATGCATGAAGAACCTCATCCTGGAACACATTCCTTGCTGTTTGATTTAGAAACCCTGATAAATATTCAAAACTTAAAAAATCTTTGTGCTAAACTGATTTGAGTATTTATTCCGTTCATGATAACGCAGGTTCTTAAAGATTGAGGCCCTTCATTGGATTATTATCTGTTTTTTCATGATAAACTTTAAAAACTATTATATAAAGTTGCCAACGTATTATTTAGAGCTAGTTTTGTTTTAAATTAAGAGAAGAGCGCACTTAAATTTCATTAAAACCACCCACGAAATGAATACTCATAAACAAGTTTGTTTGTTTGCTACTAAAAACAAATAAAAATCGTTTAATTGCAGTAACGTTAGCTGTTGGTTGGGAAATTACACATAAATGACAAATTATTAAATCTAAACAACCCCACCTTAAGTTTAATAAATGCTGGGGGATTGTTCATTTTGGAATGAAGATGCTTTAAAATCAGAAGCTTGTAAGCTGAGATTGTTTTTGCAAGACACGGAGAGAAAGAAAGATTGAGTTCAAATAATTTAATTCACCCCTCCCTTGCATTAATTATTTCTATTAATCTTGTATTTTTGGGTAAAACTGAATGGTGTTAGAGCTATTTCATTCTGGGGAGAATAAACTAACACATTGCTTCTTATCATCATCAATTTTCAACCAGAAGAAATAACACGAAAAACAAGTGAGATTTGTTGCCTGAGTTGTTGGCCACAGCTGAAAAATCCCCTACATGCACAGCAGTTTCGTCAGCCCAACTCGCCAGCATGTCAGCACAGATCACATGTGTGAAATCGACACCCACAAGAGAAACTCCTTACAGTCTCTGCAGAACGGATACACAGGATCGCTAAGATAGCTCTAATCTCTTACGATTCATCATTCCAAAACAGATTATTCATAAGGAAAGTCAGAAGTTACCTTAGGTGCTGATAAACGAAGAAAACTACTCACATAAGAAGACTTCGATCTCAAGACACTCAACTAAAAAGTGTCTTTTGATTCTAACGAATCATCCTCCTCTTAGTCAGCGTCCTAGCAGAAGGTTAAATAACGCATTATTTCTGGGAATAACTGATTTTGTTGATATGTAAAAATAGGCTTAAAAGAAGAAGAAATCTACAAAAGAAAGCCAAAGAGAAGACGGACAGCAACCAATTGATGGAACAGAAAACCTAGAGTGTTCCAGTAGTCGAACTAACAAGAAGAGCAACAAGAACAACAATAGCTTCAGCAACAATATCCTTAACAATATAAATTTCAGCATAAACAACAACAACACTGCATAAGTTGCAGGATCTAATCAAAATCATAGTAATACTAAGGATTCGTAGCTAGCATCGCTGGATTAAACCTTGTAGCAGCTTAAATTAGGTGATATTCAGCCAGCTATTAGCAACGACAGCAGGATGAAATCAAGTAATCTACCTGTAAACAACCTCATCAACTCAAGTGGAACGACTACTGCATTTTCTGGTATGATCATCAGCGAAAACAACAGCAACAACATTAAACCTTAGATTAACAACAACAACAACGTTGCTAGGAGTTCCTTGGTAAGAAAGAAACCAAGCTTAGTCCAAAATAACTAAGAAAAAGCAGTTATCGTACAATCTCCGTCGAACAATAACAACAACACCAGTTCACATCCACTTAACATTAACAACTCCAACAACTACAATATTCCCAATAATCTCGAGAAATTCTCTGAGAATGTAGATTTCTCCCAGCCGCAAATCCTCGAGTAAGAAGATGCCTCTGCGAGTAATGCCTTAGGTTTAAGCGATATTAAGAATCGCACTACTCTTCTCCCACAGAACAACCCTAATTTGACATAAACCAATCCAAACTCTATCAATCTCAATCACACTGCCAGTGGCCAGCAACTCTTGAAATCGTTGAATTCCCAGAAACAGCAGCATATTCCAAATACAGGCATGCGGTTGCTAGGGAACGTTTTAGCGATTGGTAAAGTCAAAAAGAAACTTCTGTCGTTCACTGGGTTCTTCAAATACAAGTCTCTAGGGTTGATGCACTTTAGTATCATTCAAGATCTAGCTAGTGAAGGATTCTGGATGAGCCAAGCAAAAACGAAAGGCGGTAATCCAATTGCCAACTTGAAATCGTAGAATACTAATAAATTTAGCTTTAACTCTGAGGAACCCTCAAAGCGATACTAAGCGATCTCTCCTGATCATTAAATCCTAGCTCTCTGGGATATAATAGTATTATTTGCATTAGTGACACTTTTCGTGCTTGCTCCAATTGACAGTGCATTCTCTGCTGATTTCTAATTTGGCACATGGCATGAGTTACTTTGTGCGAGTATTTTCTCGATTGATCTATTTGTAAACTTGAACCGTGGGTACTACGATGAAGGCAGAGTCATCACTGATCGCAAACTCATATTGTATCGATACTCTCATGGGAAAATATACTTAGATATCTTGAATATCCTTGCAGCGATCCTCTTCTAAGACATCCACATTATCTTGGTGTTTCTCGCATCGCTGTATCGTCTGGGATTATCTAGAAGTGTCTGGGAGCGCATCGAGGAAGACTTAGAGATTCTACATAGATTCCCTACTGTGATTTAAATGGTAGATCTATGTGCTATGATATTCTTTATCGCCCATCTCTGTGCTTGCGGGTTCTTTTATATATCTAAATCCGACCATCAGAGAGGAGTCAAACCTACTTGGATACAATTCTACAATATCCAAGATTCACCTTGGGATATATAGTATCTCTACTCAATATATTTTGAGTTTATCACGATGACTACCATAGGATATGGTGATATCGTTCCATGCTCGTCAAATGAAAAGGTATTCGTGATTTTCATGACTTTAATCTCATGTGGAGTCTTCGGGTATTCCATCAATGAAATTGGATAAATCTTTAAAGATCTCTCCACGCAACTCTCGTCTTTCAAGTAAACAGAAAGATAGCCAACATTTATTTGGAAAGAGTTGTAAGTTTTTAACTTTTTTATGGTTTAATTTTGTTTTTTCAGATAAACCAAGTATGACATATCAAAGTACTTGAAATCCCGTGGTATTGCTAAGAAAGTCTAAATGAAGGTCTACAAGTATCTGGAGTACTTGAATCGTCAAGAAAACGAAGGCTATTTCTTCATGAAAGGAGAGAAAATCCTGAATCGCGTGTCGCAGGATCTGCGAGAGGAAGTTCAACGGGAGTATTACGGGAAGATCGTTTAGTCTATTCCATTCTTCACTAAGAGCTTTTCGCATGTTTTTCTAGATGAATTAGCTCTCCACATGAAAGAGCTAAATCTAGCACCAGGAGAATACCTTTTCAAGCAAGGATCTTACGATTCTAATGTTTTCTTTCTAAACAAGGGAGCACTGGATATTACTGTTTCTTACCTGAAAAACAGCGGTAATAATACCAGCTGCAATAACAATACTGATTACTCGAAAGACAAGATACTCACAAGGATCAATGTAAGCAGCCTTATTTCAAGAGTTCACTTAATAAAAAACCTTTTTATGGAAAAATTTTGTTTGTTTTTGTTAAGATTCCAACTTTAATTGGGCATTAAGAGTTTCTAACTGACTAAGAACGGAAATTCTCAGTGCGGAGTCTGGGGATCAGTCATTTCATCTACATTGGAAGGCAAGACTTCATTGGTCTCATAAAGAAATATCAGTTGGATTATGTAAGCAATTCAATGCTATTTTATTTGTAGAATTGTATTTATCTGTGATTTATTGTTATGTTTGCTTTATTAGGAAACATTCAACTGTATGAAGGACGATCTGATCTACAAACACATCGACAGATTCTCTATCTGCGAGAGTTGCTAAAAAAGTGGCCACAACCTGTTGGAGTGCAGTTTAATCTTTGGGAAAAATGACAGCCTTAAAATCGTCAGAAAAATGAACTATTCAGAGGATAACGATAGGAATCTCTGTCTACGTCGGTAAAGACTAGATAAAAAGCACAGACATGAATACTGGAGAATTCGCAGTGACTTGATTCGGCTCAGAAAGGAATTCATTTCGAAGGCGATTAAAAAGAATCAAGAATAGAATAAAAGACTAGATAGCATTAGCGAAGAAAGTGCCAATGATGGCAAGACTAATAATAACAACAACAATAACGTAAATACAAATAACAAAACAAGTCCACACATCGAAACAGAAACAGGCAGAAACAACAATAATAATGATTCTCTTTCAAACCTAAATTAACCTCAGTAGGTAACTCAGCCAAACAGCAACGCCGATTAGCTCACAATGAAGAGTTATTCAAAGAAGTAGAACAACACCTCTGAATGTCTTCCAGATGACGACAAAGAGTTCTTCAAAAACCATGATAAAATCAAATATGAAGAAGGTGAGTATCTAATCATGAGCTCATCAAATTATACTAGCAGTGAGTCCTCCGAAGACGACGAAGAATACGATGAATACGACGATCCTTACGCTAAATACGAGGACGAATAACTTAAAACATATCGAGCTGAGGAAGATGCAGCAGGAGGACTTTAATCTGATCAACGTAAAAGCACATTCAGTGCAGTATTCGACAGAAACTAACGAAAACGCCCTACTGGTGTTGCCAGAACTGTCATCCCAGGATCCCCTAACAGCAAAGCTTCACAAGACATGCAATTACTTGTCCCTTCGCTGTTCTTATTAGATGCTCCAAATCCTACTTTCCTAGCTAACAGGCATTCCACGTTACTTCTACCATAACAGTAGCAGCAATAATCAACATAATCTTCTCAGCAAGGCATGTTACCTTAATCGCAGCAGCAACAACAACAACAATCTTAATAGGTATCTCAATCTCAAGTGTTTAATGTTCAACAATCGATTTCGAATAATTCTTCAAGTATGAACTCGTTGCCTTTGTCTTAGCTCAGTGCAATCCAGCAATATTAATAATAAAACTCATCATCAGCTCAAAACACATCTCCAAATCTTCTACCAGCTTAGACATTACCGCAGTAAATGTCACATAGTCTACAACCTCAGTAATAAACGAATTATATGAATAATAGCAATAGTAACATCAATGGAAATAATCCTCCTAATACGAATATCAACTAACTGATCCTGAGCTTAAATAACAATAGAAATTACTTTGATCAGCTCGACCCACAAGAAGAATTAGACAACAATAACACAGCGACTAACAACAATAATAATAACAATAATTCTAAGAGAGGTACAGTGATCTTACCAACAGTGGATGAGGCATCTGAGGTCTACGAATAAAGCTAAGATTTGTTGTCTTCCACAATGAGTCATTAACTCTCCTCGAGTCCGCTTGTCAGAAAAACCCGTCGTAAGGAATCATCTTCGACAGCGAAAAGACACACGCAGCATAGAATCACGGGATCTTATTAGAATCTAGATGACCCTAGGGCTTATCGCAGAAACTCATCAAGGAATGATTCATTGTCGACGCAGAAAATCATGAGAGACAGCAGGAAGGTGACTCTAGTTGATTTGCTGTCATCGTAGATTCCTACCGTAATGCAATAGCAATCATCATAGCTAAATCCGTAATAATAATAGCAGCTGTAGAGTTCGCTGGCTTCTTCATATTTGAATATCTTGAATTCAACTAGTTTTACACTTCCACGAACGATATCGAAATCGTAATCTAGAAATAGTAGATTCTATCAGACTCATTTAACTGATCGAATTCCCACAAGAAGTTTGCTGCACAACAGCAACAGCGCTAATCCGACTATCCACAATATGTTCCTCTACACTTTCGATAGATCCTATGAATTTAAATATTATTATCCACATAATAATCTCTCCGCTGTATTGAAAGCACGTGCTAAAGTCTTAAGAAAGAAGAGAGCAAAAACACCAAGGAAACTCTACAGCAACAGCAACAATGGTGTTGGATTAGCTAGCAAAAGCAATAGTCTTTCGAAAACCGAAGGGGCTTGGAGTAAAAGGACTTCTAAGGCTTCTAAGCAAGCCTTAAACATCCATGGTTACGAATAATCCCTGAATAATTCTCATTTCAATCTAGATCAATGATGAAACAGGACAGATAAGATATTTTTAATAAAGATTTATGTTTTATTGTCTAGACACTTACTAACTAACTAACAATAAATCTGTAAAGAATCTGATTTAATTCTATTAACATTATTATTTTTATTCTTAATTCTGATTTGATTTGTCTGTAAAAAGATATGTCTTTTATTCAATTTGCAGATCAATTCACTAACAAACCAAAGAAATAAAGGAAGAGAATTGTATTTATTTGATTTAAGTAATTATGCATTTATTAAGTAGCTCAACAACTCAACTAATCCTTCAAGTATTCATAGAAATAAACCACAATTTCTGTCATAAACTTCTTCACATTTTATTGGTTGTTGTTCCCCATGAAAATTTAGGATAAATATTATGATCAACCCTCCAGCTTTCCGCTAAAAATTTTACATTAATTTTTTATATTTCCTTTTATAACTCCTTAATAAATTAGCAATACCTTTGTTGCTTTGCTTTCTATTAAAGATCTCTTTTAAATTCTTCGAACAAAGTTAATCAAATATTAGCAAATTTAGATTGCGAAAATAAAGGAATAACCATCGATTTTGTAATCTCAAGAAGAAAAATAAATCTAATTTATAACCAAGCCTCCGCGGTGATTGGTGGGGAGAGGGGGGAGAGAGAAATAATTGATAATATTTACATCCACTCCGCTACCAACAAGCATTTACAATAAAAGCATAATTAGATGATTATTAAGAGTATTCCTGTTGAAAAAAGTGGTTGAAAATGCAGGCTTCAGTAATTTTCTAATCAAATTCTAATGATTAAGCAATTCAATTCAAGCTCCTGATGAAATCAAATAAGCCTGTTTTTAGTGAAATAGTTCGGATTATTTCATTTTCAAGCAAAATGCCTTAACATATTACCTTATTCTCACTTACTTTCTCAACAAACAATCATATTCGCTACGTTCTTTTTATTTCAAACAAGTTCTTCCCTACAGAGATTCTTTCATTTTTGTCTTATTGTATGTGTTCAATCAAAAACACAACCATTGAAAACAAAGAATCTACTTTTAGATTTTAATTAGTGCGAGTATTTATTCTTTTTTGCTTTAATCATCTATCCCCCCGCTCTCCCTTCATCCGTCATGTCCACAGATAATTTCTTAATTTGGGAAGATTAAAGAATATGTAATCTAAAGAAATCTTTAAGAAGACTAAATTTACTTGATTACAAATTATTAAATCGAAGGAATAGTCAATTAAAAGGTACTATATGTAAATACTCTCCTAATTTTCAATTTGGTAGTTATTATTTAGCAGAACCTTCGTTTTCTACTGAGAATTACATCAAAAATAAGATATCAAATTAAGCAAAAAATTTTTTCAGGAATCACTACAAAACAGATAATGATTACATTATTTAGCCAGCTGAACTGACAGTTCTAGTTAGAAGTCCTCAGTAGAAGGATCTTAGAAAGAACAACCAATAGAAAAAGAAGAAAACCAAAAAGAACCATAAATCTTATATTTCTCTTTGACTCCCACATGTCACAATCAATTAGCGCGAGAGACCACTATTAATTCCATTAATTTACTTAATCATTAATATTAATTTCTGTAAACAGCAGCTCTGGGAGATTTTGCTAATTTGTACCTGTGGTACTAGCGGCCATTCATTCAATTAAAGCTGTGTCATTAAGAAAAAGCAACATCCCATCACAGAATAATTTGGAATTAAAACAAAGAGAGAGAACAACAACAAATATGAGCCAACTAAAGCTCAAACCATGGTGGTAGATTCTCCGCTTGTTCTACATCAAAGAAACCAATCGCATAATCACTCTCCAACATCGAAATTTATTCGTTGGAACATTCTTGATTATGTTTGAGAACTTCTTCCTTGTGCTATGCGCGCTACTACGACATGACGACTCCAGTCTTAAATCCCTAGATCCCAACCTTTACTTTGGAATTCACTAAGCTAAATCAGCATTTGACTTCAACTCAGACTAATTGAAAGTGTTTCTCACTGTGATTATGGGATTGAACATAGGTATAATTTTATTAATATGCATATTGATTGTGTTTCAAGCTCAGAAACATAGCAACAAATCATCATTAGAGTATTAAGAACAATCACTCAAAGAAAAGGGAAAGAATGTTAATAAACAAACTGATCTTCAAGGTTTAATAGTGTTGACATTGAGTCTGGTAACTTCCTGCTATCGCTAGGTTGTGTTTCCAGTGGGCGTGCTCGTTTCATTTCTAGCAATATCTGATCCTCGTGGGATAATTACACTTCTCCTAACATTCTCCCTGGGTAAGCCACTAAAGTTTAATTTTAATAATTCTGTTAAGTAATCACATGCTTTTTTAACTTGATATAATTCCAAAGGAATCGCAGTAACCGACAGTGATTTTAGTTATATTCACTTCGCTAAAGATATTTTATCCAAACCATACCACACTTCTCGCTTTGTCGTCCTTGTCTTCGAAGGTTTTACTTATCTTAGCATTGCAACCTTCAGTGATGCAGTCTTTATGATAATCTCATTGATGTTTTTCATATTTAAATTAATCTCTGAGACTGCTATGACTCCTTATTGGAACAGATAAACATAATCACTAAACTGTTGTGTCCTACTGATCTGCATAATTACAACATCAATCTTTGTCTTAGGGTTTTATTCATTTAACTCAGATTAACTATCAGCCAGCTTGTTACTTCTCGTTATTGATCTTCCATTTAGTGTAGTGTTAACATGGGTGTTCATGAGATTTCAGTTGAAAACTATGAATATTGGACTTCAAAATTTAGTTAAAAATCAAGATTCTCCTAGTGAGTATGCTTAGACAGCTTCGAACTGTGAAATTGAAAGATTAGACAGAATTCTTAGAAATAATGTATTATTCTAACCAGGAGATTCCCTTCGATAACAAGAAAACCATGCAATATTCCTCTACAGCGCTCTTTCTTTAGATTGGCTAGACAGCAATCAGCACCACAAAATAGATGTATTCAACATGCATCAAGCTAAACATGAATTAATCAATAATATCGCTAAGAAATTTGAAGCAACCACTAAAGGCAAAGATGAAATACCACATATGCATTTATATCTATCATTTTTACTCTCCATTCAAGGTAATTACAGGCTATTTTGGTTGAATTCACAGAAATCTAAAAGAAATCAAGGGATTCCCTTGAAAAACTAATAACTCATTTATTCAATATGCAGACCCTTCAAAACATACAAAAAAGAACTACAAGAAAAAATATTAAGAATTGCTGTTCAAGAGAAAGACAATCCTTAGCTCAAAACAGATTGCTCTGCGTTACTTCAATAATTGAACCCTTTCTATGAAGGGTTCTTGAATGTCCTTGAATTCGAGGAACATATTGACATTTCTTATTCACTGATAACCCAAGCTACCAAGTTGAAACTGGATTTGTTAGAATTCATGAAATCGAGATTTATCAACTCGAAGTTGCTCGCAGCATAAATCGACGAATTAGAAGAAAAACTAACTTCCATCAGATAGCACATTCGCAGAGCATACATAATTAACTCCAGAAGTGCAAAAGTGGCTGATTTGCAGGTCATTTTCATGAAAAGTTTAGCGTTTACTGCAGATGAAAAGGTTCTCAAACGAACAAGGAATAATCTCAACGGCAATAATGGGAAATTCGATGAAGAACTCAGCTAATACAATGGAGATTTGAAGATGTTCTCAAGGAACTAATGTGTTGTTTTCGCTTAGCTGGAAGAGTCATTTGAGCTCAAGACAGTCTAAGTCTCTGGGAACTTCAAGAGGCTGTTTCGCTGTGATCCAAGAGATATTTTAAACTAGCAAACAACAAGGCTCATGCCAAGAGTATTCCAGAATGTGCATCATACATACGTGAAAAGATATTTAACTTAAACGGAGGGCTAATTGGCAATCGAGAAAGATATTAACTCCATTGACAAATAAGATACTCAAGCATCATCAGAAGATGCCTTGCTGCGAATGAAGAATAAATTAATCTTCGCAGCGTTGAAAAACGATAAATCTGGAATTATTATAACTCCAATCGAAGTAGAAGTCAAGCTAAATACTTTAAATAAAACATAACAATTAGGATTCTCTGCAAGATTGCGAGTTATTAACAATGGGTAGGACTATATTCTATTCTCTGCAAATGCCCTGCAGACGCGAGGAGTAACAGAGAATCTGTTTAATCTTTTAGGAAATGTTAGCAGAGAGTTTTGTTCTAGCTTCGAGAAATTTAATTTGAAGTTGCTCTTTCCGTTTTTGTGCTCAGTGCAAGATTGCAATCTCACTGGGCAAGACACGATACAGCAATGGAAGGATATGCATAAAAGTAGGTTTTAGGTGGTATCCACCAGCTATATTGTGCTATTCAAGAACACAGTTTACACTTAGCAAAAGGATACCAGATTTCACTGTACTAACAACATCTAATAAGCGAAAGTTAACTGTAATCCTGAGTCATAACCTATCAACTAAATAAGCTCAAGATCAGCAACATAGAAGCAATTCAGCAATTATGACGTTATGGAGTTGAGCAGTCCTTTTACCAGCAAGAACACAACAATTTAGGAGAACTACTAGCGTGCTCAAACATACCAATCAACATAACACGAGAATGTTTAGAAAAATGAATAAAACTAAGAAGACACCTGCAGTTCATTTCTATCAAGGGATTCCATTAGCTGTGGGATCTTCTAAGTTGACATGCAGCTGATAGACGTAAACTACGCTGGGTTAGAAGATCTCTTTGCGATTTAAATTTCAAGAATTAGACAGCTCAAACAAGGGGAATCACAGCAAGAAGCTTCCAATCATATTTAATAATACTTTTCAATTTACACGCAGTTCTACCAGTAACAATAGCTCTAACTGTTTATTAGAAATTCCAGTAATCCCTTGGGAGGTTTCTATGATAAACGAAATTCCTTGATGAATTAAAATACTTTACCTCACAGTGGATCCTTCATAGGTTCTCCTTTAAGCCTTTCTTTGATTTAAGATAAATAACACTTCCAAATAATTGGTTCAAACAATGATTCAAGCAGAGATTAATAGAATGCCTTACAGTTATCAGCATCTTTACCAGTTGAAACAAAAGTAAAGGAAGAACAATATTTTTAGGCCTAAAATTACAATAAAGCAGTATTAGCACAATAGATTCAAAAACGAGATAGAAATATCTAAGCTGAGAATCTAATTCTCCTCAGTTAAGCTTCCAAAAGATCCAACTGTAGCTTACTCAAACACAATGATTCTGTTCTGGCTATGAGTTCATCTAAACCATTAATGCTAGCTTCTTTTAATGTAAATTACAATGATGATACTCAAGAAATGCTTTAATAGTTCACTAGCTCGCCTATGTCAACATAAAGAATCCGATTAAATAATCATACCATTTCAGAAGAACCCGAGGAATAATTCTAATAATAAATAGTCAGTTGTGATCCAAAGGAAGTACATGCAACTGAATTGAAAAGAGGGAAATATGTCCCAGACAGCTACGGTGAAATCAAATTACGGTTAGACTACAAATACAAGAACAAAACATCTTTTAAAAATTAGAAATCTTAGTATTAGATTAACAGTGGTGTTATCGATTAGAGCAACGATGAAAACAAAGACATCCTTGAGTAGGAAAGTGATCAAGATGAAGATGAAGAAGGAGCTACTGTAAAAAAGCAACAAAATGAAAAAGATCTACTCGCTGAGATCGAATCACATAGATCTAAAGCATCTTCGACAGCTTCATTGTCTTAATTAAAGAATTACGTAAAACTTCTTAGTGGGAAAGAAAAATCCCAAGTGATTTTAGTCATAAACTACATCGGGTATTTATGCTACCTTGTTATGGCTGGGTTAACAGTTCTAACTTATATCCAAGTTGATTCTCAGCTGTCATCATCATTTTACGACAACTCCTACTCGATTTGGCCAATGAAATATTCCTGGATTATGCTCAACATATTCACAAATTAAAACGTGCAGATCTTAGTTAACTAAGGTGATTTAAACACCACTGGATCTCTACCTACGGCAGCTTCAAAGCTAGCATATGTAACTCAAACATAATCGGAAGCATCAGGGATATTATACACTTGGAAAATGCTAGTTGCTGAATCATTTCGTGTAGGCACAACGCGAGGTGTATTTTAATATTTCCTCAATCATAATAATGTCTTTTGGTTTCAATAGCTCTACAACAGTACTCTAATCAAAGGAGCAAGCTCCGTCCAATCTGGTTTTCCAGTGCTGCAATATAACGAGACAGTTCTAAGCTCGGGGGCTTACATGATGCCTATGTTGACGAGGTATATTACTGGAGTAGTAGAAAGTAGTGAGTATTACGTAATAACTAATTCTATGAACATTGTAGCTGCTTTGAAGTTGATACTCAATGATATTTAAAGTTAATATGACTACAGCAATAGCTAAATCTAATCTAATCTCATTAATTCTGTGGTTATTGTGGTCGTCATGTCATTTGTTTGTCTGATCTTACTCATCCCACTGGATATCTTCATACAATTCCGACGAGATGGCATTATTGAATTATTTTCTTCCTTCTCAATAAACGAAATCGAGTCCATGGTGCAAAACATTCACTCATCGCTACTAGGCAGTCGGAATGTCATGAAAACTATCAAGAATCTACCATAAGTGACCAAAAAAATAGCAGATCCAAAGAGATAACCGCTAGGGAATACATCACCATTGCCTAAACTAAACCTGCGATTGATTGTCATTGCTGTTATTGGATATACATTGATTCTAACAGGACCGATATTAAATGAAGTGTTCACGTAGACTTACATTGAATAAACCAAATATCTCTACAGAAACAAAGGTAAACTACAATAATACCTACTTTTTTTGGGAAATAATACTGGTATGTTCTAATTTGTTGATTGTATGTTCTTCTGATTTTTTTCAGGAAAAATCTATGAAATCAAAGCGCACTCATCTAATATCATGTAAATCAACTATCAGTGCTTGATCTTGAAAATACGACCTGCTTCGAAGCTTGTTCCACTGAGTCTCATGATGAGCAAAGCTATTAGTAAAAATGGCCTAATTTAATACTACACAGATTTCCTGGCAGCAATCATTCAAGATCAAGAAAATCTCATGTAATTTCATAAACGAATTAGGAAGAATGATAAAAATAATGGGGACAACTTAGAAATACCATGACATCATCCTTAATGTTATTAATTAAATGATTATGCACTCAATGCTGTTTTTAATTCAATCTCTCCCTCTTTCTATTTTATCTCATTCCTTTTTAATGTTTAACAGCAACGTACACGAGGATTTCCGTAATTTTTTCTTCGCTGCGATTGAGCATGACATATGCAAAGCTTTCACGGATTACCCTCAATACACAACAAGCAAAATGAAAACACTTTTACCCACCTGCAAGACGCTCAAACAAGGAATACTTTAGCAAGGATTTTCTATTTCCATGCGAACATTCTACGCTATATTCCCTACATTCAATTCATTCTACACTACACCCAGTGCTAACATACCTACTTTCTTAAACCAAATCAACAGTTCCTTTGATTTAAAGGAATTCACTGACTTCAACTAGTTCCTCGAAGAAGTCATTGAAAGTCTTGGGAATTTCATCGTCATCCAGTACTAAAATAAATTTGATTTCATACGCAACCTACAACTCGGAATCATGATTTACTAACTCACGATGCTGTCTCTGGTGTTTCTCGCTGGATGGTCAAGATTCGCTTCCCATTTGAATTAATAATTCGCTAGGACTCAGCAGTAACTTCGAGTGCTGAACATCAATGCCCTTGTTGAGAATAACTATGTCATTGCGTACTTCAAGAAGCATAATAGGACTTGAAAACACAAAACAAACATCATATGCACTTTATCTTTTTTTATCAACAACTACTTGTCTGAAAGAACCTTTATTCTTACTTTTTTCCTCTAATCCTCGAAGAACAAATTCTATGTAAATTCATTTTTACTATTAAATGTTATGTGTTCAAGTAAAAGAAAAGATAGTTTGAAGAATATATTAGATTTCTTCAAAGAAAAGAAGAATAAAGAAACAATTCAAATATGTGATATTCCTTCACAAACATAAAAAAACACTTGAAGGATATTTGTATTTTTTTTTAATTATCAAGCAGTTTTTGTGAAAATGAATGTCTTTTTGTACCTTTGGAAATCATAATTGATCTCCACTTCATTTCTAATGATTCAATTGTTCTTTAGATTGCAAAATTTCACTAATCGTTTACATTTCTTTATGATGAGGATTGTAGTCTTTGTTGGTGTAAAACCTAAGCAAGTGAGACTTTTTAGGTGCTTGAGCTTAGTTATGCTAGAAATAAGATAAGATGAAGCATATTTATCGAATACTTGAGGACTGATGATGATATTCAAGTGGTTTAGCTGAAGTAGTTGTTTAATTGACTTTGAGAGGTAAAACACTCCAAAGCTTTGAATTGTGTTATTCAGTAAAATCAATGAGAGACTGTGAAGATTCGAAAGCTTAGAAATCTCAATGAATTCAACACTCACTTAACAATCATTCAAAGAGCACTCTTTTGCTTGTAAAGTTAACTCTTCTAGCATGTCTAGCTTCACTAAGGAATTCTAGAAATAATGGAAAAATGAATCTTTTTAATTATTGAAGTCATATCTAAGATTAAGTCTTCGAAGATTTACAAATGATAGAAGAATATTATTATTAACTTAGGAAATGGATTTCATGCCAATGGTTCCAAGCTTGTTATTGCTGATTGAGAGGCTGAAGGAAGTTAACTGTTGGAATTGTCATAATCCTTCTTGCAAAAATTGAATCGAATCTCCAAGTTCATTATCATCTAGTGTATGGTTTAGCTGCTACAGATTCTTGAGCTTTGAGAAATGAGCTTCATATTTATTGTCTTTAGATATGCTAAAACAAGTTTTTCTAAGATTCAGATCTAGCGTAGATAATCTAGGCAGAGTCGATAATCCTTCGATCAAAGAATCCACTCCCAAATCAAAAAGTTTATTTCCTTCCAAGTTGAGTTTCATAACTTCCAAGTGTTTTAACTAAGAAAAATCCTAAGAATCTTAGTTTTGATTTTCCTTGGAATTGATTTCATTATTTGCTAGGGAAATATTGATACTTTTGATCTACTAGAGCTACTAGATGACATTGAACAAATAATTCATCCCAAATTACTAGATTTTATTATTTTCAAGATTTAACTCAAGGATAGTCAGCTATTTTAATTTAGAAATGCAACAACTCAAATGACATACTCTGGGATCTAGAATATTATTTGTTTTCAATCCCAACACTAGGCTGGAAAGCTTCAGAGCCTTTCCGATTGCTTAAGAAACCTGCAGTAATTAAACTGGTTCTATTGAGCTCTCATCCAGAAGCAACTCTAGACTTTCAAGATGCTCGAGTTTCTCAATTCCAAGAGAGAAATTCGTGTCATTATCAGTTTTGATTTAACATTACGAAGCATTCAGAGACAAGTGAGTGACATTAATTAACTTTGAGATATAAGTTGAAATCATCGCTAGATTCTTATTTTTGATAAAGTTTATTGATTTCCCTTCTTTGAATTGAATTCCAAACTGTCGAATGCCATTTAAGGAAAAAAGGAGAGGCCACAAGTATTCTCTGTTATTGATCTTGTTTACCTCCATTTCAACCTTGAAACATTGAATTCTACCATTCAGAGACTTGAAAATAGATGTCATATTCTCTTCTTCAGTAGGGGTGACAGCTTAATCATGAATTCTCAGAGTTAAACTTGCTAAGTCAAGTAAATCTGAAATGTTTACACCTAAAATCTGGGGAATACTTATCTTCCTCATCGGATAAACTTAAAAGTCGTGTATTCTGTCTGTAGAATTCATTTTATTTTGGTTAATGCTCTTGTCAAAGAAACTGCGGTATTTTTATTTTCTATTATTTTCTTAATTAAATATCATCAGAAACCCTTCAAAATCGTATTTTAGTTAAGAGATTCAAAATGTCATCAAAATTAACAAAATATCTTAATCTATTTTGTTTCTATTCTAATGGAATCCCAAGAAGATACTTTGCTTTTCATTGCGCTACAATATTAGCTTAAAATCATTCAGCATTTTCTAAATTTTCTTTTTCTTCTTTGAAAAAAAGAAATGACCATTTCTTACTTGATTTAGCAAAAAAAAAGATAAATTTATAAAATATTCTTAGTTATTTTGTTTCATAACTATGAGTAAAAAAACAATTAGAAAATTAGCAATGATGCGAACAAAAAGTAATTTAAAATACTGATTCAAATGACATCAAAATATTTAATAAATGCATGATGGTAGATGCATTTTTCATTTAATTAATTTATTAATCTATTGTTCTAATAGTATTTTGAGTAGTAAATCATATGCTCAAGGCAATCTCATAGACTAGAAGTTGAAGGAGAAGTTAATGATTGAGAGGATATCTTCATATTGGAATTATTGATTGCAGTATTAGTCGGCTACGTTGTAGGTGTCTATGATGGTTTTGAGGGATAAAACTTCTCAGCGAAATACTCGCTTTGTGCTTAGTATCTAAAGTCTTAGAGGAGAAACTTTCCAGGATCCATAAAACAGTTGAGTTTCTGCAGGAAGAGCTGATTCATGAGATGTTGCTGCTGGATGGCATCTAATTTTGCCACGATAAGGAAATCATTCATGCGATTTAGATAGTTGCTCAATCGATATCTTTCGAAAGTAAACTCCAAGTCAACAACATAATTGTTTGGAGTGATATGACGAGATTATCTTTTCATTACAACACACTCAGGCTCAAGTTAGCCAAGATTTGATAAGTAAGTGTTGAGTTCTTGAGCCTTGATTTCAAGAAAAGAATTAAAGCATTGATCCATAAATAAGACTCCGTTTTCTAAGAGCACTCTAGTTAGCTCAGCCTGGTCAACTTATCCAAATACTATCCGTAAAGCTGTTTCGCTAACTCCATAACTAGAAGGGGAGCACAAATCTTCAGTCCCTTTGATCACCAAATAAAAATAAGCATCTTTTCTGACGTTTTCCCTCTACATTATTTCAGCTACCTTCTTCCTACTCTTTTCGAAATTCCAATCATTCAATTCATATTTATCAAGCTAACATATTGGATCATGGTATGTGAGCTCTAGTAGATTTTGAGTACTCTATTGTCCTTTTATTTAATTATTTCTATCTTGTTGATTTTTCCTCTCGAGCCTTTATATCGCTAGAAGGTACATTTTAAGAGCAACAGCAGTCTCATGAGCTTTTTAATCTCCAAGACTATCTATCATCTGAACAATGAAACTGAAATCTGAGATTTAATGAGCAACTGGGTTTTCTATTGAAATCTCAAAAAATCCCTTAGCCTTCACATATTCTACCTATTGAATATGATTGAACCCTTTCAAGCTAATAAATTAATCCTCTCCTTTCCAGGTGTATTTCAGGAGCTTAAAGTCTATCATGATCCCTCCTTTGATGAAATACCTATGCTCATTAGCTAGAGGGCGGTCGATCAGCTACACAGCATAGAAGTCTTTCTAAATGAGCTTATGTTTCTTGTTTATTTTGTGAGTTTCATGTTTTTTCGATGCTTTTGTATTTCTCTCTTGGGGTTTATTTTCCTCTGATTGCCTTGTCATCTCCTTATCTTTCTTTTACTAACTTTATAATCATATGCATATGTTCCTAAAATATATCAACCAAATTATTAATAGTAATATCTTTCTTCCATAGCTGCTGTTTCTAGTCATCAAATTTGTTAAATTAACGTTATCATTTGGTGAAAAAACAAATTTTCTCTACTTCCTCATTCAATACACAAAACTAATCCATTCTAAATTAATTTCATTATTGGAAATCAAAAATCATTCATTCTATTTGATTATTGCTTCTTAATATTGTTGAAACTAATTATTGTAAAAATATTTTCTACATATCTATGAAATAAAAATTATTATTTTTTACAGTAACATGCACGAAGATTTCCTTAATTTTTTCTAAGTGACGATATGGCATGACATATGCAAAGCTTTCACAGATTATCCTCAATACACAACTAGCAAAAAGGAAAAACTTTTACCCACTTCAAACAAAGATTCCTTAGCAAGGGTTTTTTATTTCAATGAGAACATTCAATTTATTCTATTTATTCTACACTACACCTAATCCTAAAAAACCAACTTTCTTAAACGAAATCAACAGTTCCTTAGATTTAAAAGAATTTACTGACTTCAACTAGTTCCTTGAAGAAGCTATTGAAATCCTTGTGAATTTCATTGTCATACGCAACCTAAAACTCGGAGTCGTAATTTACTCACGATTCTGTCTCTGGTGTTTCTTGCTGGATGGTCAAGATTTAATTCACATTTGAATTAATAATTTGCTAGGACTCAGCAGTAACTTCGAGCGCTGAACATAAATTCCCTTGTTGAGAATAACTTTGTCATTGAGTATTTCAAGAAGCACAATAGGACTTGAAAACAACAAAATAAACAACACATAGACTTTTGCTATTTTGTATTAACAACTATTGTCTGAAAGAGACCTTTTCTTGTTACTTTTTCCCATAATCTACAAATAACAAAATTCAATATAAATTCATTTTTACTATTATATGTTATGTTCAAGTCAAAACAGAGGGACTTTAAAGAAATTTTAAAGATTTCTAAGAAGAAAAGAAGAAAAAGGAAACTATTCAAATATTATGATATTCCTCCACAAACATAAAAAACAAATGAAGAATAATTGCATTATTATTTGATAATCAAGCGGCTTTTGTGAAAAGGAATGTCTCCTTGTATCTTTGAAAATCATAATTGATTCCCACTTCTGATTCAATTTTTAATTAGATTGCAAAATTGCACTAAATGTTTCAATTTTTTTTTGATAAATAATAATTTATTATTTTTTGTTAAACCTAAGAGAGTTAGAGTTTTTAGGTTCTAGAGCTTTGTTATGCTGAAAATAAGTTAAGATGGAGCATCTTTATTGAATATTTGAGTACTAAAGAAGATATTCAGTTGGTTTAGCTAAACTAAGCTCTCAATTGTCATTGAGAGTTATTGTAATCCAATCTCTTCAATTCTGTTATCCAGTAAAATCAATGAGAGACTTCGAAGATTTGAAAGCTTAGAAATCTCAATGAAAATAGCCTTTGCTTATGTGTCAGTCAAAGAACACTCTCTAGCTTGTAAAGTTAACTCTTCTAGCATGTCTAGCTTCACTAAGGAATTCTAGAAATATTGTAATTCTAAGGAATTTTCAAGACTATTCTAGTTGTATCTCAGGTTAAGGCTTTGAAGATTTATGAATGATGGAAGAACTTAGGAAATGGATTTCATGCCAATGATTCCAAGACTATTATTGCTGATTGAGAGGCTGAAGGAAGTTAACTGTTGAAACTGTGATAATCCTGCTTGTAAAAATTGAATCGAATCTCCAAGTTCATTATCATCTAGTGTAAGGGATAGCTGCTACAGATTCTTGAGCTTGGAGAAATGAGCTTCATATTTATTGTCTTTAGATATGCTAAAATTTGTTTTCTTAAGATTCAGATCTAACTTCGATAAGCTAGGCAAGGTTGATAACCTTTCGATCAATGATTCCACTCCCAAATCAAAAAGTTTATTTCCTTCCAAGTTGAGTTTCATAACTTCCAGGTATTTTAACTAAGAACAATTCAAAGGATCTTAGTTCCTAATTACCTCACAATCTTTAATTTCCTTGGAATTGATTTCATTATTTGCAAGTGAAATATTGATACTTTTGATCTACTAGAGCTGCGCGATGACATTCAACAAGTAACTCATCCCAAACTGTTAGATTTTATTATTTTCAAGATTCAACTCAAGCACAGTCAGCTATTTTAATTTAGAAATGCAACAACCCAAATGGCATACTCTGGGATCTAGAATATTATTTGCTTTCAATCTCAACACTAGACTGGAGAGCTTCAGTGTCTTTCCGATTGCTTAAGAAACCTACAGTAATTAAATTGGATTTATTGAGCTCTCATCCAGAAGCAACTCTAGACTTTCAAGATGTTCCAGTTTCTCAATTCCAAGAGAGAAATTCGTGTCATCACCAGCTTCGATTTAACATTACGAAGCATTCAGAGACAAGTGAGTGACATTAATTAACTTTGAGATATAAGTTGAGATCATCGCTAGATTCTTGTTTTTGATAAAGTATTTTGAGTACCCTCCTTGGAATTCAATTCCTAACCGTTGAATGCCATAAAGGGAAAAAAGAAGAGGCCACAAGTACTTTCTGGTTTTCATTTTGTTTACCTTTATTTCAACCTTAAAACATTGAATTCTACCATTCAGAGACTTGAAAATAGATGTCATATTCTCTTCTTCAGTAGGGGTGACAGCTTAATCATGAATTCTCAGAGTCAAACTTGCTAAGTCAAATAAATCTGAAATGTTTACACCTAAAATCTGGGGAATACTTATCTTCCTCATCGGATAAACTTAAAAGTCGTGTATTCTGTCAATAGAATTCATTTTATTTTGGTTAATGCTCTTGTCAAAGAAACTGCGGTATTGTTATTGTCTCTAGCAGTTTTTTCAATATTTATTTTTTATTATTTTATTAATTAAATATCATCAGAAACTCTTCAAAACTGTATTTTAGTTAAGAGAGTATCATAATGTCATCAAAATTAACAAAATATCTCAATCTATTTTGTTTCTATTCTAAAGGAATTTCAAGAAGACACTTTGTTCAATAATTGCGCTACACTATTAGCTACAAATATTTCAGCACTTTCTCTGAAAATATTCTTATTTATTTTGTTTCATAATTATGAGTAAAAAATCAAGTATTTGAAAGAAGCAATACAATATCTTAACCACAAATGAGTTCAAATTGAAAAAAAGAATGAATAATAATCGATAATATGATAAAAATCCAAAAATTCTCAAAACTTATTTTCCCAAAGCTTTAATTAGATTTTAGTATGTTTTTTATTCACTCTTAAGTTCTCCAAATCTTCTCTTTGGTTATTTTGTAGTCGGATTGTAAGCATTCAACTAAAATACTAGAATTCGTCCATTCTCCTCTTTTAGTATCATGTCTCTTGCTTTTGCACAACACAAGTGTAGCATCCTTTTCTCCCCTTTGTTTTGTGAATAAAAAATAAAGGAGGAAAGAAGAGGAGTTTTCCAGTGAGGCTGGAAATCTAATGTCACCAAGGAATAAACACTCAAAAATAATACCCAATTAAGTGTCATCAATTTCTAAAATAAGCTTTCCAGATAACAAAAAAACTATTTTTAGAACACTCTTTCCTTTAAAACCTGCTTGTACTAAGTGGAGGAGGGGTCCTGACAAGACCAGAGCACACAAAAAAACATTCAAAAAATGATTTGGCATGCTAAAAAATTAAACTTCTCTCATCTTTGAATATGTAAAGCCACCAAATTTTTGTAAGCTTCATTTTCAAGGCATGAAGCTGATTTGCAAAATTAATTAGCCAAGCATGAAGGAATTGAGAAAAAATTAGAATTCACAGTCAAAATATCTTCCAAACAGAAAGAAAATCAAACTAAAAATAACAACTAAAACCCTTAATGAATCAGAAATTATAAAAACAATAATAATCACAAGAATAATGTATTCATTTTTGTAAAAATAAAAAAATTGGCAAGGATGAGAACAAATAGTAATTTAAAATGAGATACAAATAAAATCAAAATATTTAAAAATGTTTGAATAAATGATAGCTTAATTTTTTATTTATCAATTTATTAATATGTTGTGTGACTTTTATTATGAGTAGTAATTCAGAAGTGAATGGTAATCTCATGGAATGGAAGTTAAAAGAGAAGTTAATGATTGAGAGGATACCTTAATATTAGAGATATTGGTTGTAGTATTAGTCGGTTATGAGTTAGTCAAATATGATGATTTTGAGGGATAAAACTTATCAGTGAAATATTCGCTTTGGGCTTAGTATCTAAAGTCTTAAAAGAGAGACTTTTCAGGACCCATAAAACAGTTGAGTTTCTGCAGGAAGAGTTGATTCATGAGAAGTTGCTGCTGGATGGCATCTAGTTTTGCTACGATAAGGAAGTCATTCATGCGGTTTAAATAGTTACTCAATCGATATCTTTCGAAAGTAAACTCCAAGTCAACAATAAAATTGTTCAGAGTGATATGTCGAGATTACCTTTTCATTACCATACACTCAGGCTCGAGCGAGCCAAGATTTGATAAGTAAGTGTTAAGCTCTTGAGCTTTAATTTCAAGAAATGAATTAAAGCAGGGATTCATAAATAAGACTCCGTTCTCTAAGAGCGCTCTGGATATCTCTGCTTGGGCAACTTATCCAAGTACTATCCGTAAAGCTGTTTCGCTTACTCCATAATTAGACAAGGCACACTAATCTTCAGTCCCTTTGATCACCAAATAAAAATAAGCATCTTTTCTGACGTTTTCCCTCTACATTATTTCAGCTACCTTCTTCCTACTCTTTTCGAAATTCCAATCATTCAATTC
>Ga0302271_10000488_pt1 | contig 38946 bp, 26 predicted proteins | sample III_Bog_N1_1_FD_198767 | JGI IMG/M metagenome (GOLD analysis project Ga0302271, IMG submission 198767) | Peat permafrost microbial communities from Stordalen Mire near Abisko, Sweden - III_Bog_N1_1 | ecosystem: Environmental > Terrestrial > Soil > Wetlands > Peat | place: Sweden: Abisko... | reverse complement strand
TGGCGGGAGCAATTTATCAACCGCATTGAATTTGACGCAAGTAGTTGATAGAACCATTATGAAGAGCGGAACTCTTCAAAGTGGTGTAACTCATATTGCAGATTCAAGTACTACAATGGCTCAATTAGGAATAACAGGTACTACAACTTTGACAATAAATGGGGTTTCTCAAAATATTACTTCAGATAAAACATTAGGAAACATAGAAACTATATTGAATGGTGCGGGTGTTGGTATAACTATGTCTACTGATAATTCTGGTGTTATATCTATTAATACAAATGGTGCAACTCTTGGAGGTACAGTTCTTACTGCACTTGGTCTTAATCCTACAACAGAAGGAACAACTATCCAAAGCAGTGCTCATACAATAACCTATAATGCTAATAACAGCACGCTTTTATCAAGTCTTGGTGTTACAAACGCTATGACATATACTGCATACAAGTCAGATGGAACAGCCCTCACTGGATCTTTAAATAATAATGGAAGTTTAACTGTAGATGATTTTATTACAAAGTTAAAAAGTAATGGTCTTGATGCTTCATTTGATTCAAGTACAGGTAAAATCAGTATAAATGATGGTTATATATCAGGAACCGCTGCCACTCAGTTAGGAATGACGACTTCTTCATCAATGGTTACAGAAAAAGCTACAGGGGCAACAACCCTTGCTAAATTAGGTGCATCTACTGATACCAATTCATTAATTATTAATGGAACATCAACTAATTATGCTAAAGCTACAAATTTAACAACAATAATGAATGCAATCACGTCTGCTGGTGGTACAGCGACACTTGATAGTGATGGAACGTTCAAAGTCACTGGTGTTACTCTTGGTGGAACTATTTCTACATTACTTGGTCTTAGTGCAACAAATCAAGGTACTTCAATTAAAAGTGGAGCTTTGACTGTTGTAACAAATACAAGTTCTACAAGTACGGCTGGTCTAAATCAAACGATTTCAACTAATATAACATCATCTACTCAACTTGGATATATAAATAGTGCCCTGACAGATTATTCTTTATCAATCAATGGAACCAGTAATACATATAATGCGGCTACCTCTTTATCGACTATTGCTACTGCAATAGCCGCAAAAGGTGGTACAATGACCATTAATGATGACAGTACAATAACTGTAACAGGTGTTAATTTGTCTGGTGGCTTGGTAAACAAATTAGAATTGGACGCTACAAGTCAAGGTACAAAAGTATCAAGCAATTCAGCTATATCAGTTGGGGGATTGCATGAAATAGCTGATGAAAATACGACTTTCTCTCAGTTGGGTATATCTGGCACTATAGTTATCGGTGGATCTAACTATAATTATAGTGGATCGGATACATTATCAAAAATGTTCTATGATATCACACATATAGGTGGTACAGCATCAATTGATAGTAATGGAGTTATTACTGTAAAAGGCGTTACATTAGCAGGTGCAGGAGTTACAGCACTAGGATTGACTGCGACGAGCCAAGGTACATCTATTTCAAGTGGAGCGTTGACTTATGTGTCTTCTACTACTTCTACAGGTGGAACAAAGAATTCAACGGCAGTGAGTACTGCCAATACTAGTTCAACATTAAGTTCAGTTGTGGGGACTTCAGGAACTACTTATTCATTAAGCCTCGATAATGGTTCTGGATCAAGTACTTCACATACATATCTGGATACTTCCACAACATTGTCAACTATTTTTAGTGATATTACGGCTAAGGGTGGAACTGTATCAATTGATTCTGACGGAAAAATTGCTATATCTGGCGTTAACGCACAAGGCAATTTGTTGACTGCATTGGGATTAACAGCAACAGGTCAACAAGGATCAAATGCATCAGGTTCAACGGCTCTAACAGCTGGTACAACTTTGGCTTCTGCTGGAGTTTTAAGGGTAATTACAAATGAATCAAATGTGGTTGATTTGAATTATACCGCTGGGACTGCAATTTCTTCAGTTGTTAGTGATTTGAATGCTTTGGGTATTAATGCCTCTGTTTCATCTGGACATTTAATTGCATATAGTGCTGATAAAACTTTTACTTTATCTGGTTCTGTCGGGTCTTATATGATAGGGTCAACTGGATCTACTAATTTTGATACTGGTTATGCATCAAATGATAAGACTTCTACTGTGGTTACAACAGCGAATGCATCTTCTATTTTAGGTAATATTGGTGTAACTTCTGGAGAAATTCAAGTTAAGAATTCATTAGGAGTAGTCACAGGTTCCATTGGTGTTAGCGATACTATGACAGTAGCGCAACTACAATCAAGTCTTTCAAATTATGGATTTACAATGTCTGTTGCAAGCGGAAAATTTACTGTTTCTTCATCAGCTGGAAATACTTTGGTTGATGGAACATCTAATCTGAATTCTGTTTTAGGCACAACTTCTTGGACAAATACTAATTCTTCAGTTGTAGCGACAACAAAAATGTCTCAATTAGGATATACAAATGGAACTACAATGTCGGTACTTCTCGATGGCTCAGTATTAGATCAATTGAGTTTTGGTGCGAATGACAGTGTTCAGGATGTTATGAATACTCTTTCAACATTTGGTATTAATTCATCCATTTCGTCAGGAGTATTTTCTGCATCAAGTAATAGTCATACTTTCACGTTAACTGGAGATCTAGCAAAAACATTAACAAGTGGTACATCTGGTTATGTTAATACTCCTAAGGGTTACACATCCTCTGCGAGAACATATACTACTCCTACTACAAATCTTTCAACATCATCAACGATAGCGGATTTATTGGGAAGTGATGCAGGTGGTACGCTTAGACTTGCAATTAATGGTTCTCAAATTGTGTCACTTACTTATGGTGCGACTGATAAAGTATCTGATGTTATCGCCGATTTATCTGATTTAGGTATTACAGCTTCTGTTTCAGGTAGTGGAGTATTTTCTGCTTCTAGCACAAGTCAAACTTTTGTGTTATCAGGTGAGGTTGGTCAGGCTTTGAGAGGAGCTTCTGGTACAACAACAAATATTGATGAGGCATATAAATCTGATACTCTGCAAGAAGTACATACAAGTACAGCAACTAATTCTTCTGTTTTAAAAGATTTAGGGATAAAAGCTGGTCAAATTTATGTTATGGATTCAAATAGCAATGTTGTAAGTGCTATAGATATTTCTGATGATATGACGGTACAACAAGTTAAGTCTACGTTGTTATCTAATGGTTTCAGTATGGGGATTGATGGATCTGGGAAGGTAACTATTTCATCAACAAGCGGATATACTTTAACTGATGGCTCGTCAGATATGGTATCTAAAATGAATCTGACTAGTTGGACTAATACGACTGCCAAAGTTACAACGGCAACAACTCTTTCTCAATTAGGATTTAAAGACGGTACTAATTTAAATATTCTTATGGATGGATCAACATCAAATACTCTTTCTTTTGGTGCAACGGATACTGTTCAAGGTGTTATAAATTCACTTGGTGCTCTAGGTATTACTGCAAGTGTTGATTCTAATGGTGTTTTCTCAGCATCTAGTACTGGGCATACGTTTGTAATGTCTGGAGATTTAGCTGCAACCTTAACCAAAGGTACTACAGGTTATGTTAATACAGATAAGGGCTATACTGCTAACGTTACTTATCAAAGAAGTGATGTAACAGATACCTCTTCAAAACTTCAATATACAAAACCTTTGTCTATGACAACTACAGTGGGTGATATGGGATTCACTGATGGAGGCGTGATAAGGCTTATTCAAGATGGTGATACTCCTTATACTTTATCATTCTTAGCGACTGATACTCTTCAAGATGTTTCAGATACTCTTTCTGCTTATGGAATTACAACATCTGTGGATGCAAATGGTAAATTCACGGCAACTAGTAATTCTCATTCTTTCACAATGGGTAGTGCTCTAGGTACATATCTGACAAATGGAGGAACATATACAGATAAATCAACAGGATACACAAGTTCTCCAGAGAAGTATGTAAAAAATGAAAACATTACAACTTCAACGAAACTATCTGATTTGGGTGTTGCAAGTGGATACTTGAATATAATGAAAGATGGAGCAGTTGTAGCAAATAATATTCAAATAGATGATACCACAACTGTTGGTCAATTATTTAGCGCGATGAGTGTATATGGTTTGAATGGACAAGTCCTTACGGATACTAATGGTAAAACATATATGCAAATATATTCTGGTGATGGTTCATATTTAGCTGATGGAACTTCTGATGTTGTTTCAAAATTAGGCTTGAATAACATTAATATGGGAGATTATACAGGGAATATCAAATATTGGGATTCATCTGCTTCTTCTGGATTAATCACAAATGATATGCTTCTATCATCTTTTGACAAAAATGGGAAAACCTCGACTGGTTCTTTGTTGTTCACTACTGGTTCAGGAGATGGTGCAAAAAATCATATTGTAAATATTACATCTACTGATACAGTTGATACATTCTTAACAAAAATGAAGAATGAAGGAGTAAATGCTGTTCTCGATAATGGAGTAATAAAAATTTCAAATAGTGTTGATGGAGTAACATTTAATGGTGGTACATCTGGAGTAATGGATACTTTGGGTTTAACAACGGGTAATTTATATACATATGCATCAAGTTCTTCTGCTGTAACGTATCAAGGTGTAGATTCATCATCAGTTGCTAATTATGCAGATGGAAGTACTCTTTTGAGTACGGTTAATACCACTGATGGAACTTTGAGTTTGTATGTTGATGGTGTAAAATGTTCAGTCAATATAAGTGCTTCAGATAGCTTCAGTACTGCATTTGGTAAAATAGCTTCAAGTGTTGCTGCAAAAACAGGTTTAACTATTAAAGCTGGGTTCTTAGATACTGATGGGAATATTGTTACGAATCCTACATCTACCCAAAATACAGGTATAATTGCAATGCAAATTGCTGATGGACATACTCTTGTTGTTGGGGCTTCAAACGATACATCAAACTTCTCTACAATTGCTAATCTTAGTCAAGATTCCTCTACGGAAGTAAAAGGTACTCGTGCATTATATAAAGTAAATACGTCATCAAAGCTTACTTCTAGTGGATTATTTAAGGCAGGTAATGTTACTGCAGGGACATTTACAATTGGGGATGCATCATTCACTATTGATGCAAATACAACGTTGTCTAGTTTGATGACTCAAATTAATAAATCAGACAAATCATATGCTTCTGCATATTGGGATACATTATCAGGGACAATGGTTGTCCAATCAACTGTTACTGGAGCATCTTTAATTAATATTGAGCCAGGAACAAGTAATTTTACAGATATAATGGGCTTGACTAAAAATGATTCTGGAACAGAAACTCTTAATACTGAAGCTCAAACTTTAGGGAATAATGCTATTGTAGAAATTAATGGGACAAAGGTTATTTCTACATCAAATACAATTACAAGTGATATTTCAAAAGTTAAGGGTTTAACGCTGAATTTGAAAGGTCTATCTACTACCTCAACGCCTACTACAGTAACTGTTTCACAGGATACAGATTCTATTGTGAGTGCGGTTTCCGATGTCGTTGATTCATATAATGCTATGATGGATGAGCTTGATAAAGCTCTAGGGACTAGCAGTAGCAGCAGTACAACAACTGCTACTAGTACTACCAGTACTGGTTTAGAAACTGATACAATGTTAAAGATGTTAAAAAACTCATTAAAATCTATGATGACATCATCTATATCTGGGCTTACAACATACAAAAACCTTGCATCTGTCGGTATTTCAACAGGTGAAGCATCCGATAGTATTTCAACAGATGTAACATCCCTTGTTTTGGATAAGTCTAAATTCCTTACAGCATTAAAAGCTAATCCAGATGATGTTAAAAAGTTGTTGGCAGGTACTTCTACTTCTCAAGGTATATTGTTACAAGCATACAATAAAGTACAATCCACATTAAAATCGACAGGTTATATTTCCACGTTGACTACTTCAACTAACAAATCTATTAGTACATTAGATACCAAAATAAGTAATATGACAGATGCAATAACTAAATATCGTGAACAGTTAGAAAAGAAATTTAATTCTATGGATACTATAATTTCAAAAATGCAAAATTCATATTCAAGTTTACTTGGGTCAAGTTCAAGTAGCGGTTTATCTGCAACTTCAAGCTAGAAGAGTAGCTAAAATAATAAGTTGTATTTTGATGAAAATACTGAGCGTGCGGAAAAATTAGAAATTTTTCTCGCAGCTCCAAAGTCCAGTAAAAAGCAGGGGTAAATATAAGTTAGCCTTTTACCTAGGCTATTCTCGCTTTTTACATCCTATACGTAGGATTCGGAAAACTCTCAAAATTGTAGATTTTGGAGTTTTTCCGTATCCTCACTTGAGTAAATGATATTGTTTAGAGATTATATTTTCTAATATAATTTAAACTGGAAAGTTTTGTTGAGGTGCTGATATACAGGGTTTTGGTTATAATTAATTCATGTTTAAAGTGCGATATTAATAGAATTTATGCTTGACAAATTGCCTTGAGGGCATATTATAAATTAAGTACAAATACTTAATGGGGCGTCGCCAAGCGGTAAGGCACTGGTTTTTGGTACCGGCATTCGGAGGTTCGAATCCTTCCGCCCCAGAATATTAAAGACTCACGTAAGTGGGTCTTTTTTAGTGCGGAAGGATTCGAACCAAGGTTCTTATCCCCTCTCACAAATTGATACTTAATCAATTTGTTCGGCAGAGTGCCCCAGCCATTTAAAAAATCCGTAGAACAAAAGTTCACGGATTTTTTATTGCTCCAGGTGTATTTTCTAGAATATTATTATTTTGTTCTTGATATAATTTTTGCGTATTTTCTTGTCTTATATTTGGCATATAGTCACTTTTATTAATGTTCATTGAATAAAAGAAACCAAATAATGCCAAAAATATAACCAATGCAATGAAAACAACTCCAATGTTTTCTTTAGTAGTTCTTATGCGGCCTTTATACTTGCTTGTTTTCATTAAAAGCCAATAACCAACACCAAAACCAATAATTAAGAAGATAATTAAGGGCATAAATATAGTTATAGCAATCATAGTGTTTATTCTCCCTATTTAAAGTTACAAGGAATTATTTGATTTCTTCATTTGGATGTGAGTAAATGTTTGGCTATGGATAGTCCATGAACTTTGGTATAAGTCTTATTATGATTATATTTTAACTATAAAAAACAATCTAAGAATTGCCTATTGGTATAATGTTTTTTTGGTCAAAACAACTTATCCTGTTTAAAGGTTCAGTTTAAAAAAAATTTAGGAGATTTAAAATGGGAATACTTGACATAATAATAATTATACTTTTAATCGGTTGGATTGGCGGATTTTCTTTTCACGTGGCAGGTGGGCTCATCCATATATTTTATCATTGCTATTGTTTTATTAATTATAAGATTACTTGGAATTGGTAGAAATAGATTATAAATCTTTAGATCTTTGAATCTGTTGTTTAAATATCTTTAAAGTGAGCATAATATGATCTTAAAGGGAACTGATAAATGTCTGAACTTGATTATCCGCTCTCACAGTAGTTACACAAAAGTCATTGCCTAATCTACAGATTTGTGAGATCCTGAAATAAATTCAGGATGACGTGAAGTTCGATTATTGTAGTATGCAACGCTTAGTAAATATTATGCAATAGTTTGAACTCTGCTTATTTGCTCCAGTCATATGAAATCTTGTTAAAGTTGCCAACTTTTGTCCTATAATAATTAATAAATTGGTGGTAAAAAATTATGCAAGAAGCGCTCGAGCTAATAAATATAGGAAAAGGTTATCTAAAAAAAGAAGATTATGACTCTGCCATCGTCAATTTCGATTTGGCAAAAAAATTGGACCCTAAAAATCCAGAAGTGTATCGTTGTCTTGCAGTTTCTTATTCTAAAAAAGAAAATTTGGATTTAGCAATCAAAAATTTAAAAAAAGTTCTTGAATTCAATGTGCAGGATGACAAAATTTTAGCTTGTTTAGGTGATTTGTATACAAAAAAGAAAAAGTTTAAAGAGGCTTTGACTTATTTGAACAAATCAATGGCAATTAATCCTAATAATGTTGTAACTCATTATTATATGGGGAATTACAGACTTAAAACTGCGGATTATGATTGTGCCATAGAGAGTTATAAAAAAGCTCGTTCCTTAGGCTCTAAGTCTGCAAAGTTATACTATGGACTAGGTCTTGCGTATAAATACAAAGGTGAATTTGGACTGTGTGAAAATTGTATGAAAATAGTACTTGAAAAGAATCCGAATGATGAAAAGGCTTGGAAAGTTTATAAAAAAGTTGCTAATGTATCAGGTGCTATGAAAAAATTTGATAGAGTCTATAAAGAAATATAGGGGTAGGGTAAAGAGGTACGTATGAAATTAACAATATTAACAGATAATAACCAAGCACCAAATTCTAAACTATTGTTTGAACATGGGCTATGTTTTTATATTGAGGAATCGGGCAAAAAGATTCTTTTTGATACTGGGTATTCTGATATATTTATAAAAAATTCAGAAACGCTGGGTGTTGATTTATTAGATTTAGATTATATTGTTTTATCTCACGGACATTATGACCATACTTGGGGTTTAGCTCTTTATTTATCTTTTTATATGAACGCTCTCAAAAAAAATATAGTAAAGAAAAAACCAGTAATCCTGACTCATCCTTCAACGTTTTTAGAAAAATATGAAGAAGGAGTTGGAGAAGTCGGGTCTATTTTGACGGAAGAAAAATTGAGAAAAAGTTTTGACGTTATTTTGACGGATGAACCTTATAATATAACTGATAATTTGGTGTTTTTAGGTGAAATTCCGAGTTTAAATGGGTTTGAAATAAAAGAGCCAATGGATAAGGTTTTAGTTAATGGAGAGTATTAAGACGATTATATTATAGAAGATTCGGCCCTTGTTTATAATTCTGATAAAGGGTTGTCAATTATTACAGGTTGTTCTCATTCAGGGATTTGTAATATCATCGAATACAGTCAAATTTTATTTAAAAAGAAAGAGATTGATACTATTGTCGGGGGCTTGCATTTGATTGATACGCCTAAAGATAAGATGGATAAAATTGTATAGTATTTGAAAAAACAAAATATCAAAACGATAAGTCCTTGCCATTGTACTGACGAAAAAGCAAAAAAAGAACTTGCGAAACACATAAATTCTCAACCTATTGGGGTTGGCTCAATTATAGAAATATAAAATGTTTTTTATTTTTGCTATATAATTTACCCCAGAGGTATTAATTATGAGTAAAAAAGCTATTATTCCAGAGGGTGCAGTTATTGTTGGTCCTTATTCTCCAGCAGTTGAAGCTGGTGAATTGATATTTGTTTCAGGTCAGGTTCCCGTTGACGGAGCGACTGGAAAAATTGTTGATGGAGATATTCAAGACCAAGTAAAACAATGTTTTGTGAATCTTAAAAAAGTTCTTGAGGCGGCTGGTGTAACTTTTGATAATATTGTTAAATCAACAGTTTATCTTACGGATATTGCTGATTTTAAGGCGGTTAATGAAGTATACGCTCAATATTTTAACTCTCCATATCCATCTAGAACTGCGATTGCAGTTGCAGCTTTACCATTAGGTGCAAATGTTGAGATAGAAGTAATTGTGAAAAAATAGGTTTAAACAATGATTACAAAAGAAGTTAATGACTGGATTAGAAAAGTAGAGCTTGGAGTGTATTCTGATGAAGATGTAATGATTGAGTTTTCAAACATTGCACGATATTTAACACGTGAAGAATTAATTTTTATAAAAAAGAAACTGAAGAATTTTATTCGCATACTCTAAAGACCATGTCAGTGATAGAATATAATAAAGCAATTTAAGAGTAGTTTAGGAAAGAATATGAAAAGTTATATATTAAAATCAATGTGGATTATGGTTATGGTGTTAATGGTATCAGTTCAGGCATATGCTGCAGAAGTAGCTAAAACCCCAGTTAGAATTATTTATATCAATGGATCAAATAACAATACAGAAAAAGATAGATTTGTTTTTTCTGATGGGATGAAAAAGATTCACAATTGTGTAAAAAAGGATTTTGAATCTAGTGATTATGTGAAAAAGAATATGCTTGATAATGGACAAGATTATATATTGGATAATCCCAGAATATTCTTTTGGGGATATAGTTCCAATAGTGCTTTGAATAATGTAAATGAAGATCTTGTTACTTTAGATATGATAAGTACAAAAATGGCTCAATCTGTTAGAAAAATGATTGCCCATGTGATGCATGATGCTATATGGGTTCAAAAAGAACGTAACATGCAAATTGTAGTAAATAATTTGCATAAAGAGGTTATGGCTGCTAATCAAAGGGGTGAAAAGGTAATTTTATTTGGACACAGTGCTGGAAGCTTTGTAACATATAGGTATATGTTCCATAAATTGCCTGCGATCTCAGCAGATAAAGTTTATTCTTATTTAGAAAGAAATAAAATAGCTAATGCAAGTTTTTTCAAAGCTCATCCTGTTAAAAATACTTGTTTAGATGCAGTAACTGAGTCTGGGCTTGGTGTAAGTACTTCAACAGGTGAATTTGTATTAAATCCTAATCCTGCAATGTTAAAGGAAGCGTATCTGAAATTGAACGATTATACAGCAACAGAGTGCGTTCCAGATAATGAGCTTATGGGCGTAGTTAATTTTGGTAGCCCTCTTGCATTATTTTATTCAGATATAGGAACAAATACAGAAAATTATGACATGAATTTATACAGATACATCAAAAATAATAATATGTTTTTTATAACGGATAATTTTGCGGATGATCCTATTGGGTTCCCTTTGAGCAGAAATTTGAGTGCTCAAGAAATGGAAAATTTGTATAATATTGGGTTTAATCCAAATGGAAAAGGATTTACGTATAGTAAATCAGATGTAAACAGTCCTGCTACATTTGTTGGGGCTCATTGTTCTTATTGGAAATGTCCAAATAAGTTTGCTAAATCAGTCGTAAAAGCTTATTCTGATGGATACAAAAACTTTTATCCGGCACTATAAAACTGCAAATTCCTGTTGTTGTAATAAGTGAGTTATTTTGTTAAATAACTTTTATTCAAATGCACGGAAGCCAAGGTGACTATTCAGCGTTTCTTTTAAGCCTTTTACCCATTCTTTACCATTAATAATAGGGGTGTCTACTTTTTCATATTCAATAAGAGCATTTCGGCTATTTTTCAGGTATTGTGGGTTTTTGCGGTACCACTCTTTTATAGGAGTATGACCTCTTTCAGAATTTACTTTAATTCTAATAGGCACAAAATTGAATAAACTATTTACGTTGAACCCGCTATTGAATTCTTCAATTCTATCGTCATATAGAATTAAATGCTCAATATTAACGTCGGAATTTTTTTTATTGTCAAAACGTTTCCCTGTATAAAAATCAGGAAGATTTAGATCCTTTGCAACTTTTCTCATGTGAGACATGATTGTTTGAGTTTTATTTGAGTAGTGACGTGATCTATCATTTTCTATATTTGATATAATTTTTTTGTGTACTATTTCATTTATATCAAGCGTTTTATCTTTGCTTATTTGAGCCAAAATTTCTGCGATATCAATGCTATTTAGTTCTGGATTAGCAATCAGTTGGTTGAGATATTTTTCGTTATAGTCATCTAAAATAGGGAGAATGTCATAGGAATGAATTTCATCATTTTCCTTAGCTTTGGCTAATCTGTCAAAATGTTTTTCATTTGTATCAGTCATATTTTTCAAAAGAAATGGTATTTCATCTTTTTCAACATTTCCGTTATCGCTTAATTTCTTGAATCGTTCTATATTTGAGTCATTAACTAATTCTAGGCATTCGCTTATATGTTTTTCTCTAAGCCCTTTGTTTCCAACTTCAAGAACTGTGCCAAGGTGTTTTTCATTTTCTTTATTTACAGAATTTAAAATATTGGTTGAAGCCCATCTTTTGTTTCGTATCTGCAATATTTTATCAACATATGGTTTCTTTTCTTCTGTGAGATTATTTAGTAAACATCTTATGTCAGAATAAGAAACATTTGTTTCCAACATCGGTGCAAGATATTTATCGTAGTTTTGCGATTTAGCAGCAGAATGCAGGAACAGACCTATTTCTTGAATAGAGATTTTTTTATCTCGGGCATTTAATAGCGTGTTCAAGTGTGTTATTGTGTCAGGGTTTTCTTTTAATTCTTTAAGAACGTTTTTAAATTTGGTATTATTTGAAAATCTTTTTCCATTCCCTCCTTCTATATTTAGCATTATTTCAGATATTTTATCAATATCTGTAAGTCTTTCTGGAATATATGGCGTATGTTTTGGAACAAACGGTTTGATATGAAGTTTGTTTAGTGAAATTTTTGCATCTACGATAAATGGGTTTGTTAATGTTTCAACTTGCGCAGGTGAAGAGTCTATTATAAAACTTTTTTTCATTAAACTTTTATAATTAGAACATATTTCTTTTAAATTGATTGGTTTAATACATACCATATTAAAATCCTGACACACTACTTTAGTTAGACCTCTTGTTCAGAAGTCTCATATTATTAATAAGAAAAAATTTGATTTATAATTGCGTGGATATAGGGTTAAATAATTTTTTTTTAACATTTGTTATAATTTCTAATTTTCACACAGCTTTTTATTAAGTCTTTCTGTAAGAGTTTTTAATATTATAGGCAATTTTTAAAGCCGAATTTGTTTTATATAAATATGTAGGTACTTTATTGGGAATTTACTGAATATTGGAAATTACTGGTGAAAAATTAAAATCAGGAATAAGTGTAATAAAAAATGCCGTTGAAAAAGACAGTAGTATTAGTATTCCAAACTTTAGAGATTCGGGTAAAGGATTAACGGAGCTTACTACTGAACATTTTTCTAGTGTTGTTGCTGGAATAAAAAAGGGGAAAGTATTCACTCCATTTGATTTCCATAAAATGTTTCAAGGGAAGTTTGTTACTCCTGGTGAGTTTTATATATTAGTTCAAACTCAAAATATTACACACATAGTAAATCCTCAATTAGGTCATGAACTATTACAAAACCCTAAAACAATGCAAACTATAGATAAACTTGCGAAAGCTTTAAGGCAGGCAGATGGAACTTATAGATTTTCACATCCTGTTGATAAGCCGGGAGCTACTTTTGTAGGGACATCTGAAATAAATTTGCCAAAATTGGAATTCCATAATGGTGTTTCAGAGCTGGCAGTACATAAAAAATTAGGAACTGGTGTATTTGGGAATGCGTATGAAGTTTCAATTGGGGATAAAAAATATGCGCTTAAAGTTTTTACTGACCCCAATAGGGTTGATGTAAATGGTGCTATTGGTGAAATATCTTATCAACTTAGTATGACCAACAAAGGCATTTCTAATAAGACTGAATTATATGCTGCAAATGCTAAAAATGGTTGGATGCTTACAGAATTAAGTAATAAAGAACACTATGATTTATCTCAAAGAGGGAAAAGGACTATTTCGGAGTATCTTGGGGATGTTGGATTAAATTGTGATGATTTATGTGGCCCAAATACTGAAAAGGGTTTAGTTGTTGATATTGGTGGGATATATGGTGAAATCGGCAAAACGAAAGTTTTATCAGAGTTCCAAGATAAATATAAAAATCCTTATACTTCTATGACCGCAGGAAGAGATGCTTTAACAGAAAAACAATTTATGGAGTGTTTTCATCATCCTGAATCTAGGGCTCAGGTTGCAAGAGCAACAAGAAACATGGCTGATTCAGAATTAAGATATAAACTTTTGGATAAAGCTCTAAATTATAAGGAATCTGCAGCAACTGCGATTTTTGAAACTCCAGAGGCGCATTCTGATATGAGGTTCCATTTATATAAGAAAGCATTAACTATACCTGAATCACGTATTGAGGCGGCAAAGATTATTGATAGTATTAATGAAAAAAATAGATATCAAGCGTTTTTAGAAGCTTGGAGATTCCCAGAATGTAGGCCAATGTTGGGGAAAAGTGTTCATACCTTCACTCAACCAAAACAACAAGACCAAATATTTAATTTAATTATAAATAGTAATGATCCTGGAGCAAAATTATCATGTTTATCAATTAAGCAAGGTAATGGAGATGGATTAACCGGTGCTGAACAAGTATTAAAAGATGTAAGTTTAAGACAATATTTTGAAGGGCACGGTTTACATTTAAAGGGTAATGGTTAAATTACTAACAATGAGTTATTATAAAAGTGATAAAATAATAGCAAAAATAAGTTTTTTGTGTGTTAGAAATTGTGTAAGTGTAATGTTCTGTTATACGTTAAGGAGACAAAAATGTTGGTTTCATTAGCTCCATTTGGTGTTGATAAAAATAGTCCTTTCAGAAGATTATAAAATAGTTATTGCAGAAAAATATCTTGTGAAAGATGATATTAAATATCCTGGTCTAATCCGTGATAATTTTGTTGATACAGGAAAAACTTATGACCAGTTATTTAGAAAAAATCTAGAAGCTTTTGATTATTACGTCCAAGTGACAGATAAAACAAAAGAACAAAGGATTTTATAATCCTGAGAGTTTTCTAGTGTCCTCGCTAGCAAATTATTTTTTTATATGGTTTGTAATAATGGTTAAAATATTTATAAGAAAAATTTATGATAATTACAGACTCCCCTATTAATAATATGTATACTTCTCAGCGGTTATTAAATGACCCCTCAAATCAGGTTAGGTTTAATCCAACTTTTACTGGGTTAAGATTCAAGACCAAACAAGTTGAGAATGGTTTGTCTCTTGAATCACAAGTTTTACTTGAAACATTCAAAAATAAATATGATTTTAAACATAAAAAGCCTGTTTCTTTGGCTATAAAAAGAGCAATAGATTACGCAGGGGCGGCAATTGGTATTGTAGTTGCTTCTCCGATTATGTTGCTCTCTGCAATAGCCATCAAATTAGATTCGAAGGGATCTGTATTATTTAAACAAAAAAGAATGGGTAAAGACGGTAAAATATTTACTATATATAAATTTAGGACAATGAAAACAGATACTCCACAAAATTGTTATGCTGTTCATGGTAAAGATGATTCTAATGTTACTCGTGTGGGAAAGATTTTAAGAAAATATAGCATAGATGAATTCCCTCAGTTTATAAATATTTTAAAAGGTGATATGTCAATAGTTGGACCTAGACCTATGCATGATAACGAGAAAATGATTCGTTTGGATAAAAATAGTGTTAGACGTTATGCAGTTTTGCCTGGAGGTAAACTCAATTATAGTTTATTAAAAGACAAAAATTTATTGACAAAGATAAAAGAAGAAAAGAATTATCTTGAAAATTGGAGCCTAATTGGTGATTTAAAAACTATGGCTAAGATAGCAAAAGATGTTGTAACTGGAAGAAACTATTAAAATTCTTGATTCTTCGGGGCGCTCTTTATTTATAGTAACTCGTTGAATTGTTCAGTTTGATTATTCCTTATAAAATCTATATTCACAATGATAAGTTTTAGAATTTTACAAGGAGTTTTTGATGATTGATCTTAAATGTTATATTAATGGCACGTTCGTGGCATTGTATGAGGCGTCTACTTTTAACGTTATAAATCCAGCGACGGAAGAGGTTATTGCGAATCTTCCTCTTGGGTCTGAAAAAGAAGTTGATATGGCTGTAGAAGCCGCAAGAAGAGCTTTTAAAACATTTCAGTTTTCGCCTAAAGAAGAGAGGATAAATTTGTTAGAAAAATTTATTGATGCTTATGGTAAAAGGGTAGATGACATAGCGGTTGCAGTGACAACTGAGATGGGTTGTCCTGATTGGCTTTCTAAAGAGGCACAAGCTTTAGCTCCACTTGAACAAACCAAAATTCTTCTTGAGGTTCTGAAAAGTAATAGCTTTGAAAAAGATTATAAAATAAGTAAAGTGAAAAGGGTTCCTATAGGTGTTTGTGGTCTTATTACTCCATGGAACTGGCCTATTGCTGTTACAATTCCTAAAATTATCCCTGCAATAGCTGTAGGGTGTACTGTTGTTTGGAAACCTTCTGTGTATGCACCACTATGTGCTCAGGTTTTAGCAGAAATTATGGACGAAATTAATTTACCCAAAGGCGTATTTAATATGATATATGGTAGAGGGGGAATTGTGGGAAAAGCCATCTCATCCCATCCTGATATAGATTGCGTGACATTTACAGGTTCAACAAGAGCAGGTATTGATATAGCAGAACGCGCTGCAAAAACTCTTAAAAGAGTGGCTCAGGAACTTGGTGGGAAAAGCCCCAATATAATTTTACCGTCTGCTGATATTGTAGAAAAAACAAAGTTGGCAATTAAAGGACTCATGATAAATAGTGGTCAAACATGTTCTGCTCCTTCAAGACTAATTGTCCAAAATTCAAAAATGGAAGAGGTAAAAAACACCATATTAGAAATGGAAAAAGAAATTACGGTAGGATCTCCTAAAGGTGATGTTTTTATTGGACCTGTTGTGAATAAAACCCAATATGAAAGAGTGCAAGGTTTTATTCAATCAGGGATAGAAGAAGGTGCGACTTTATTAATTGGTGGACCCGGTAAACCTGATGGGCTTGAAGTCGGTTATTATGTTAAACCAACTATATTTATAAACACAACTCCAGATATGAAAATAGTAAAAGAAGAAATTTTTGGACCTGTTCTTGTGGTTCAAGGTTATGACACAGTTGAAGAGGCAATAGAGCTGGCATGTGACACAAAATATGGGCTTGCTGCTTATATTCAAGGTAAAGATTTAGAAGAAATAAAATCTGTTGCTGATAGAATCCCTGCTGGGCAAGTTTGTTTTAATGATGCAAATTTTGAATTATTTGATCCATATGCTCCATTTGGTGGGTTTAAACAATCGGGTAACGGGCGTGAATGTGGAGAATTAGGGTTTGATGAATTTTTAGAATATAAAGCTTTAATAGGATATTTTGCTCAATAATTTCTAAAAAATTATAACGAGTGTGTGAGGAAATTAGGAATTTTTTCGCATGTTCATACAATGGAATATTGTAAATTTTTGTGAATTCCCAGCAGTAACGGCGCAAAATTTATTTTTACGCGTTTATGATTATATGGTGATAAAAATTTAAATTTTCAATTTATATGAAGGAGTTATAAAGAATGAGTATTCAATTATTTAATCCAAATAGTAATAGACCTGCATTTAAAGCAAGAGTGAAATTAATGGACGCTGATAAAACCGTTGAGGGCATACTTGCAAGCGCCATTGCATCTACAGGTTCTACAGGTTCTACAGGTTCTACAGTTATAGGTGCTGCTAGTGGTATAGCTTCAACAACTTCAGCAGCTTCAACTGCATCTAATCTTTTAGGTAGTGGCGCTGGGATTATAGGTTCAGCCTTTTCGGCAAAAGCTATAGGGTTAAATTCTTCAGGAATTGTCCCAGTTGTTATCAATGCGGCTGCACCATATGCAACCCCTGCAACAATAGCATCTGCAAATGCTCACCCAGCTATTATGGGCAGTCTCTTCAGTGGTGTAGGTGCTTTATTTCATAAATTAGGTGGTTTTGTTAAAGGATCAGCAAAAGTTAAGATGCCTAGTAAAGAAGCGGAGGTTTCTAAACAAGAGCAAATTAATGATATTTTTCAAGATTATAAATCAAAAAGAAATAGATACTAAACAGAAGTAAAATAAAAAATATGATTACCCCAATCCAAAATAAATATATATCAAATAATTATAACAATACTGTTTATGCTGAGCATAAACAGTATTGTCCTGCATTTAAATCAAATATCTTGTTAAAATCTGCTCAATCTTCAGAAAAAGGATCTCGGAATGTTGAATTTCTCGGACGTAAGATTGTAAATTTTATAACAGGTTTTATTGGTAGAAAAAAGATAACACAGATTTATAATGAATTATCTAATATTGAGAAAACCTCTCCCGAATATATGGGCAAAATGTCGAAAGCTGGAAGAATTTTTGCTAAAGAAAAAGAAGTTGAGATTAATCTTGAGAGTAATAGAATTAAGGATATTGTTAATTCTAATGAACCTCATATTTTCATTATGAATCATGATAATCAAACGCATGATCCTGAAATGATGACAATGTTTAATACTTTTCTTAGTGATGAATATATAAAATCAGGTAAGGCTTCAACTTGTCCTCGTCCAGTGGTAATATTGAATGAAGATATTTTATTATCTATGAATAAAAAAAGAAGAGAAATTTTTGAAAAAATGGGTGCGATAGGAATTGATGCAAGCTTATACTCTGCGGATGGAAAGAAAAACGCAAAAAAATTAATTCCTGTTTTGAGAGATTTTGTTATGGGTAAAGCTAATATTTATATTTTTCCCGAAGGAAAAATGTCAGCCTATAAAAATTTGGACATAAAAGACAAATTTCAAACAGGCGTTGCAGATATGGTTCATTTATTAGTGAATAAAAGAGATGATGTGAGAGTTGTTCCATTGGCTTTTGATTACAATAAAAAATCTAAACCTTTATTAAGCAGTATATATATAGGTTCTCCTATTATATTTAAAAAAGAAGGAACCCATGTTTTATCAAGTAGTGGGAATGTCTCGTCATCGTTTACGTCTGATGATTATAAAAACTTTTTCAACAACCCTGATATTGACTATGAAACTATTACAGATAAAGGTATTCCTGTAGAGGGTAAAAACACTGTTGCTTATATTGGAGGAGTTTTATGCGAAAATCTTCGAATCTGCAAAGAAGAGGCAAAAGCTGTATTATCCAAAAAATCATTAGGCGATAAAGTTCTTGAGTGTTAGATATTTTTTTCGCATGCCTACAGATTATTCCATGTACAAATACGTTAAAAGTTAATAATAGAGAGAATTTTAGCTTGTTAATATTTTATTATAAATTTATTTATTTGACCTTCAATTTTCCCAAATACGGCATGGTTATTGAATCAAAGGTAAAAATTTGTTAACATTTAGTGTTTTTGTGACAATTAAAGATTATAAATTTTCTTATATTATATAAGACAACTGTCTTATGTATTTATAGTTATGGGAAATATTGAATGAAATTAACGAATGATTGTAAAGAACAAAAAGTAAGTTTTTTAGGGAAAAGAACAGATAGAAATTTAGTTAATGAACTTACTGATGATAATGGTGCATTATATAAACCAAAACAAAGAGTAATTAGCCAAGCAATAACAAGGTTGGGTCAAAATGGCTCAAGCGATAATATTAACTTTTTGTTTTCAGTAGCAGAAAATTTAAACTACGGTTTGAAAAAAGATTCAGAACTTTCAAGTTTCATTGATAAAAAATCCAACATAACAAATGTTATAAAAAAACAAAATAATGACTGGGAGGGGCAATTAAAAGAGGCATTAACATCTGCAATTTCAAAAAACAATACCCCTGAAGCTAAAGAATTTAAAGAAAAATATGATGCAATGTTTCCAAAAGAAACTGAAGCAAAAGCGTCAAATCATATTTCTAATGCTCAAATTCCAACAAAAATACTTAAACAAAGAGAATTAATAAGTTTAAGAAATGATATTTTAAAATCAGATGTTTTAGATACCGTTCCTGAAAGTTTTAATGAGGAACAAAAAAATGATTTTAGAATGGACAAAAAAAGTTTAAACAGAAATTTGGATTATTTCGTTGCTTCTTCGGAAGTTCCAATGGGCGAAAAAATCGAATGTTTAAAAATATTGAAACATATTACAACTCCTGAATATAAATTAAATCCTCAACTAAAAGATTATAAAGTCAAAGTCTTGAGTGAAATAGTTGATGACATTGTTGTTGAAAATCCTAATCAAAAAAGGTTAACAACAAAAGATATTTCGCAAAGAACTCATGGTATGTGTGCAGCTATCTCAATTTCTAGAAAAGCAATGCCTCACGAACACAAACTTGCATTTGTTTCTACAATTGCTGCTGAATTAGATGAAAATGATGATATTGAAGTTTATGATGTAACTTCTCCAAACTTGGCTGAAAAATCAAGAGTTAAAAAAGCTGACATTGATTTTAAACAATCAAACAGAGAAGGATACAGAATCACAGATGCAGCAGTAACAAATTGGATGCATATTGGTGATACCTATGGCGATGGTACGCGTCATTTTAAATGGTTCAAACCTTTTGATAAAGAAAATTATGGTATGTTCAGAGATACCCATCTTTCTAATGATTTGGAAGGAGCGAACAAACCTAAACAGTATACTCTTAGAGCTCTTACAAAACTTTGGGAAAAGGGTAGCGAAATAAAACAAATAAAAAAAGATTATGTTGTTGCTGTTTCTGAAAGAAAATCTGTTGATGAAAATCTTTTGGCTACTTCAAAAGTTACTCATGAAAATACTATAGATATTATTAAAGGTATTTCAGGGGTCTCTGATGACAAAGCAAGACAAGTTGCTAAAAATATTTTAAATGATGAATATTTGAATAAAACAAGAAAGCCATTTGTTAAACAATATACAGATGAAGAAAATCTTCAAAATGCAAAAGATATTCTTACAACTGAATTGGGAGTTGAAGATTCTCCTAAATTGAATGACGCCGCAAATAAATATATCGAAAATTATATGGCATTAGGAAATGCAAAAGCTGATAAATATAACAATGCTAAAAAATCAGATAAATATTCAACAGAGAATCTTCAAAAGATTTTTGATTATGCTGCATATACAAGAGTAAAAACTGAATTCCAACTAGAAGTTCCGGAAGAATTGGATAAAAAGGCTAAAGAATTTGGTGTTAATCCTACGGGAGACCCTAATGTAGACTTTAAAGAAGTTAAAGCAAAAGTTCTTGAAAAAATGGAAAATCGAGAGCTTATAATGAAAAGAAAAGATCTTGACGAGATTAAAGAAAATATTTATGACAAGGTTAATCTTGAAAGAAAATCAATGCAAAGAAATGATAGAGTTGCAGAAAAAGCTGCTCACAAGATGAAAATATGTACTCCTCGTCAAGAAGAAATGCTTAAAAACGTTGAAAAAACTTTCAGTCAAAGTAATAAACAAGTTGAGAAAGAATATCTTCAATATAGAGAAGAATTAGCTCCTGAACTTGAAAAAAATTATGCAGATTCAAAATATGGTGGCAACTTCTGGGCTTTAGAAGATGGTAAAAGTGGCTTGAATGGTGAGCAACAAATAAGAATAATAGAACAAATGTCAGGAAAAGAACATCACTCAGAGAAAAATGCTACAAGGGCTATGGATAAAATTGCAAACGCAAGTGGTGGTAGTATTTTATCATCAAGCGTTAGTGATACTGATGCAGCGTTCCACGCTCAATATGTTTATGATGTTCATTCAAAAGATTCTAGAAATCCTGAAACCGACGAACCAGAAGAACAAAGAGTTCTATATACTGATAATAGTTGGGGTTCAAGTGAAAAAAGAACATCCGTTAATCCTCAAATGGGAAGAACTTATTGGACTGATGCTGAAGGGAATCAAAGAACAGATTATGGAAGAAATCTTGGTGGTGAGTTCGGTGATAAAGGTGGATTTGGCTATAAAAAAGGATTTTTCTTAGATGATAATTATACAATAGGTGTCACTGAAGATGATATGTTGTCAGGTAACCTTACTTTGAAACAAAAAGCTGGTAAGAAAGAAAAAGAAATAAAAATGCCGATGTTCTCAGAAATTATTTTGAGAGGCAATGATGCAGAAAAAACAGATTTTGAAACATTTAAAGTTCAAGAACTTTTATTCTCTGTGCTTAACCAAAAATCAGTAAGAGATATAAACGCTCTTGCAAATACTATTAAAACTGGTAATAGCGAAGATATAGCTTATTTGTCAAAGGATTTGAAAAATGTAATTTTACCAAACATTCCTGAATATTTGAATAAATCTGATGAAGAATTAACTAAATCGCTTCATGAAGATGTCAATAAAGTTGTAGTTGAATATCCTACTAATATTTTTAAACCTGAAAAAGATGAAAATATTTCTAGACCTGATAAATTCGAAGACACTGTAGTAGAAAAATTGACTGCAACTCTAAAAGAAGCTAAAAAAAGCAGTCAAGATAGTACAGTAGTTCAATGTGTTGCTGCAAATCAATTTTCTAGAGTGATTGATGATGAAATTGACTCAAAAACAACTCCTATTTTTAAGCCAAAATATAATGAATTTGAATCTGTAAAAGATAAATATAAAATGGAATCTAAGGATACTTTTGATAAACTAAAAGATTCTAATCCTGAAAAAATAATTACAAAAGAAAAATTCGAATCAATGCCTGAAGACAGTAATATTAAAATGAAAGTTAAAAAAGGCGCGTGGTTTGAAAAAATGTATGATCTTGAATTAGGACTTCTTTCTGAAAACTCAAAATTAGTTGATGCAGTAGGTTTTGCAGATGTTGACTATGATAGTTCTCAAGATGAATCTGCTAAAAATAAAGAGAAAAAAGTTAAAGGTTTATCTTTAGACAATATCCGTAATATTGCAGATAAAGTTGTTACAGCAAAAAATAGCAAAGATTTAGAGTCTTTGAAGGGTGATTTTAGAAACTTAACAGAAGAACAAATCCTTCTTGGTATGGATAAATCTATGCTTGAAGGAATAAATAAAGTTCCAACTAATGTGGAAGAACTTAAAGCTGCTCCTAGTGGAAAGAAAGTAATAGGTTTTATTGATTCTAAATATGATCCACAAAATGATGATGAACTTATGGGTATTTATAAAAAACTTCTTGATACTCCAAAAGAAGATCAAGTTAAGTTGTTGAAATCAGCAACTGACGAAGAAGTTGGATATAAAGATCCTGATTGCTATAACTTTATTAAACGTGTTCGTGGGTCTGAACCATCAGCAGAAGACAGTCTTCAATCAGTAATTATATACGATATAATGGCAAAAGATTTCAGCTTGAAATCACCATTTAAAGAAGGAACATCAAAAGCAGATAAATTATTTATTTCGCTTTCAAATTCTATGGCTTATGCAGAACTTGGTGCTACGATTCAAGGTATGAAAAAGGGCGTACTTAAAGATATGCATATTTACCCTGCAATTCCAAATATCCAAGCATTCCATCAAGAAGAAATTGATGCTGATAATAAAGACATGTTGAATCAATTAACAGAAGTTGTTGATAAAGTTAGCGATTATAAAAAATCTGAACCTTCAGCAAAGGGAAGTGATGCTCTAGAAATAAAAGATGAAATCCAACAAGAAAAGAAAATTCTTCGTGATAAGGCAAAAATTGTTGCGAATGGTTGCATTCAACCAAAATGTGTAGATAAAGTTTTGTCTAACATGAATGTATATTTTGCTCTTAGAGGAGAAAATCCAGACTCAGAAAAAACTAAAAAAGCAGAAGATACTCTTTTGAAATCTATGTCTGATTACCATATTTCAAGAAAGCCTCAACAATTATTCACTTCTTTTGTAAAAGATTTAACAGAAGAAAATGATTATGGCAGTGTTGATACTAGAAACAATGTGGTTCAACTTAAATCAGTATTTCTTTCTAGAGTTTGTAATGCATCTGACAAGGCAAAACTTCAACTTGAATTGATGATGACTGCTCAACAAGGGAATATGAATGTTGTATCTAGAAATCTTAAGACAACGAGATTTGGTATTTCTCAAACCGGGAAAAAAGAAGCTTTAGCTTGGGATGACCCTAAAGGGGTAGGATTGCTTGTAACTCAATTAAAAGATGAAAAAAACAACAATGAAACTTTAAAACATTTCTTGTTAACTACAGGCATGGTTTCAGATGCGATTGATGGATTTATTAAAGGACCATCTCCATCTAAACATTTGGAGCGTGTATCAAAAATGAAAGAAATTTTAGATTCTCATATAGCTGAGCAAGCTGTTATTACTGAAAAACATAATGAATTTATATCATCAAAATTGACTCCAGAACAAAAATCAACTAAAAATATAGATGAAGTAAAAGAAATTACAAAAGATTATTTGAACTCAGTTTTGCCTGAAGGAAAATTGAAATCAGGTTCTGCGGCGGCTGAATATAAAGAAAATATCGAAGAACGTTTAGAATTCAATGATACAATGGGTATCAGAGACACAGCAGAAAACTTCTTAAATGGTATGAACAAAGAATTAATTGCCTCTCAAGAGCCAGCAAAAGAAGACACAATTGAAAAAATAATTACGCACCAAAATATTCTTGGAGAAAAAATTTCTACTCTTCAAGTCATTGCTTCTATGTTAAACCCTGGTGATTCTCAAAAAGTTGAAGCTGAAAATTATGTGAAAAATGCAACAGAAGTTGTTGACCAAATGGAAAAAATGAAAGATTCTTTCCAACAAGAAATTTTAGATAGAATTGAAAAAGAAGCTGAAGCTCAAAAAGCAGGCAATCAAAGAAGAAACAAAGCTATGGCTGCAATCAATAGTGTAGATGAAAGTAAAAAACCTAGTAAAATAGAACTAGATATTCAAAAACAAAAAGCTGAAGCTGATGCTATGTATGATGACTTTGTAGCGATTCAAAAGACTAATGAAAAGACAAATATACAAATAGCTACCTATCAAATCATATATTCAGATAATCCTGAAATTACGAAACATTTAGTTGATAATATGAATGATGAATCAGGAACTCCTCTATCTCGTTCTTATGCTGCACATTGCCTTATTCTCAAGAATGAATTTGAAGCCCTAAAGGATTATGCGGCACCAAGACTTATGTCTGATGACCCTTCAAAACTTGATGACACAACTATTAACTGTGTAGATGGTTTGGTAGTAGCATCAATTATTAAACCTGATGAAGAAAAGAAACCATATTTAGACTTAATTTCAAGAGCATTAAATATTGCTTGTGACAAAGATTATAAATCAGACAAAGCGTATACTTTGATGAGCCAATTAAGAAATTCTCTTGTAAATAAATCTCCTGAAATAAACGGGATGCTTTTAAAGAATGTTTTCAATAAAAAATTAGATGAAAATACAAGAGCAATTTCTATGGATATCTTAAGTAGATCGGGTTCTGGAGAATTTAAGCCTTTAATGGAAGATATTATTGTTAATACTAATAAGTATGCAATCAATCCAAGTGAAGCCTTTACATTTTTTGATGTATCTCTTTTAGGCTTAAAAAATATAAAAATGGCTACAGTAAATACAGAAACAAATATTAAAGATTATTTAAAGAATCTTGACCTTAAGAAAATTGTAGATTCAGGTTTTGCAGAAGATGCAGAAAATACTGATAAAAAATCTGATATTGAAGAAGCAAAAGCTGCAAAAGAAGCTGATTTTAAGCAAAGAATAGATTTTATTCTTAAAGAAAAAGAATCTGATGACAAAAAAGCTGAGGAGTCTGGATCTATTGTAAATAAAAAACCTATAGAAATGGGTGGTAAATTTAATCCTACATCTGATTTCTTGCAGTACGTAAATAAAAACAGCTGGGGTTTATAATTTAATATTTTAATAAAATAAAACCGTAATTGAATGAGTTCAATCACGGTTTTATTGTTCGATTATTTTTGTTATGATTAATGTATGGATAAATTAATCAGATGTGCTTGGGTTCCTGAGAATAACCCTGAATATCAAAAATACCATGATGAAGAGTGGGGAGTTGCTGTTCATAGTGATAGAAAACATTTTGAGATGATTATTCTTGAGGGTGCTCAGGCTGGTTTAAGCTGGGAAACTGTTTTAAAGAAGAGAGATGGTTATAGAAAATCTTTTTATAATTTTGATGTTGAAAAGTGTTCTAGATTGACTGATGAAGCACTTACTCAATTACTCCAAAATCCTGAGATTATAAGAAATAGATTAAAAGTTTTTTCTGTTAGAAAAAATGCGATTGCATTTTTAAAAATACAGGAAGAATTTGGCAGTTTTGATACATATATATGGGCTTATGTTGGTAACAAGACTTTAGTTAATAACTTTTCAGCCATATCTCAAATCCCTACTAAAACTGAAATTAGCGATAAAATATCTAAGGATTTAAAAAAGCGAGGAATGTCTTTTGTTGGCTCAACAATAATATATTCATATATGCAAGCTATAGGTCTTTTAAACGACCATACAACGGACTGTTTTAGATATTTTAATTGCTCAATATAAATTTTTTTATTTTTGTCATGTCCCTTTTTAATGATTGGTGATATAATTTACGGGTGATGAGAAGAGTTTGGATTTTATTAGGTTTAATATTTTGTATGACTACGTCTGGGGCATTTGCTCAGGGGTATAAAAAGATATCCCTTGATGATGCAATAAAGATGGGGGCATCTAATAACCTTGACATAAAAAATGCAAAGCTTGATGTGGAGATTGCTAAAAATAATATAAAAGCCGCAAATAGACTTCAAAATCCAAGTATAAACACTTTTTTCAATTTAGGGAACGCTGGACATGGAAATCCGCAAGAGATTGGTCTTAGTCAAACTATAGAAATATTGAAACGTGACCCAAGAAAGAAGTTAGCAAAATCAAATTTAGATTTAACAAATCAAAACGTTGAATTTACCAAATTTGATAGGCGTATGGACATTAGAGAATCATACGTGGATTTGGTTGCATCAAAAACTATTTTAATAGCATTGGAAGAGCAACATAAGCTTTTACAAGAGTTATTAAATATTGCACAAAAACGTTTTGATGCAGGGGCTTCTCCAGAGATGGAGGTTATTCAAGCAAAGATAGCAATGAACCAAATGGTAACTCAGATTAATACCGCTAAAGTGAATGTTAAAACTGCGAGGTTTGAGTTTAATAAGGCTTTGAATATAAAATTAGATTCTCCTGTATTATATGATGCTCAAGAAGAAGTTTTGCCACAAGATGTTTCATTTATAGAATTGTTTACTCCTTCTCCAAATAAAACACTTCCAGCATTTAGTGAAATATCGGAGTTAGCTCTGAATAATAGATATGATATTAAAATCGCAAAACAACAAATTGATGTTTCTCAAAAAAACCTAACATTAGTCCTAAGGCAACTTGTCCCTGATGTAGCTGTTCAAGGTGGGTATCTTTATCAAGGGTCACAAAGTTCTGGTACAGGACAGTTTTTAAATGGTGCTTATGTTGGTGCTTCACTCGTAAATATTCCTTTATTATATTCATATAGACCCGAGATTAAAAATGCGAAATTGCAAATTGAACAATCTCAATTAAACTATAATTCTGTTCACAATAAAGCAACACAAACATTGGACGAAGCATATGAAAGTTTTGCTACTGCACAAATGAATTTAAACTTTTATAATGATAATCTTCTAAAAGATTCAAGTGAAATGATCCGACTTTCAAAAAGGAGTTATCAGGTCGGTAAGGCTAATTTGACAACGCTTATCGTTATGCAACAATATTATAGATCAATTGTCGTAGGTTATACACAAGCACTTACAAATTATTATGACTGTTGGATAGATTTCCTACGTGAAGTTAACAATGAGGAGTTTATGCTGCATGAAGAAAAACCTTAATAATATAATTAAATTTTTTATTGTTAATAGGTATTATGCCGGTTTTATTGCCATAATTTTAATAATTGCAGGTATTTATTGTTTAAAAACATTAGATATTGAAGCTTATCCAGATTTTACAAATCCTATGGTTCAGGTTATAACTCAAATGCCAGGTAAGAGTGCAGAAGATATAGAGAGACTTGCGACTATTCCTTTAGAAAAAGAATTAAATGGGATTCCTGATGAGCAAAAATTATATTCAACATCGCTTTTAGGTTTGTCCGTTATAAAGGTAGTTTTTAAAGATGGACTTCAATCTCCTTTAATAAGACAAGAAGTTTTAGAAAGAATTTATAATGCAGATTTGCCTGATGGTGTAAAGCCAACTTTGGGTCCTGATGCTTCTGCTATAGGTGAAATTTTCCGATACTCGCTTTCCTCTGAGTATTATAATAAAATGACTCTTAAAGCTATTGAAGATTGGCAGTTAGAAAAGGCATTTAGACATATTCCTGGGATTATTGACGTAGTTAGTTATGGTGGACCAGTTAAAACTTATAAAGTAATTTTGAACCATGAAAAAGTTCGTTTTTATAACCTTGATGTTGGAGAAATTTATGATGCAATAAAAGCATCAAATTCGACAGCAGGAGGGCATTATCTGACCTTAAATGATCAGGCATATATCGTTCGTGGTATGGGCTTGTATTCATCTGCGAGGAATATTGAAGATACTGTAATAACGACTCTAAATGGGGTTCCTATACGTGTTAAGGATGTAGGAAGTGTTGTTGTTGAGCCTGCTGTTAGAATGGGACAAGTTGGAGAAAATTCAGACAATGATGCTATTGAGGGCATTGTTTTAATGAGAAAAGGAGAAAATCCTACAAAAACAATACAAAATCTTGACGATGCCCTGCCAAGTATAAAAGCGATGCTTCCTAAGGGTGTTAATCTTAATGCAATATATAAAAGAAGTGACCTAATACACAATACAATGCATACAATTGGTCACAATGTAGTAATGGGGATTATATTTGTACTAGTTGTTTTATTTGCTTTTACCCTAGATTTAAAAATTACATTAATTGCATCGTTGGTTATTCCCCTCGCACTAAGTTTTGCGTTTTTAATGTTTAAACTTTTTGATATCCCTGCAAATTTGTTGAGTATGGGAGCCGTTGACTTTGGTATTCTTGTTGATGGTGCAGTAATTTTAATGGAAAATATTTTCCGTTGTCTTGTGAAGTATAAGGGTTCATTAACTCAAAAGAAAAAAGAGGCTTTGATTTACAAAGCTGTTAACGAAGTAGGGAGTGTAATTTTATTTTCAACATTGATTATATTATGTTGTTTCCTTCCTATATTTGCGTTTGATGGTGTGGCAGGTAAATTATTCCATCCATTAGCTTTTACAATGGGTTTTTCTTTAATAGGTGCTGTTTTATCATCGTTATTCTTGTTACCTGCAATTTCAGCTATGTATATGCCTAATTCTGCTATTAAAGAAAGAGAAAATAAATCTTTATCAAAGATTACTAAATTTTATAAATTAGGTTTAAGGAAAATATTTCATTTTGATAAGAAATTTCTTATGGCTGTTGGCTATATGTTCACAGTTGCAGTATTATTATTTACGACTATAGGATCTGAATTTTTGCCAAACCTTGATGAAGGGAATATTTGGTTAAGAGTTACAGTTTTACCAAGAAGTTCAACATTACAATATTCTGTTGATGTTGCAAGTAAAATTAGACAAATTCTTTCAACTTATCCTGAAGTTAAAACGGTTGTATCACATGTTGGTTCTGCTGATGACGGTACTGATCCTAATATGCTTTCCAATATTGAGAATATGGTTGATTTGAAATTAGCTAAAGATTGGCGTTGGAAATGGGGTGGTTCTAAAGAACGTCTTGTTGAAGATATGGAGAAAAAGGTTAATGAAATCCCTGGAATAACAACTTACTTTACTCAATATATTCAAGATAACGTTGAAGAAGCGGTTTCCGGATCTAAAGGTCAGGTTGTATTAAAAATATATGGTACAGATTTATATGATTTGCAAAAACTAGAAGATAAAGCATTTGGGCTTCTTTCTCAAGTTAGAGGTGTCGTAGATTTATCTTATGATCAAATTATTGGTCAACCGCAATATCAAATTAGGGTTGATAGAGAAAAAGCGGCAAGATATGGTTTAAGAAGTGATGATATCCAAAAGACAATTGAGATTGCCATAGGTGGTAAAACTGCAACTCAATTAATTGAAAATGAAAAAAGATTTGATATTTTCATAAGACTTGAATCTCAAGATAGAGATACTTATCGTAAAATCCAAAATATTATTGTAAAAACTCCTGAGGGGATTTCTGTTCCATTAAACAACGTAACGGAAATTGAACCTGATAATGGGGCAATGATTATTACAAGAAGTGAGAATTCTCGTGTTGCAAATGTAAGATTTAATATTAGGGGAAGAGATTTAGGTTCAACTGTTAGTGAGGCACAAAAGCTTCTTGCTAAAAATTTAACACTCCCTGAAGGTTATAGCTTAAAATGGGGCGGACAGTCAGAAAGTCAAAAAACGGCTAACATAAAATTATCAATAATTCTTCCTATAACATTGATTTTAATTGCACTTATATTACGTCTTAATTTCAAAAAATGGAGGTATGTTGGAATTGCAATGTCCTCGATTGTAGTTACTTTAAGTGGGTGTATTTTTGCACTGTTTTTAACAAGGACATATTTTTCAATATCTGCAGGTGTAGGTTTTATTGCTGCCATAGGTGTATCTATTCAAAATGGTGTAATATTGCTATCTGCACTTATAAGACAGCATAGTAAACATCAAGATAAAGATATGGCGATTATTAATGGTTCAGTTGAAAAATTAAGACCGGTTTTATGCGCTTCAACAGTAGCTATTTTAGGTCTTTTACCAGCAGCATTATCAAATGGTATCGGGGCTCAAAGTCAAAAACCTTTTGCGATTGCAATTATTGGTGGATTGTTTGTAGGAACAGTTTTTACAATATTTTTGATTCCTGTATTATTCAGAAGAACAGTTCATTCGAAACTTTTTACTGATGATGAAAATAAAAGGAGAAACAATGTTTAAGAAAATTATAAACCTTGGATTATGTATATTATTGATAGCTTCAACAGTTTCCCTTAGTGGATGTTCATTTAGAAAGCACAAAAATGGTTATGATTATAAAGAAATAACTCTTGATAGTGCGCAAGAAGCGAATGCCAAAATAAAGACGGATCTAATCAATGATACGGATATTGATATGGAAATAACAATTCCAGCTCAATTTAAGGCTAGGAATCAGTCAGTTGACACAATCTATGCGCCGCTTGATGGTAAAATTGTTGATGTATTTGTTGATCCTGGGACTGTTGTTAAAAAAGGTCAAGCTATTGCAAAAATAAAATCTGATGAAATTAGTCAAATTGAATTAGAATATCTTGATAGGATGTTGGATATTGATGAAAATATTGGGGAGATGCGTGCTCAATACAATTTATCTCAGCAAAGTTATAAAAGAGAACGGACTTTATTCAGCGAAAAAATTTCTAGTCGTGCCGATTATGAAACAGCTTTTGCTCAATTGAGAAAAGATAAAGCTGCTTATGACTCCCAGTTTATAAAGAAATCTGCGCTTACTCAGGTATATCAACAAAGACTTGCAGTATATGGCTCAGCACCTTCTATTGCTGCTGTTGCCAGATCAAGACATGCATCACCATATCTTACTCTTACAGCTGCTAAAAGTGGAATAATTTTGGAAAGAAAAGTAAATCCAGGCGAGTTTGTAGAAAAAGATACAGAATTATTTAATCTTGCTGATTTATCAAAGATATGGCTTGTAGGTTATGCATTTGAAAAAGATTCACCTTTCTTGAAAGAGGGACAAAAAATAAGAGGTTCTTTAGAAGAATCAAGTGGTATGGAGATTAATGGGATATTATCATATGTTTCTCCAATATTAGATCCTAACTCTAAAACCCTTGAAGTAAGAGCTGAAGTTGATAATAAGGATTTGAAAATCAAACCTAATATGTACGCACAAATGTTTGTTAATATAGGCAAGGTTAAAAGATTGGCTGTGCCAAATAGTGCATTAGAAAAATATGGTGACTATACTTTTGCTTATGTAAAAACCAAACCACATACTTATGAAGAAAGAAAAGTTGTAATTGGGAAGAAAAATGATAAGTATGCAGAAGTTGTTTCTGGCTTAAAGCTTGGTGAAGAAGTAGTTACCAATGGTTCATTTGCACTTCTAGGTGAAAGTATTAAAAAACAAGAATCTAACGAATAGTGATGTTAGTTATTATTATACTAATTTGAAAATTAAAAAATTAAAAAATTATAGAAAAGCTGAAAATGTATTATTCATTTTCAGCTTTTCTTGTTTCTTCAAATATTTTTTTGCTTTCCTCGTCTCCAACATAGCGCCAATGCCAAGGTTCTATCCCTACATTTTGTTTATTGCCTTTAGGGAAAGATTGTTCAAATCCATATTTCTCAGCATTTTCTTTAAGCCATCGATATTCTTTTGTTTTCTCAAAACTACTGCTCAGACTATTTATGTCCATTGCAAGTCCTGTGTGGTGTTCAGAATACCCAGAAGGTGCAGACCATTTTGCTCGTTTTACAACTTGGTCTATTGAAAAATGTTGTTTGTCGGCAAATTTCTTTTTGAAAACGGTTTTTTGATAATCAGACGATCTATATCCAGAAACTATACGGAGTTTTATTCCTTCTTTTTTTGCAGCTTCTTGCATTTTTAGAAATGCAGCTTCTGTTTTTTGGGCAATGGGTTTGCCACTTGTTTTATCTTTGACAAGATCTTCGGGCTTGCAGTCTTCGTATTTATAATGAGTTATTATTTCATTTCCATTTTTTAATTTTACAATATCACCTTTAAAGTTGCCATTTTCAATTGATTTATAATCTTGATTATTATATTTCATGCTTGATTCAGTCTCGACTTCGTTATGTTCAACTTCCAGCCCTTCACTTGGATTCCCGACTATTTCATCTCCAAATGTAGAGTTTATAGTAGAGGTGGAAGATTCATCCGTGATGCCTTCTTGGTTATTTGTAAAATCAGTTATTACTTTTAAAAAATTACTTATTTTTGACATGTTAAATACTCTCCACATTATTATTAACATTTTTTATAATGTGAAATCTCAATTTAATCAGAAATCTTTACAAAAATTAAAAGGAAAGAGTTTGAAATATAATATATAGAATATGTTATATTATATTATTTGCTAAAATTATGTTTTCAGGAGTATTTTGTATAGATTCTATGGGTTGTTCTTCTTTTATTTTAGCTTTCTTTTTGTGAGTATTTTCTTGATTTGCTTCTGCAAATCCGCTATTATTTTTAATTTCTTTCGGTTTCATTACCATATCATGGATTTTGCTAGCTGAAAAAGCTGCTAAACCTAAACCAACGGCTGTTCCTAAATAAGTTAAGAATGCCTTTCCATGTAGAATATTTAAATTTTTATAGTTACTTGCTGATAGGAATCCTTTAGCAAGTTGAGAACCTTTAATACTTGCAGAAGCTTCTTCATACAAAGTTGGAACCATTCCTGCAAAAGCCAGTAAACCTGCATGTTCTTTTACAAAAGTTGTTATTTTATCAATCGGACCTTTTGGTTTTTCTCCTTCAACTTTTTTACGTTTAAAACAGGCTGTTAGTAATACTAACCCAGCGAATGTGTTTCCAGGTTTTCTAAGGCTTATTACTATTTTGTTTAACGCAGAAGACAAATTTAGTGCGTGCCCCATTTCGTGAAAAGTTGCAAATGCCATTTTGTCTTTATTTATAAAAATTTCCTTTGATAAAGGAGAAAAGAAGGCAGTTCGATCCCCTTATATGGTTGACTGTTCAATTGTAAAACCTTTTTGAATGAGTCCACTATTTTGCATAACAGGGTCAATGATATTTTTGTATACATCATTTTGTACTTGAGTTATTTTATTTACACCTGTTGTAAAAGGAGTCTGAAAAAATGGTCTAGTAACTGCAATTGCGGCTCCCCCTGCGGCATTAGCTGCAAAAGCCGCACAACCATTATCAGCTACGCTAGGTTTTTTATATTGTCTTCCATCATCTGTTATTATAACTTTTTTATTATTTATCCCTGGAATTAAATTTGACATAACCCATTCTTATAATTAGTCCCACACTTATTATATAAAGGTTAAAATATTCGCAAATTTGCTACTTTGGGTTTGATCATTACATAATTCTTAATAAGAATAGGAGAAAAACTTAAAAATATACAATTTTGATTTTTTTGTCCAATTGTTTGTTTAGTGGGTAGTTTTAAAATAAGTTCTTTTTCCATAAAGCCCAAACAGACAAGAAAGAAACGATAAATGCTATTGTTATAACATAAACAAATCCTCCAGGATGGTTTCTAAAAGGGACATCTACGTTCATTCCCCAAAAACTAGCTATCATAGTTGGAATTGCCAATGTGATGGTTATAGAGGTTAAGAACTTCATTACAATGTTTAAGTTATTAGAAATAATTGATGCAAATGCATCCATCATCCCTCCAAGGATATTGCTGTGCATTTCTACCATTTCTATCGCTTGCTTATTTTCAATAATGGCGTCTTCTAGTAATTCCTCATCATCTTCATTAATAGTAATTAATTTTTGGATATCCTTATTTTTTCTAAGTCTTAGGAGTTTTTCTGTCACCATATTGTTATCTTTCAGTGCAGTTATAAAATAAACCAAACTTCTTTCCAATTCAAACAGGTGAAATAGTTTTTTGTTTTCCATAGATTTTCTTAGGCTAAATTCTAATTCATCTGTAATATTGTTAATTGCTCTCATGTACTGAAGATAAAATTCAGCATTTTTTAGGAATAGAGTGAATAAAAAGTCTGCTCTTCTTTCAGTTGAAAATTTCTTAGAATTTTTATAATTAAAGTAGTCTAAAATTTTATTTTCTCGTAGGCAAGTGGTAATAAAAAAATTGTCAGAAAATATAATCCCAATAGGAAGAGTGCCATACTTATTTTTACTAACAAATAACGGAATATTGATAATGATTAGCATAAAATCATCTTCCAGTTCAATACGAGAATGTTCATTTTCATCAAGAGATGCCATCAAAAAATCTTTTGGACAGCTGGTCATTTGTATAACTTGATTAGTTTCATCTTCTGTTGGATTTATGAGTTTTATCCAACTGTTTTCATCCGCAATAGATATATCTATTTGTTCTAGTTCTGAATTTTGATTAGTTTTATATATATCTAACATTTCTTTGCCCTCTCTAAAATAAAGATAATCTAAACCATTGTGAATTACAATAAATCATTTAAAATTACCCGATGTTTATCCTAAACTGCGCTCGCATTAAACGGCAACGCTCAAAGTTAAATCGAAAAATTGAAATTTGATAAGTGCGACGGTTCCAAAGGAACCTAGTCACGTCCCGCGTAAAAACATATTTGAACGAAATAAATTCATTAGAATTTATGTAGTGAAAGGAAATGTTTTGAGCTATCAATATTTCAAGATAATGTCGATTATAATTTTTCGACTCTTATGTTGCTATGCAACATTCGTGCCTCTGCTCGCTTGCCCCTTTACCCATATTTTTGTTTCTACTATAATCAATATGTTATGCATTCTTAAGAAAGGGAACTAAATAATGAAAAAATCAGTTAGAGATTTAGGTGATGTTCGTGGGAAAAGAGCGTTAGTAAGAGTTGACGTTAATGTTCCATTGGACGCAAACAATAATGTAACAGATGATACACGTATTCAAGCGATTATACCAACTGTTAGATTTTTACAAGAAAAAGGTGCTAAGGTTATTTTGATGGCTCACTTAGGCAGACCAAAAGGTGAAGTAAAACCAGAATTTTCTCTTGAACCTGTTGCAAAATATTTATCTAAAGTTTTAGGCGAAGAAGTTTTGTTTGTTTCTGCTCCAGTTGGAGAAGGTGCTGATAAAGCTCTTGAATCTTTAAAAGATGGTCAAGTTGCAATGTTAGAAAATATTCGTTTCTATAAAGCTGAAGAAGCAAAAGATGATGATATGACATTTGCTAAAGAGTTAGCAAAATTGGGTGATTTTTATGTGAATGACGCGTTTGGTGCTGCTCACAGAAAACACACTTCAACTGCAAAAGTTGCTCATATATTGAGCCCGGCAGTTTCAGGTTTATTGATGGAAAAAGAATTAAAATGTTTATCTCAAGCTTTAGATAATCCAATCAGACCATTTACTGCGGTTGTTGGTGGTGCAAAAGTTTCTTCTAAAATTGGTGTTTTAGAAAGCCTTATCGACAAAGTTGATAATTTAATTATCGGCGGTGGTATGGCTTATACGTTTGTTAAAGCTAATGGCGGTAAAATTGGTAATTCTATTTGTGAAGATGATCAAATGGAAGTTGCAAAGGCTATCGAAAAGAAAGCTGCTGAAAAAGGCGTAAAAATCGTTATGGCAACTGATGTATTAGCTACAGATGATTTTTCTGGTAAAGGTACAAACAAAGTTGTTCCAGTTGATCAAATTCCTGATGGATTTGAAGGTGTTGATGCTGGGCCTGATACACAAAAAGCTTTCGCAGAAGTTCTTAAAGCTTCAAAAACAATTCTTATGAACGGACCTGTTGGTGCGTTTGAAAATCCTCTTTTTGCAGAAGGTACAAAATCTGTTTTAGAAGCAATTGTTGAAGCTACTAAAGGTGGTGCTATCTCAGTTATCGGTGGTGGTGATTCTGTTTCTGCTGCTAAGAAATACTTTAAGACTGAAGATTTCACTCATGTTTCAACTGGTGGTGGAGCTTCTCTTGAATTTATTGAAGGTAAAGTTCTTCCAGGTGTTGCAGCTTTAGATGATAAATAAGATTAAAAGAATATAAAATTCTAAAAAGGTGCGTGGACATAATCCACACACCTTTTTAATTTATATTTTAGTTACTTACTTTTGAATTAATCCAATCTATTGTAGAAGAATCAGATTTTAAACATATTTCTGAATTAGAATTAGCTTGAGCGGTAAAATTCCCATCATTTTTTGCATAAACTCTTTGTGTTTGTTTTAATATTTTACCATCTTGCATAAATACATATAGCCTTGTTTGGGGTTCACAATTTTCATTGACATAACTTTCTAATACGAAACTCGTTTTTTCAATAGTATATTTTCTTGCCCGTCCGTTAACTATATTTTTTCCTGCATTTGTTATTGATGAAAAAGTAATATCTTTGGCATTTTCTTTTCCAACTTTGGATGTTAAAAGTTTATCAATTTTATCAGGATTGTATATTGTTTCACTTGATTGTGATTTACTTTGATTTAAAATTTCTCCAACAATTTCAATAGGCTTTTTAGGGATACCACTTGGTAAATTTGTAATAGTAATTGGGATTTTTTTATTATAAGGTTTTACAGGTTGTCCATCTTTTATCCACTCTTTACAAGAAGAATCTGATTTTAGATGCGTATATGTTTTTGAATATGTTCCTCGAGCAAAATGACCATTGTTATCAATGTAGTGTCTGTCATTTTTATTTTGTATTGGTGTTCGTCCTTCAAATGCTCTGTATAACCTTATCACTGGACCTCTTTTACTAATGTGAGCTTCTAAGTTAAAAATAGACCCATCTTCAAATAGATAACTTTTAGTTTTTCCCGCAATTTGGTCTTCCGATAGATGAAAAGGGATGTTTCTTACATTATCTTTTCCTACATAAGAAGTTAAAGTATTATCAATAACTTCAGGATTGTATATTCCTTTTTCTTTCATTTCTTCCATTGGTTTTTTTAGAAGATTAGAAACTGTTACTATCGGATTTTCAATATTAGATGCTGATTTTTGTATCTTATTTAAAAATATATGTTTGGAAGATTTAAAAAGAAGTGTTCCCATCATTGTATAATTTGGGAAATTCGTTTTATTCGAAATCTTATGATTATTGTTATTTTGGATTTCAGGTTTATTTAATATATTTTTTGAGTAGTTTATATTTGGATTAAAAAATACAGTATTCAAAATAATACCTCCCATATTTCTAACGTTTGAAAATATATTTTTTGCTATAAAGGATGCGGAAAGTTAGAAATAAAAGAAGCGTGCTGACTATTAATTAGTCAGCACGCTTTTAATAAAAGAATGCGGAGAAATTTTTAATTTCTCCGCATTCTCTAATAATATATCTTTTTTATTTTTCTTCAACAAGATGATTTAATTTTTGAATTTTTTTAAAGAATTTTTCATTCTTTTGGAAAATCATAATGTATTCGTGTTTAAAGATATTAAATCCCATAGCTAAAGCTCTATAACGCCATAAATTAGCAGTTTTGCCTTTTGCTCTTTCATTTCCTTGCATATCCTTAACGATTGTTGCTTTGTGAATGAAACCAATTTGTTTCATTCTTTCTTGGCATTCAAATCCTAATGATACAATTTGAGAATCAGAATACTTGTCACCTATAATTAATGCTGCAAATCTATTGTCTTCAAGTAAATCATATCCGTTTTTAGCGACTTTTTTAAATAAATCATAGAATTTTTCAGTAGAGGCGCAGTTTGATAAATCTTCGCTTCTATCTGAGAACTTAATAATATCATCGTAAGGTGGATGTAAGACTAATAGCTGAGCTTTATCTTTGCCCATGATGTCCAGTCTCGCTTTAACTTTTCCTTGTGTAAGTTCACTGGCTGAGTCAGCACTAATAATATTAACATCTGTTACTAGTTGTTTTGGAGTGAATTTTTCTGAAACTTTTTGTGCTAAATCTTCTTTTAATTCAACACCAATACATCTTCTTCCCATATTGATAGCTTCAATACCTGATGTGCCTGAACCAAAAAATAAATCTAATACGATATCACCTTTTTTGGTGTATCTTTCAAATAATTGCTGTGCAATCTGAGGTATAAAATTGCCGTGGTATTCGTTAGAATGTCCACCTTCTTTTAACCTAGAAGAAAATTCCCATAGGGTATCAGTTTTGACGTTGTCGTAGTCTCTCCATTTTCTAAGGTTAATGTCATTATAAGTTGTCGTTTTAACTTCATCATTTTTTACGACGGTTAAATTAGCCTTAGCTATTTCTACCCGCTTGGTATTTGTTTTTCTTGCCATACGAATCTCCTGATGTATAAATTGTAAACAAATGTTACAAAGTCTACATCAAGTAAATAGAGGACAAATACAGCAATTAGCTAAATCGAGTAGATGATATTCTATTTCTTATTTGAACCCAAAATTGAATTCAAAACATTGTTCAACTTTTGAGAATCAGATACAGAATTTTTGTTGATTTTGATATCTGCTTCAATACTTGAATTAGTTACGTCCGTAATGTAATCAACTAAGCCGTTTATTTCTAACCATTTATTAACTAAAAAGAGGTTTCTTGCTGTATGAAGAACAACTTTGTAGTATTTTGAAAGTTCTTCAATAAAACCTTTTACGCCATCAACCGGTTCTGGGATAA
>Ga0302271_10000487_pt1 | contig 38951 bp, 57 predicted proteins | sample III_Bog_N1_1_FD_198767 | JGI IMG/M metagenome (GOLD analysis project Ga0302271, IMG submission 198767) | Peat permafrost microbial communities from Stordalen Mire near Abisko, Sweden - III_Bog_N1_1 | ecosystem: Environmental > Terrestrial > Soil > Wetlands > Peat | place: Sweden: Abisko... | reverse complement strand
AGGAATTTCTTTCTCCATGTTTAGTTAGCCGTTAAGCTAGAAAAAAAATAACCATTTTATTTACTAAGAAATTTAATTACTGTTTCTCTGGAACAACAATGAGAGAAACAAAGCAGTTGTAATAGCGGACCATCTTAATTAGGAATGCTTTGTCGGTTGCAAGGCTAGCAATTAATCCAAAAGAAATTTTGCCAATTGCTTTGGCCTCTTCTTCCGAAATAACTCCGTTACTGCGGCCGAGTTTAACAGCCTCTTCACAAAACTTCTTCAGTTCCATTTTTGCCATCGTGCCAATTAATTGCAACATAAATGCGCAACTTTGGTTCATTTCGGGGTCTGTTTCAGTCGCCAAAAGTCTGGCGCTATTTAAAAGGAAAATATTGTTGCGAACTTCTCGCACCAATTCTTCATCTGTGCTGCTGCCAGCAGGGTCGTTAACAGTTTCACCATTTTCTCCGGCAACCGCAACACCTTTGGTCAACCAACGAAAAATGTTCTGTTCAATATCTTTCCAGTTGTTTTCAACTTCTTCAACGGTTTCCGGGTGATAGATTACGGAGTATAGATCGTCAACGAACGATTTCATTTTTGGTAAAACCAATCTTGCCATGTTTGTTGCTTTTTCACGAACCACTGTGCCAACTGTCGTTTCTTCTTCCATCTTGCCGAAATAATTTTTTTACTGGAAAAGTTGTATTTATTTAAATAAACACAGCGGCACATAAACCGGCCAACATAGCGACCAACCACCAAGGAAATAAAACTGCGTCGCTTTCGTCGCTCCAAACAGCCCAAGCTTTTCCGGAATTTCCGTTAAACAAAGACTCTGGTTGCGTCCCATATAAGAGCGCTGCTACACCAAGCGAAACCCCGAGCAACCTGTACATTGGAGTGTTCAATCCTAAATAAGCAAATGAATCTTCCACTGGTGAAAACCAGCTGCGCGCAGATTGACTCGCTGTAGGAATTGACAAATTTAGTGTCGGAATGTTGTAATCTCCCATTTTTGCTCTCTTAATTAGTAAGTTTAGAATTTATTAATCAATTTTAAGGACGGTAATTAGGCCTAGGGGTGCCTCTGTTTCCTTGTGGAATATCCCTTGGTCCTCCCAGGTAACCAGATATAGCGTTGGCTGCATTTGCGTTAGGCACACCTGCGCCTGTGACATTGTTTCTCCATCCAGCCAAACCGGCAGGCAGATTTCCGCCGAAGATTCCTCGTCCTAAGGTAGCGGGGCCGTAAGCTGCATCTTGTATAGTTGTTCTCTTAGCAGGGTTGAACAATCCCTTTTTGAATGTTTTCTCAATGTCTTCGTCATCTGCTTCGTCCAAGTTATACAAAGGTACATTGCGCAATTTAACTTCGCCAGTTTGCATTGCGAAAAGGAGCTTAATATCGTCAAGTGTCTTTATGCCGTACAATTTAATAAGTGCCAACTTAATTTGAATGTCAGCTTGTCTATAAATTTCGGCCTTTCGCTTTTCATAATAATCAGGATAAATCTCTATTGCCAATCTGCGGGTATTAATGTCGTCAGTGTTAAACAAATGACTGAACCAATTGTCGAAGTTGGCAAGTTCTTTGACTTCTTCTTTTTTCATCAAATAGTCAATGTCTTCAGGTTGCACACTAATGTCACCCAAGGGTCGCCCAGCAGCAGCAAGATCTGCTTTTAGCTGAATCCGGCGATCCTCTTTGTGCATGTCCGGAAAGTATTGAGCGGGGAATTCATTTCTGTCTTGACCCCTTCCTTGACCAGTTTGTAAATTGCCAGCGTCAGAAAGGCTAAAACGCTTATTGTCAATGTCATCCGTCAGAGAGGAAGCCTCCCTAAGGATTTTTTCCTTAGGATTGGCTGGAATTGATTTACGGCTCATTTTTAAAATGGACTTTTCAAATTTTCCGCCTAATTTATTATTTCTAATTAGAAAAAATACAAAGAGTGAAAAAAGTAACGGCTAAATGAATGATGGACATTGCCACGAACCAATTTCAACTACTGAAGATAGCGCCGTTTGTGTTACTTGCGGGTTGGTGCTTGATGAAGGTGTTTGTGACTACTCCGAACAACGCCCGAAAGGACAAGCACGCGCAAAGTCTATTTTTGCGCTTGTGCGGCCAAAACTTTACGGAACGTACAAAGCACTTTTTCATTTCAACGAAAGACTTCGTCAGCTTTGTTTGCAAGAACCCTCAATTCCTGATAAATTATGGCGCCTTATTGAAGTCGAATTTGATTTCGGCGATTTCGAACGAACCTATCCCGACGCAAAGACACTTACCAAAGAAGACGTTGCAAGAATTTGCGGATCTATAAATGTGCCAGACCGTTACCAGGATAAATTTGGAAGCAAGAAGTTTCTACAGAAGCCCTTAACGTCAATGAAGAAGTTTACAGAAAAGTGGTTGACAATTAAGAACAAACTAGGCGGCGGAGTTCCGCCTACACTTCATCCTAATGATGTGGAACAACTTCAGCGAGATTTTGTGGCGTTGCTAAAACCTTATAACATTTACCGTCACAATCCTGGTTGCCCAGGAGGAAAGAAGTGCCACAAAAGCCCTGCAAAATGTAGACATAATTTGCCTAATTACAATTACCTTATCTTTCAACTTTTACGCCGAAGAGGAAAAGCAGACATATTTCGACCTTATTTGCCACAATTGAAAACAGACTCTAAAATTAAAGCCCTAGATAGATTGTGTGTCAAAATGTGGGAATATTTGCAGTGGGAATTTGAGCCTGTTTACCAAAAGAAGCCCCGAAAACGCCCGACTTTGCGTAAAACTTTGAAACCTGTGCAGACAGCAATTTATAAGGCAAAAAATAAATGCAGAAGAAGTACAAGGCTTGCCAGAAAGGAAAGAATAAATTATGCTGTTTAAACTGTTTATAAGAAGTTCTTCACAATTTCTCCCTTCACGTGCTGTACAGTGTTGAGCGACAAATCCCAAAGGTCAAGAACCAATGGTCCAGGGTCAGAAGCAAAGGTAATAATTAATTGGGGTTGAGAAAAGCCGCCGTAATTGTGGTGGCCAGTAGAATTCAGCCAATCTTCAACATCCCAAGAAGCAACATAACCATATAAAGGAATGCCAGCAATTCCCGTGTGTTCCCCAGCATTATCTATGAAAAGATTTTCTCTGCCAGTTCGGGAACTTACAACTTGAATTCCCGAAGCACGAATTTGCCAACTCATGAAATCATTGTCAAATGTAACGTATTCAAACGGTTGATTGTTGACTGTTCCTGGCGAAGTTAATGACGTTGTGCGGCGGAAAAGGAAACGCATGTCTGAAACAAGGCCTTTCAGCAAATTAAGATTAATTGTATAAGTTGTTTGTCCTCCTGCTAAGCTGTTGGTGTACTGTGTTTCGTAATCGCGAATTGGTTGCACAATACCAGCGCCAGCCAATGTGCGAGCTGTGTGGTCGTCTCTTTCATCATCTTCCACGTGGTGAAGAATTGTCCTCACATACAAATTAGTTAAACTGAAAGTAGGAGCAGTTCCAGAAGTAGCCTGACTCAACTCCGCTGCCGTGCAAAGAGTAATTGCAATTTCAAAATCGTGAGAAAGTGCGTCGCGGTTAAGGTAACAACTAGGATGAGATGTGAAGAAAGCGGGAACTTCTGTGTAGAAAGTTTGTGCAGCAAGACCCAACGATTCTCTTTCAGCAATGCTCAAATTTCCGCCAACCAAAACAGCTTCGGCGTCACGAGCTTCTCTTCTTTTGTTCAAACGATGAAGAATGTGCATGGTTACGTAATCAATGCTTTGTAGCAAATTAGAGCCGTAACGGTACTGAATTAACGGGTATAAACGGAAACCGGCATAATCCACTAAACGGGCTGTCCCTCCTCCATTTGGTGTCAACGCAGAAACCGTAGCAACAAGATGGTGCATGCCAATAAAAGTAGACCTTTTGGGCCAGGTAAAACGGACAGTTGTGCCGAAAGTAGGAGCCGCGGATGTAGCAGTAACGGGTTGAACTTCCCTTTCCCAATTTGGCAATTTAGTATAACCCTTGTGGCCATAAATGGTCAAGCCAGGAGAATAGCTTGCAATGTGCAACGGGTCTTGCACATTAAACTTGGAATTCAGAACTTCTTTACTCATTTTTGGGAATTTTTCACTCCGCTACTTTAGAATAGGGTTTAGAATTTATTAAATATTTTCACACCCGTTTTTTCTTAAATTTTCAAATTCCTCTTTTGCCTGGTGAAAGTAGGGGTCATGCTCAGGAATGTTCAAAAAAGCTTCCTCCAATATAACTATCTGTAAACGGAAAACTTCCTGCTGAACAGTCAATGCGTTTACTACATCTATTTGTTGGCTATTTTGTTTAATTATATCCTTTGTCAGGAAAGCCAGATTAACGAGTTCTTTCAAAACAGGAGCAAAACGTTTCTCCACTTCTTGTTGTACCGTCAATTGCAGTAGGTCCTTGTTTGGCTTTTCGGAGATTGCCTGTTTATATTCCTTGAGTGTGGATTTTATGTAGTTAACATCTTTGCGGAGTTCTGTCGTTAAAATGTCACGGTGTTTGCGTTGTTCAGCAACCACTTTCAAAAAGTCGTTTCTGGTCAAGAGTGGAGGCTGAGGAGCTGGTTCAATTTCATCTTCAATTGCAGATTTATCCATCGCCATTTGAGCACATAATAAGTCCAAATGCTCCCGTTGACATTTGTCGCAACGTTGGCGGAATTCTCTGTTGTCGGAAGTATTTTTCCAGAGTTTTGTATGTTGTTCTTGATTGTAACTCAAATTGCTGGCTTTGTGAACTGAGTCCATGCAGCCAAATTCAGACCTGCCAGGACCTTGGTCCAAATTGCATATGCTTTTCCTTATAACACCAGCTCGAATGGTTTTGGCGAATTCGGCAACGGCGTTAAGTTCTTTCGATTTTTCACTTATAAATTGTCCCAAACGTTTAGTTTCGCCCCTTTCCATAATACAGAGAACACAAAAGCAGTGGGAGCTGTAAACATGTCCTAAATGGTTTTTGGAAAACTCTTCTTCAAATCTTTTTTGCACAGCATCTTCAAAAAAATCTTCGGTCGGAAAAACGGCTTCTTCTTTGTTCATTTTGTAAAAGTTTTATTAATACGGTTCTTCGAAATGAACAACAGGAATTACGCATTTCAAGGAAGCGTGAACACACAATCTCCGAAATTTGCGGAGTTTATCGGCTTCTCTTCTATTCTTTTTGGTTTGGCAAATCATGAACTGTAGACAGTCGTCACAATAGTCAACCCCAAGACTTTTGTAGAAACCGTCTGAACCGTCTCTACGGTTCTGGCGTTCAGCCGTCAAACAGTCATGACAAACAGCTTTGTCGCAGATGTTACATTTTTTCTTTTGCCACATGGCGTTTTGCTCAGTGCTGCCGTGGCACTTGTAGCAAATGCGCGACAAGTTGTCGTGTTCCGCAAAGAATTGGGAATAGCTTCGTTTTAAAGGTCTTATTTTTTTCTTCCTCCCCTGCAAGTCGATAGGTGTTTCTGGAACGGAAGGAAGCACGTCTGTTGGCTGTTCGTCTTCTGCTTCGGAACCAGAAGGAGTGGCAGGAGAGTTGAACTGAGGGAGTTGTTGCATGTTTTCGTTTCGTTGTTGTGTAAAGAATAAAATATTTTTTGTTGTTGCGGAATTCGTCCTGTGAGACCGTAGACAAGTAGAAAAATTAATTACTAATTATCTAGCGTGCTATAAAAGGAAGTCACAACATGGCGTTTAATGAAGACATGAGTAAAGCGGATAGAATAGTAAACTTAATTATAAAAGTTACGGCGTTTCTTGAGACAACTGTTACCGCACTAATTAAATTACCCAGGTGTGTTAGGAAGGAGCCAGAAAAAAATTCTTAATAAAAAAATCATTTACAAACAAAATGCCCAAGAACAACAAGGCGCACAGGAAAACTTTCCCAGCTATTGTTCCTACACGCAAACAACAGCTCATCGACCGTTACATGCACTGTTACAAGAAAACGATGTTTCATGACTTTAAATTCGAACTCATTTCGGCACAGGCACATTTTTTGCAAGCCCAGTTCCCGAATGCCTGGAAAAAGACAAACCGAATGCACCGCTACATTGACAGGCTTTTGTGTAAAAGCACAAAACATTTAGCAAAATATTGTAGTTGGAAGGAACGAAAAAACTATAGAGTTCACCAGTTTCTTCAAAATTTTAAAGACGCTCTTGTTTGTTTTCATGAATAAAATTTATTTCTTTCTGTGGTTGTCTTTCCACTTTGTAAACATTTCTTTTGCTAATTCTTCGCCAGTCGGTGGTGGAGGGGTTCTTTGACGGTACAACATTTGTTCTTTTTGTCTAGGTGTAATTGTAGGAGAGGAAATAGCGGGGTCCCAACAAATATTATAACCGGGTAACGGCTTCGTAATGTTGCGCTTCTTATTAACGGCTGCGGAGTTCGGTCCAAATAAGTTTCCCTCTTGCGTCGGTCCGTCCATCTTCTACGAAAAAAAATTAATAACAAAAAATTATTATTTTTTTACAAAGCAACATGGAACAGAGGTTGGAGGCGCCGTGTGAGATTTGCGGAAACTATAAATTAATTATACTAAAAAAGGCGGAGCTGTGCGAGATTTGCCTTCTAAAGTCAACGCATATGTGGTTGGTTGATGGGCCTAAAATTTGTTGCCCATGTTACGACGCTCTAAGAAAAGACGCGGAAAAAGAGGGTTGGAAAACTAGTGAAATAGCAGTTGTTGCCAAGAAGGCAATTGCGCAATTTGCGGAGGCGTCTCCTGTGAAACGCAATTGATGGGTTACAATTTCATGTGTTACAATTGCCGGGGTGTCAATTCCGCATTGCTGAGCAATGAAATTAAAAAAATGTCTACAATGGCCTACTACATATATTTTTACGGAGCCTATAGTTCATTATTCTTTACACACAACAAAGACCACACAGGTCCACTACTCCTACAAAGACCCTCACTTCGGCCAGCTCCCGCAAAGACCCTCATGGAATACGAACTCCGTCAAGACCTCACCGTTGGTGAAACTCCTGCTGAACCCCGCGAGGAAATTAATTACCGCCCTGCTGTTTTCACAATGTCCGAAATGCCGATGTGGACTTATGCTCCATTGGCCACTCAGTCCCGCCAAACCGGTGAATGGACTTTCAAAGCCGGAAAAACCGAAGTCGCCGTAGAAAATGCCGACGGAGTTGTGACGCCGCTTTCTCACTTGGACAACTACCGCCCTGACACTGCCGGCTACTCACAACCTATGCTCACGCGCGACCACTGTGTCAAGAAGTTTGGTTGTAAAGCCGCACCGTTCTACCACGCACAAAAGAACTACTACGACCAAAAACTTCTTCGAAAAAATCGTTCCGGCTTTCTTGGCCCGGAACGTGTAGAATTTGCAGGCCGCGGAGTCATTCCTCCGCACATTCTTTACCAGCATCCCTTCAAAATACCTTCACTTTCTAAGTGTTACGACTACAACGGCACTCGCCCGCATTTAGCCAAGTATTGTAAGCACCAGCGCGAACGCGAAGAAAAGCTTCGCAAAAAGATGAAGAAACAAAACAAACATTTAGCAAGAAAACAAAAAAATAATAAACCAATAATAATTGATTAAGTTCGAACCAACATATTGTTTACACACATATAACTACTTTGTAATAACCTTCCTCTTCCGGAATCTGTGAAGTCTGCATGCGTAGCGGGGTTAACGGGTTCGGAGTCCAGACGCATAAATGAAGAATTCATATACCCGTTTTGGTAATAAATACTTCTGTCTAATTCTGGCTGCGTTGCTGAAGTTCTTGCCCTTGCTTGTCTGGCAGAATAAATGGCAGCCCAAAATGGACCAAGTTGTGTTCTGTCATTAATTTTCTTTTGTTCCGGGTGGTAAATGATAGGCTGCACGGTAATACTTCGACGGTCATCACCGAGCGCACCGTCGAAGACTAAATTAGGGTTGTTAAGTTTTTTGTGTCTTTGAATTGCCAAATCCCAAATAGGAACCATTGCGCCAGCAAGTAAAATAAATTCCGCCATTTTCAGTTGTATAATTAAGTTAGATTTTATTTATTATAAGCTTTTTTATATTGGTCTATTGTCCACAATACACGTCCACTTTTGGTAGGATCGCCAATAGATTTCGCCCAGATTTCTAACAATTTAATATCTTTGGCGCTTGGTGCATAGTCTGGCACAGCAACGCCATTATTATTCAGCCAACCGACTAATTTTTCGCCACCCTGAATTCTGTTCTTGACTTCAGTTGTGTATTCCTTTCCAGCATTAATACTCTTGTGTTTGTATTCCGAAAATTCTGTCCAGAAAGTGTTTATATTTGTTGCCGTTTGACCTGTGTAGCGGTCCAATGCATGAGGGTCAGCTTCCAAGTCTGCAAGTTCTTCATCTTCTTCGTCTAATTCTTCGAAATTACTTGCTACAGCGTTAGCAGCAGTTTCAATTTGTTCTCTTGTTGCCTGTGGGTTATTCAACAGCAAGCCAAATTCCTCCGCTCCTTTTTCGCTTTTGAGGAAATTTGCCAAATCTTGGCCAGCAATTCCAAATTTGTCCTGGAAGTGTCTTGCCACAATGTCGACATAACTTTCATCAACTCCGAAATCTCGGCCACTTGGTGCAGGTGCTGCGGTAGCCAGTGGTGTAGGTTGGGGTGCAACCGGAGCGGGTGCTTCAGGATAAGGATTTTGTGTTTTGTATTCCAAGGCTAGCAATTCGTTTCTGCCTTGTCCTTGGTCAATTTGAAGTTGGTAATTTCCGGCTTGTTGTTGTAGAATTTCAGCTAATTTTTGTTCGTAATATTTCTGCCAATGTTCGCTTATTTGTCCTTGAGCTATTTGTAACTGTTGAACTTTTTGAGTTGCTTCAAGCTGCAATGATTGGCCTGCTTGAAACAATTGGTTTTTCTGTCCTTGTAAATTATTCACAATTAAATCTAGCTGATTCTTTTCTGCTTCTAACTCTCTTTGTCTCACAATTAACGCCAGCTCATTATTTTTGACAGCTATATATGCTTGTTTTTGGAATTCTGCAAGCCGGGATCGGAGCCTTTTAATCTTGTCTTGTTTTTGGAATAATTTCTCGCCTGGTTCGCTAATGAATTCCTCCCAATTAATGCCCCCAACTTCCCATTGTCTTGCTTCTTCTTTCAGGCGTTCTAATTCTTCTTGTAATTCTGCGCTAAATTCTGCAGCGTTTTGTATAGTTTCTTCATATTTTTCACTTTCATTTCTCCAACCGGCTATTTCCTCTTCCAAGTTTTTTTTTTCTTCGTGAAGTCCTCTTTTTTCCGCTTCTGCATTCTGTAAATGTATGTCTAAACGTGCTCTATCCTCTTGTGTGTGCAACAATTCCTTTTCAGCACCTTCCAATCGAGCAGCAAATCCTTTTGCTTGACTTTGCGCTTTGACAACTTGCTCATTAGCTCCTCTTAATCTCGCATTCAAATCTTCAACTCGTTTCTGTTCGTGAGCCAGTTCTGCGCTTTGTGCCTGCCAGTTTCTTAGAACGCCTTCGTATTCGTTCTTAATATGGACAATTTGTTTCTGTTGTTCCGCAATAGTATTTTTGTGTATTGCTTCTTGTTGTCTTAATTGCTCTCTATATTGCGCATCTCGTTTTTCGTCTTCCTGTTTGTGACTATACCTTATTCGTTGCAGGTCGTCCTTTTCTTTTTCGAGAGATTGTCTTAAACTGTCAATTATTTTGTGGTTTTCTTTTAGTTCGTTTATGAAGCGTTTATTTTCTTCTACTCTTGCTGAAAGTAGTGCTTTGTGTTTTGTACTTTCTTCTTTGAAAATTGTTATTTCGTTTCGTAGTTCTTCATTTATAACTAATGCTGAGGCTAGTTTGCTTCCGGTTTTAGCATTCTGTAATTCCAAAGCTTTTGTAATTTCTTTGTTTCCTTTTTCGAGTTGAAGAATATTTTCTGTCAAGCGGAGATTTTGTTCATACACTTCTTTTACCCGGCCTGCTGCATCATTTTTGTCTAATTGCAGTGCTTGTAATTGGTTCGAGAAATTAGTTACTTTGGCTTCCAAATCTGCAGCATTGGCAATTGAGTTTGCTAAATGTGCTTCTAATTCAGCAACTTTTTCTTCGCGAGATTCTGCTGACTTATAAACTTCTTCATATAATTGCTTGGTTTTCTCTGTTTCATTTTTTTGTTGTTCTAGCTGATTTTCCAATTCTTTTACTTTTTTTTCTGTCTTTAGTGCTCTAAGCTTTTTTAAGTCCTCCTTCTCTTTGTCTTCTTTGGGTTCTTCTTTTTCCTTTTCTTGCACTTCTTCTTTTTCTTCTTCTTGCACTTCTTCTGGAATTTCTTCAATTTCGGGTTCTTCTTCTTTAATTTCCTCTGCTTCGGTAATTTCTTCGTCAGGTGGTCCTTCGCCGCCATTTGTTTCTTCAAGATTAAAAACGTCGTCAATAGGTACATCCGCAAATGCATGACTCGCAGTAGCTACGCCTGCGGTATCGCGGACTTGAACGTTTTTGGGAGGTGCATACACCAAAGGAGGTCTTTCTCCAACTAATCTTCCGCTACTTAAAGTCCAATTACCCCACTTGCTCAATTTAGGAGCATCTGTAGGTCCGCCAATTTCGTAGCGACCTAATTCGTCTTCAATTTCCGCAACTTTGCCTCTGTTTCGTTCCTTGGCCAATTCTGCTTCAGCAGCTGGTAGTGCTTTTCTTCCAGGAACAATTAATTTTCCTCCTTGTTTAAAAGGCATGTCTGGATGCGGGCCAATAAAAGATTTGGCATTAACTGCTGCTTGGTAATCTCTTGAAGATAGGCTCTTTATGTTTCCTGGAACTTTAGGGTCTTTAAATGAATCATGCAATTTCTCTGGCCATTCACCATCCATTAAAGGAAAGAATTTGTCCCAATCGGCTAAAAAGGTTTGTGTAGGAATATCCTTGGGGTCTTGTAGCACACGAAATTTGTAAAACAACCAAAATTCATCAATATTTCGTGGTGGCAATGCTTCTAATACAGCTAGTGCAGCCATAAATTTCCCTCTTTCCTTAATGAAAGCACCCAAATAATTATCTACACTTTCTTCCTTAATAGGTGTTCTGTACCATGGGGTTCGCAAATGGTCTTCTTCCTTTCCGCGACCTTTTAACCAATTTTGAAAATCCTTGATTACTTGTTCTCTATTTTCGGCAACAAAATTCTTCGTTTTTAGTTGTCCATACCACGCTAGCCAAGATCGTCGTTCTGTTTTTACCAAGTCTATTTTTGAAGGGGGTGCTTTAGCCTCTTCAAGTCTTTGTATTTGTTCGTCCAAGTGTAATAGTTTTTTCTTTATGTTTCTCTTTTGTATTTTGGCTTCCTCGGTGCTTGTAGGAATCATGTTGGGATTTGTTTTCTCTAAGTCAAACGGACTAGGGTCCACTTTATATTTTGTTCCATTTGCAGGCACATCTCTCGCCCGCCCCCCAAAACCGTTCTTCTTGGTGTTTCCTTTCTTGGACGGCAAAAAGCCCGCCCTCCTTGCTCCAGCCTTCGCTTGTCTTACTTGATTGGAAGCATAGGACTTTTGCGGAGTTTGTCGACTTTTTAGTGAACTAATGAACATTTGCTTATAAGTAATGTTTAGAATTTTTGTTAGTTTATTTGTTTCTGGGTTTGGCATTTTTTTCTGCTTGTCTTTTACGCCAAGCAGCCATAGTTTGACTAGCTTGTTTTCTTTCATTTGGGTCTTTGCTTTTCATTCCGCGGCCGGCTGCACTAGCCGTTGACCTTGTTAGGTATGATTTTCGTGCGGGTTCGGAGTTGCCGGTTGCGGCCACATTGGGTCCCACGTTTGATTGGTCACGTTGATAGGCGGTTGAGTCTGGTTGCATTTGGAAAGTTGTTAATATATCTTGGTTTAGAAAATGTTCACTTACCGAATTTACGTTCCATCTTTTCACGCGGAAACAGAGGTGTGTGTTATTAAAATTTAAACACCCCTTTCTAAGTATCTTGTAGTCATCGTAATTCATGTCAAACAATTCAAAAGCAATGACGAGTGGATTATTTGTTAAATAAACCCAAACCTTAGGCGAAAATCCGCGAGCGGGGTGTGGTTCCGGAGCTGTTTGTACAATGAAAGAAATTTCCGCGGTGCGTATATTAAATAACACTTCATTTTTCTTTTCATTCTCCCCATAAGCTGTCAAATAATTCTCGCACGGTGGAGGTGTCCTGTCTGTTCCAGGCGTTGCACAGGGCAACGCGGATGTTCCTTTTTTTGCGTTCCGCGAGGCGTTTCGACTTCCTCTCCTGGTACTCATCTGTTGTTTGAATATATTTTTTGTCGACTTTTCCGGTAAATCCGTTAGCCCGTAGCCAACTGTCAAAATCTTCCCAGGGTACAGTAATTAAATCGTCTCTGTCTTCCACATTTGCTAAATACCACCTGTGCCATGATTTGAGTATGTAGTGTGGATTGTTTAAAGAATTGTTCAGATGAAATTCAAAACCGGGTTTATCTTCTTCATTAATTTGTGTTTGCCAAGTAATTAATAGTTCCTCTTTCTTCCAAAACGCGAAAAAACTGTTTGGGCTGGTAAGTGCTTGATTGAAAGCAAGTTTTGGAGAATTACGTTGTTTAATTGAGTGCATTTTGCAAATACATTTAGCTTTTTTAAGCAAAACTATAACCACTTTGTTCTATGTCCGCCAATGGTGACCATTTAATCATTATTTTAAAACCCACAGGAATAGTCAAAGTGTCTGACGCAGCCCAGGCATTAGCAAAGTTCAAATAAGCAATCGGGTTACTGGCGCCGGTAGAGGCAGTAGCAATCGAGTCAACGTAGTCAAAGGCTGTACCGTTTGAAGCAGCCAATGTATTACTGCCAACTATATTACGCATCCCTGCTGCTAGGGCTGCAACAGCACCGCTACCAATCGTAGTTCCCAAACCCATCGCAGGAGTTGCTGCAGGAGTTACAGACGCAGTTATAGAGCCAACAATAGAACTTCCTCCGCCAATTGCAACATCCACTGCAGGAAAAGTGTAAACTGCTTCTCCAACGGCTAAATTGCCTGCTCCAGAAGCGACGACAATTGTATGTTGAGTTGCGCAAGTCAAAATAGTCAAACGACCAGCGTTATCTCCGTATTCCTTAGCAACCCAATTTGTGCCAGGTGTGCCTAAAAAGGTTTGTGGCAAAATACCGGCTGCGGGAATATACTTGTCGCTGGAAGAATAACGAACGGCAATATCCTTATTCATGGCTGCTTGTGGCATACGCAATGGGCCTGTGTTGGCAGTGTTACTTAAAGGGTAAGGCTGTGTCACTAAAGCCGCTCCTCTGTTTCCTGTACTGGTGGAAGTCATTTTTGGTAATTGTTTTCTTCTAACTAATTGTTTTAGAAAAAAATGCTACTTTAAGGATTTATTAAGCCTATTTCAACAAAGAACGGGAAAAAATCTGTCCAAGCAATAGAAATCAGCGTAATGAACAAAACCAGCGAGTATTCATAAGTAAACAGTTGATAATAGTTCAAGCCTGTTAACCATTCCAAGAACTGTGTAATTCCAAATCCCTCGATTGGCGGCAGCGGGTCTTTAGCACTAATGTCTGTCTTAGCGTCATAACCTTTTTTAGTCCAACCGTCAGGTTCAGACCAACCAAATGCTCCTCCCACATTTCCGTAATAGTCTCGCAAATCAGTAAATATGTTGTCCATGTTTTCTTGGTACCAATGTTGATTTCCGTCGTAATTGACTATGTTGTAACCACCTTTGTCGTGCCATTTATTGTTTTCTGACCACCACAAACGCCAATGAATTGGGTCGAAAAGGTTCATCTGCCAACCGTCCACCGGGTTATGGTTATGCAGCCCATTCTTTTCTTTATACTGACCCCAGTCGCTGTTCTGTTTTAGGAAATTACGTAGTTCATTATACCAGTCATGCTCAGTCCTGCCAGCTGTTGCATACCAATTACGGTTTTGTCTACTAATTAATTGTTTCCATTGTTGGGCACACACTTGTTCTTTTGCGTTTGTCCAGTTTTTAGGATTGGTGACGTCGAAGTTGTTTTGGTCGTAAACAGAAGTTGCTGCTTCAACTATGGTTGTCATGCTCTGGTCGGGAATTAGCCCAAATCCCGGTAAATGAACATCCACGTCCGGATAAACAGGAGGCCCACAAAAAGGATTAGAATTGCCCATTTTAATTATACTTCAACTGTCTTGATTTCTTGTAATACGACGGAAATATAATAGATTTTATAATGCGCAAAATACCACAGTCCTGGTCTTCTTCTTCCAAATGTCGCAACTTGTTTAATTTACGCGGTGAGAAGTTTGTCTTCATTCTGATTTAACAGTTAGATTTTTCTAGACAACTAATTTAACAAAATGGGCGGAGGTTGTAGTTGCGATTGGGCCGAAGACGCGTGGGATAGTTTCAAAGATTTTTTTGAAAGCCTCGGCAAGTGGTTTGAAAATGCTTTTGAATATATTTGGAAAGATGCCAAGTGGATGTATTATATTTCAAAAGATTTATTATTACTTGTGGGTCCATTTTTAGGATTCTTTTTGTACGCAATGCTTACAAGGGAAGAAGTAATTATAGCCCGTTAAATAAATACATTTCCACGAAAGATTAAATTGTTTACGATGAGGAACTCTGTCTATGACTGGATGTTGTTGTTGTTTGTTTGCACCCTTTTCACTGTTGGAACCGCTTTAATTTTGTTGGTTATTTGGGCTGGTTGTTTACGCTTCGTTTGGTTACCGGTTGCTGCGCAAGTGCTCCCTATAGACTTTGAAGAAGAACCTGAACAATAAAAAGTTTATTTCTTTAATTTTCTACGAAATTATTCCAAATGTCAGAAGAAAGGAAGGTCACACCGCCGATGAATATTCCTACACGCCCCCAGCAAATGCGTGTAATGTCACACTTTAATGTTGTAGACCCTATGCATATTGCTGGTTATGCCTGTGACCCAGCTTACAACACTTGCCTAGCAAAACTTAATATCCCGCCGGAAGAATTACAAAAGCTTGAAGAAATGATGAAAGACTTGGACGAAAAGGTTTTAGGAAAACGGTTTCATTAATAAAAAGTTTATTTCTTTCTACATGTGGTATAATCACCTTCATTCGCAAATCGGCGTATAGTATAGTTGCTTAATATGCCAGAATCATTTTCAGGCCAGTGTCTAACCGTGCAGAGATTAACAGTCGTTTTTTGTTCTAACTCCAAATCTTCTTTAGCCAATTGTTCTGTCACGTCTGCAAGTATTGCTTCCAATTCGGTCATTTTGCTTTTAATTTCATCAATGTCAGCTTTGTCTTCTTTTAGCTTCATTTGGATGCTGTTTAAAAGCGCCAACGCGTTGTCGTACTGTGCCTGCATTTTAAGTTTCCAAATAAAGCCGTTAAAACAGAATTTTCTTCGAACGACATGCAGCAAGCGAACAAACAGCCGCATCTGAAGCAGGCGTCGGTTGAGTAATTTTCACGCCACAGTCAAGGAGTAAGTAAAAATAAACCTTTTTTCATTCTTTAGATCTATGAAAATCTAGACAAAAAAAGGAAGAAACCAAAATGAGTAATACTACTCTTAAATTACTGCCTCCTTTAACTGTGTCTACAAACAATAATGGTTCCTCGGATACCTACATAACAACACAAAGCGAAACGTTGTCACTCCCTCCACAGCCTTTTTCAACCGCCGGAAAATTCGGCGCCTACACTTTCAACTCCCAAGGATTATTGACTGGCTACGACCCTGCACAAGTCGTTGGACCTTCTGGTGTGACCCCTGGAACCTATGCTGGCGACCGGGTTGGTTCGGTTACCGTTAATACAAACGGATTTGTTACGAACGTTGCCAGCACTACACCATACGACGTAAATATTTGGGCAATTGTAACTGTCCCGACTAGTACAAATTACTTTCAACTTAGCAGCACCACCCCTGCATGGACAAGAAACGCTATTCCTGGAACTTCTGGTTTATGGACTGGTACTAATTTGTACACTGCACAAGTGGCCGGGAGATATAGAGTGGGAATGAATATTAGTTTTCCTGCTACTACGACTGGCACAAACTCCTGCTTTATCCAGGTAACCACCTCCGAAACAACTCTGCAAGTAGGTGGTGGACCAAAAGCGACCACAGGAACTGTTGGGTTTTCTTATATCTCCGCTTATGCTGATGAAATACCTCTTTTGGTTGGAGAGACAGTTAAGTTTTATGCTTCGCAATCTTCTGGGGTTTCTGTAGATGTAGCAGCAAACATGATGGTCAAATATGTTGGTCCTTAATATTTCTATTTTTTCTAAGTCAATAAATTAATTGAAACCTTAAATGGACGCAGAAACAACTGCTAGGAATCCTTTTCCTTCTAACCCGTGGGTGCCCTTCACAACTCCGATCTTGTCGATTGGTTCAGGGCTTTCATTAACCAATAATGCACAAGGCTCATTGCCCGGAATGTATAACCCAAATACCGACGCAACGCTTAGTTCAAGTTTCGGTGCAACGCCAACCGTTTCAACGGACGGCATAACGGTGGGCGGTTCCGGCGTCAACACCAGCAATTCCACAAAAATACACACTGTTGGACAAGGGAGCGTATTCTCTTGTCTACAGACACAAGATATTGCCAGTGGAACAACAGCACTCAACGTGAAAACAGACAGCACAGCAACTTACACACGTACTAATATGGACACTTCCTTCGGAACAATTGTTGACGCAACAGGACTTTTCACAACTGCCAAGTCCGGATTTTGGAGTGCTTCCGTTTCTGTGACTTGGCCAGCCAGTGCTACAGGTTACCGCGTAGCCTATATTTCTGTTACGCCTTTTGGATTTTCCAATCAAATTCGTGGCAACAGTATTACCTCTGTTGCTACAGGAAACAACATGACCAGCACACCAATGAACTCACAATATTTGCCAGCAGGTTCAACAATCCAGTTTTTCGTTGTTCAAAACAGTGGTTCTACATCTACCGCGCAACCTATATTCTTGAACATTAAATGGGAAGGGGATATTGCTTAATAAAATTTATTACTGGGTTATTGCTTTACCCGTTAAAATTGCTATACATGTTCCAACAGTTACGGCGCCAAAAATGGCATTTGCAAGTTCTACCTTACAAAGTAAAAGTAAAATTAACACCCAAAGAATTAAGGCAAAAGCCAATGCCCAAATAAAGGCAGTGGCACGTTGGTGCCTGTTTAAGAATGCTTGATCGGCCTCCAGTTTCAGTATTTTTTTGCTACAGCGGATAGATTTTCAACAAAGACTAAAGTTTTTTCTAGACCGTTTCATAACGTAGAAAGGAAATGTTCAAGGCGGGCAGAAGTGACACAAGTTTTTCAGAACCAAGCGAATTGGTTCATCAAGGACCCCTACCAGCCCGCACACTAACATGGGTATTTGGTTCGTCAGTAACCACCGGTTTTCTCAAGGCCACGCTTTGTAAACGGGCACAGCGCATTTACCGGCTGTATTTAGTTGGTTACCACGTAAAAACGCCTAGCATACTTTCACCAATCCGCGTGGATTTTGATGGCCAAGGACTTGGTAGCGGTCTGGGTGCACTCGGCCCTGACGGCTCGCCTGACGGAAGCATTTGTTTAATTAATATTAACGGGTCTACAAATGTTGGTGAATTTGGAAATATGCCAAGCAAACAACTTATTGCTGAGTGGAAGAATTATGACGGCAGTTTATATGATTTGAACATTAAAACTGTCGACGCTTATTCACCTAGCACAGCTGTCACACATGCAGGATTGACACTTGTATTTGAAGCAGAAAGTTTAAACTGGCATTAATCAATAAATTTCTAGACAAACATATTAAACAAGAAAATGAATTCGCTTTCTAGAAGTGACTTTAGCGCATGTGCTGAAAAGGATGATTCCCAAAACTCGGAGATAGATTTGGTTGCTGAGAGTGATTCTCAAACCTCTGAAGGACTTCCTGAATTAAGTGATTCCTCTTTTGATGGTTCTGAAGATTCTGACGAGGAACAATCTGAAGAAGAAGACGACTATGACGAAAAAAAGAACATTCCATGGAAAATGGTTCAAGATCAAATTAAAGAGTTTATGCAGGTTTTGGAAAAACAGTTTAAACCCATGGCCAAAAAAAGTAAAATTCAACAAGAAATGTTTTATGTTGTAGTTGATTGTTACCAACAAAATTAAAATGAAGTAAACTCCTTTTCATCATCTGCAAAGCGCACCTTTTTTCTTCGCCTGATAGGCCTTTTTTCTTCATTTTCTTCTTTTGGTTTTGCCGGAAGTACAACTGGTGGAGCAGAAACTACTACTGGAGGAGCAACAACAATTTCTTCTTGTCTTTCTTCTTCCTTTTCAGGTATATCTTCTAAAACAGGTAAGTTTTCTTCTTCTTGTTCTTCTTCAATTAAGTTATAACTTTCTTCATCTGAGGAACTTTCATTGTCACTCAGGATTGCAATGTAGTCAAAATAAGGATAAAATTTATCCTGGGGGCCTTGACGGTCTAAGTCATTTTCGCTTTCAGAACTTGACATTTTTTTTGTTTATTTCGGTAGAAAATTTTTAAGGTACAAATATGTTTCTTGTAACCACGGCGCCAGAGCCCATGCAAATGCTGTTGCTATCGCAGCATGGGCTGTCATTTCAACAGGAGTTCCGTTCATAAACAAAAAATTAGCAACTAGGCAAGCACCAAAGGCACCGCCAATTACCGCCGGACTTGAATGGTCACTAAGGTAATTATTAAACACTATTGTTGCCAATAAAACGTCTCCTCCAAGTGCAACAAGATATAGATCTTCCATTTTTGTTGTGTTTAAGTTTAGAATTTATTTTCCGCCTAATTCAAACCACAGAATTATATCTATTACTAGTTTAAGTAATTGCGGCCAAAAATACCAGCCCAATAATGCGCCTGCTGCAGCATGGGCTAACCCTATATTTCTGCTCGCATTCATAAATGCATAATTCATTAAACTAGCACCCCCGAAAGCGGTTAGCAATTCAAAGCCTGTGTTGAAAGGAGGCGCGGAACCATCCCAGTCCGGAAAATATTCACGGTCAATAAAAATAATACCTGCGCCGACAATAATGTCAGCAGCCAAAAAGCCTAAACTTACATCACTTAGCGACATAATAGTTCTTTACTAAATTAATTAGAATTTAAACATTATGAAGAAAATTACAATCATTATAAACATCTGTCCAAATAGGAGCACCCCAAGCTACTTCCAACTGTTCAAGCCAATTTTCCGAAACACTCAAATTGAGTTTCCAACATTCCGGAGGTATTATTAAAGGTGCCAGTTCTTCGCCTGTCGGGTCGTGCACAAGATTTTTGTTGAAGTTAGGAGAAAGCTGTTCTCCGGCATAAATCTTGGTCATCAATTTCAAAGTCTGTGGCCTGGCTTGCAAAAAGAAGCGGTAATTATCCCAAAAGGCGGCAAAATGAGGAACATCCAAATGCAGTTCTTTAACAGTAGTGTGCAGAGGGTTCCGTCTGTACGCAATAAGGAATTGGTCATGCCACGAAAGCATCCGCTTCACTCCTTCCTTTTCTGCCTCTGCGGCAATGGCTGTCGAAAGTTCAACAGTTTCAAACAAAAGGCTGTGGTCAATTTCGTCTACAACGGCTTTTGCCTTTCGGCGGTCGTAGGCATGGAATAAGGCAGCAGCAAGCGGAAGTTGTGACGGCAAATAGCGCACGTTTGGAGGCACCGGAGAAGGAACCAAACTGCGGCGCACCTTCGAAAATGCTGGGCAATGATGTGCCAATCTGTCCGGAAAGAGAAGAGGTCCTTTTTTGGCAGCTTCGGTTTTGAAATAAAAGGCAAGATTTTCATCAAGCATTTCATCTGTTTCGTAGACTTGCGCCTTTCGGTAAGGACAATGCAGGGCTCGGTTTTCGCAAATAAAGGCTTCATGAGGCATAAAGCTCCGCTCGTCCGTGGCAGCGAAGGATTGTCTTAACGAGGCGGAGTTGTAGATGTAGACGGAATGTTCTTGGCCGACTTCGCCCACCAAACTTTGAAATTGGTGCTCAGAATAGAATTCGCTATTTTGTCTGGTCCACAATTTCGGGTTATTTGTGAAGTAGTTGAAGGTCCGGTCCGGGGCGGGAAGAGGATAGTTCAAATTTGTGTTGAAGTCCACGGGAGTAGGGTTCAAACACTTGGACGCATAAGGATAAACATAGCGGTAGTCATTCATTAGACCTTTGCTTTTTACGGTAAGGTAGTCATCCCGGTGCGAACCGTAGACTTCAAAATCCTCTTCAAACCGGCTAGGTAGTAAGAGCTCCTCGGGGCAACCAGCGGAACGACAATTCCCCGGACAAACAATGGGCTGCATAGGCGTAGTGTGTTCTCCAGAAACCAAACGAATTCGTTGAACCGGGCTGAGGTCGGCGTAATTTTCATGAAGGCTGGAGAAGGCGGTGTTTGCTATTCTAAATAACGGATTGTTGTGATTGTTCAACGACCAGTGTGCTTCCTGAAAAGGACATAACAATCCAGTTCTGCCAGGCAAGTCCGTAAAAAACCAGGTGTGGGCTCGGCGAGAAGAACTATTGCCGATTGAAGAAAACGTCGGGTAATTCCAACCAAAGGGTGTGTCTACGGCATGCATGCGCACCGAAGCAGCGCAGTGTGTTCCATAAGTCTCTGGCTGGAAGTTGTCAAACTCGTTTTCCGGAACGCCGAAGGTGCGTTGCATGAATTTCGTTGGACAATCCACACCGTTGACTTGCACTTTCACTCTTTCGGGAATTGTTTCGGCATCCTCTGGAGTGTAGTACCAATGGCGACATACATTTCCACCCGTAGTAAGCAGCCTTCCCTTCGCCTGTTCGATCTTTCCAAAATGGAGAAACGGGCTGTCATAAATCGAAGCCATTAAATAGGAATGTCCCCGCCCTTCCGTTCGTGCGTTAAAGTTGAAATAACGCGGAATGTTTGTCTCCTTTCCGTAGCCAACCTCGTATTCCGGCTCATCTGGCAAAGAGTAGCAAAAAGCAATGTCCAAAAGAGTGGCCAGCGCGAGGACGGGTTGCCAAACTGGGTCAATTGGGTTGAGCTCGTCTTGTTTAGGTTTCTCTAACCCTTTAATGTACGGGGCAAAGGTTCCTAGCCTTTCTGCCTGAGCTGCCGGCCAATGTGCAACATATTCCTGAAGGCGGCCTGGCGGTTGACGTTCGGCATAAAATTCCCGGTCTTCTAGGCAATGCTGAAAATCGCTGGAGTACAACCAACCCGGCCATAACCCGTTGACTCCCAAATGTCTCAAGATGAAAACAGGTTCCTCGCGTAGCATAGCAATCACCCAATCAAGCCCAGCCAACCAACCTAAATTGCTCCGGCAAAACGTGCAGTCAACTTCCTCAAGAAACAATGTTGGGTCGCGGTGGCCGTCATTCTGCCAATCAATCGCCGGGTTAGGGTAACCTTTCAAATTTGAGCAAGCATAGAACTCCGCGGCATTTCTTTCAGGGTCGTAGTCACAGTGCTCTGCATGGACTTGGCGCATTGTTTCAGCTGCAAGCAATATTTCGGGTGCAGCCCAATTTACTGGCTCTGAAGTCTCCCGCGTTATGGCAGGCAAACCCTGAGACGAATCTACATACTCCCGCCTTAGATCCGTTTCCAGGTGATCTGGGATGTTGCAACGGAACACGTTGCACAGGCTTTGCATGTAGAACGTTTGACTTTCCCCACGCCGGAGTTCTTTGACCAGGGGTCCGTCTTTTGCGCCTTCATCAAGCCACAACTGGTTCGCAGGCTGAGCCATTACCTCCACCTGGCCTTTTCGTATTTCTCTTGAATCTCCCAGGGTGTATGACGGAATGCCATGCGCAAAAAAGGTCTTAAGTGTTTCTTTGAAGTCACAGACCAATTCCAAAGCAGGAGCCAAGCACTCTCGGGCCATAATTTCCGTGCGGAAATGAAAAATTAAATCCCAAATCTCCGCTGGCAAAACACAGTAGGCATCCACGGGTTCCATGGGTTTCATTTTTTTGTTTGCCACAAACGGCTCCTCCTCTCGGCGTCTCTTTTTGCTGGTGTTGAGTAAAGCTGCAAGGTAAGTCCTCTCACTGCGCACAAGTTGACCTAGCACTCCTTTCGCCAATTCCAAAGTCTTGTGCCACGGCCGGTTTGTTGCACGCAGAGCTCTCAAATCCGCAGGTGAAAGAAACTTAGCAATCGACAGCACAACTCCCAAGGAAAGGCATTCCGGGCGTTCCTCGAAAGGGTTAAGGCCGTTAATTTCCGAAGCTCCTTTACTGCGTTCCTCGCTAACGTCCCAGTAGGCAAAAATTTCTTGCTCGTTAACTTCCTTAGCCGTGCGGCCGTTCAAAAGTCCTTCTATTTTTGCCTTCTTGGCCTTAAACCAGTAGTACATACTCTCCCCTTTGAGAGCTTTCATTCCTAAAAATTTATTTGTGTTAACGTAAGAACAGCTTTTTTACTTTACTAAGAAAAGAAGACTTACCGTAGAGTTTCTTAATAACCTTTTGTCTGTCACGTTCGGCTTCCACTTCCCACCACTTAATGCTGTCTTCCTCACGAGAGCAAAGGGTTTCTGTAGCGTAAAGGTCTGTGTCGTTCATGTGAGTTTGTAACAAAAAGACTTTACCTTTCTATAAAAAACTGTCTTAAATAATGTTTGGTCGTATAGGAGTTACGTTACACGGCAATACTAAAGCAGATTTTTTTCGTAGTCCAGTTGTTTTTTTTTTCGTGTTAGTCTCCTATATAAGACATCAACCAATCCGCTTGCGGGGAAATTAATTAAGTCTAAGTTACGGTTCTTCAAAAGTCTACTTTGCAAACTAGCAAATTCCGTTCTTTAGTTTTTAGTTACTTAAAGCCGCACAACATGGCCAGAGCTCTTGACTTAAGCACTATGTCTCCGGAAGCGCTGTTGCAGTTTGTGGACGACCTTGCATGGGTGCTAAGTGCGGGAAGTGGAAATTGTGAAGAAGGCGTAAATGTAATTTGGCAATTATTGGAGTTACCGAGTTGCTCAACAACCGAGATTGCAGAGGTTAGGAAACAACTGAGTAACGAGCTAAATTACAAAATGAATTACTGGGCTACCCGCAATAAATGAAATTTGCTTTTTTTCGTGTTAGTCTCCTATATAAGACATCAACCAATCCGCTTTAGCGTGAAAAAAAGTTAACAAGTTTTGCAAAAAAACAAAATGCAAACAAAAGAACAAGGCACGCAAGCTTGTCGCAGCTGGTCAGACTGCGTAGAATGCAACAAGAGAACAAATTGTGCGGACTATTGCCTGTGTCCAGGACCCTGTGATTGCCGACACTGCACCTCGTTTCATAGGTGTTGCATCTGCCAAAAAGATTTCTGTGAGGAATGTTTTGAACTTGTAAAGGATTATTTTTTGGACCGTTACATGTGCACTGACTGTTACAGATTCGAATTCCGCGACTGAGTCACAATAATTATAATTATGTCGACAACTAATTTAGAGGAAATAAACGTTATTTACCGTTACAACCTGAACATGGACACTAAGCCACAAGAGGAAAATGCGTCCGCAGAAGCAAAGAAGGAAAATGTTGCTGAATTAGCGTTGAAGAATATGAATGACTCAATTGAGTTATTCTTAAACGGAATGAAAATAATGTTCAGCTCAAAAGAGTTGTCACCAATTTTTGTTAGTATAAGCCAACTGTATTTCGAAATTGTAGATGAAATGTATAGCGCAAAACATTTTGTAGCTACATTAGTACACCTTTTCCCTGAGCTGGCGGAGGCAGCCGGAGATAAAGACAAAATTGTAAAAATCTTTGTGGACCACCTTGAAAAAGAAACCGTTAAGGATGTAATACTGGTCGATAAAGTTAAGACCCTTGTTGAAAATTCTAAATAAAGAATAGAAAAGTAAATTAAATGGCAAGCCAACAATTAATCGTTCCTTCGGTAGCAGCGTTTGCTACAGTTACCGCTTACAGAGCTTATGGGGTGCAAAACTGGGCAGCCTCTACGGAAATTAACTTAACTGCATGGCTGGTCGGAGTTTTAACCGCTGCAGCAACTAATTATGCAGTTTATGGCGGAGGTTTTGGTCTATACGAGATGCTGTTGTACGGTTTGGAAGGTTCTTTCGGAGTTGCAGCATTTCATTTGTACTGGCGAAGCATTTACGGCTCGTAAATTCTTTAAAAAGAACAGAAAAGAAAATGGAGAAGAAAGTGAAGGTGGAGTTTAATTAGCACAGAATAAAAGCTTCTTTTTTAACCACTGCCATCCACTTTTGGTAAGTTTCGTAAAAACGCAACCTTTTGGCTGAGGTAAAATAGGCACGGGTAGAGGGTGAGCACAAGTGGACATTTCAAAGAATAGTTTAATGCGAATTATGTTGAGAATTATTACAACCCATAATAGTATATTTCTGTAAACCGCAAAACCAACAGATTTCACAACCACAGAAACACTTCACATAATTACAACCTCCGTCTTTTTCCAAAAGCAACCCACAAGACAAGCAGTATTTGTAGCTGCCATTTATTAACCCTTGACAAATTAATTCCTTCGTAAAGTCGTCAATTTCCATTTTAATACTCCTCTTCTTCTTCTTCTTCAGAAAAACATTCTTCACTTCCTGCTTCTTCAGCTTCGGCAGAAACGAAATCGCTTGCACGAAATAGTCGGTTCCTTTTTGGTTTCGGGGGAGCTTCTTCGTTTTGTTGAAGTGCGGCAAACAAACGGTGCTTCAGTTCAACAACTTTTCCACGTGTAGACAAACCAAACCCCTTCAAACGCGTGCGCAGCATTGGTTGCCTCATAGCGTCGACTTTGCTCCACGAATCCACTTCAGGATTTTCCTCAACTTCGTGTTTTCCCAAATTAGGGGCCACAAGCATTGCCAAGTCAACACAAGAAGCGGGTAACTCCAAAGCGTCCAATTTAGTGTCGGCAATTTGTTGCGGGTTGGCTCGCAAACGAAGAGAAACAGTGTTGCAGGAAGAAGAAAATCTCAAGATTTCGTAAGTTTCCTGACATACTTCGAAACTTATCCACCCTTTTTGCCAACGTTTGCGCCAAGGCAACCGTGCGTTGTCTGGTCTACGGATTCCGTACTCAACCTTCAAATATTTCGCTTTGTTTTCTACGAAAGTAATAATCTCCTTCAAGGCAGGGCGAAGACAAACGACGTTTTCTTCGAAGGGGAGGTTCTTCGGGTAGGGGAAGTAGACGAAGGAACCCCACCGTAAACGTTGGGCGTCGTTTCCAACAGCAGATTTTAAGTACGCAAGAACGGCTTCGTCAATTTTGGCCGCCTTTTCAACAGCACCGGTTTCGGGTGGAGGATATTCTGCAAGCGGTTCCTTGGGCTTACGTGGTTGGCGTGGTTTGACAGGTTTGTTTTCATTATTAGGAGCTGTAGCCTTCTTTTTGCGAGGAGTTGTGGGCTTTTTGCGAGGAGTTGTGGCCTTCTTGCGTTTGAGCATGTTTTTGTAAAAATGCTAAACAACAAAAAAAATTGTTCAACATTTTTCTAATGCGCAATAGTAACATAAGAAGAAAAGATTCCTAAAACCAAAATGAGTGCTGCACAGTTATTAGCGGAAACAATCGGGGCTGCTTTAGGAGTCTACCTCTACAACAAATTTGGTTGGGGTTACGATGGAATTACCAATGCAAATGAAGTGAAAGGAATAGAGATTGTTCTAGGTGCCGTTGTTGCAGGGGCCATTGGTGCATTTATGTACGGCGGTGCAGTTAATGTAGATTCCGCTTTACTTTACATAATTGAAGGCGCCGCCGGAGTCTCACTTCAAAAGACGTTGGCTAGCTCGTCAATGATGTAAAAAATCTATAATAAGTAATAAAATGGACACAGCAACCGTAGTTATTTTAATTGGAATTGTTCTTAATTTTATTGCTACTATTACCGACATCCTAGTAACAACCTTGCTACATTTCCGTTATAGGTCAAAGTGCGGAATGTTTTCTTGTTTAGCCTCGCCGATTCGAACTCCGCAAAGGAGCCCAACTCTACAAGACGACTTAGACGTCTAAGACTCCTGTTGTTCGGTTTACGTGGTCGCCGAACCAAAACCACGGTTTTTGTTGACGTGCTTCAACAGGATTTGTAATAAAGTCGCGGCTACCGTACCACACGTCGTCCCACCTGTCTTGGTCCCACTTCATGTATTTGAAGAAGTTTTGGCGGTGTTCCAAAAGTGTGCCAAGAGTTATATACTCCCGCTGCTGAATTGTTCCGTCCAAAGAAGCGTTGCCTACTTGTGGCCTTTCCAGTGGCCTGACGCGTGCCATGTAGTCCACTTGGTCCCTGTCTATGGCTACAGGGTCACGGATGCGGAGGCGTTTGAATTTGTCTTGGCGGAACAAATTTTCCAAATCGGGGTTGCATTGACGAAGGCGGTCGAGAAATTCCGTGACGGTCGCTAAACGGCGGGCTTTTCCTCCGACAAATTGTGCCCTGTAAAGTCCGTAAAGATTTTGAAAATCCACAAACTGAATCCATTGGTCCTTGAAGAAGCAGTCGGCAAAGAACTGGGCGCGTTTGTACTTAAGCGTTTGTTTCAGCGGGTTTGTGTCGGACACTTGCAGAAGCCCAATGCCAAGAGCGAGCATGACTTCGGCCTTCAAACGGGGTACGGAGAGCCAGGGGCTGTTGTTTACGTCGTGCCAACCAGGACGGAAATGTGGCTGCCATTCATTAGCCAAGCGGCTGGCAAAAACTTTGTAGTCAAATTCCCCGGCAAGATTGCTGTTGCTTTTTAGCCATTTCTCCGTAAACACCGGTGCCCCAGCATCGGTGAATTGGCGGAAATTTGTTTCGAAATAGATTCTTTGAGAATCTATGCGGAATTGCACACGCACTGCAGAAACGTTGCGGTTGTTGTGGTCATCACAGGCGAGATAATCCACATGCTTGCCGGCACGGAGACGGGAAAACCACCAATAAGTAACACTGTCCAAGGATTCCGCTTGATGACGGTAAAGAGTTGTGTTCTGCGGAATAGCACGGAGACTGTCTGAAGAAGAAAGGGGCCAATTGTCCAACTTGTGGGTGAAGAGCAGCAGGCCTGGACAATGGTTGTTTTCATCAGGAGTATAAGTCCGTTCACCTTCATATTCCCAAACTCCATCGCCAATCGCTGCACGAGTATTGGCTGTCAAATAATTCTTAGCACCAACCAGGCCACGGGCAAGTTCGCAGAAGACAAGGCGGCGTTCGGCTAAATCGGCGGAAATTACTTTGTCGGCGTTGGAACTAATAATGACAGCCAAATGTTTCTCGACATTGACGGCTCCATTTTGCATCTCTCGTTTCCGCATTTTCCCAGAAGTCAATGTGTTTTTAATCTTGCTCCTTTCCTTCTCGTTTTCGCAAGCAAATTCGTCAAGATGAAGAAGAATAATGTTGTCGACGCCCACCGTGAAGTAGCCAAAGAAATCGCCGGGTTCGTTGGTTTCGTGGAAATAAGAATCTCCACAAATAATTCCTAAAAACTTGACGAAAATGGATTTACCGGTGCCAGGGTCGCTGTGGAAAATCAACGCCGTCGTGTTGGTAACTTCCGCTTCGGAGAATTTGTTTTGTCGCCAATGCGCAAGCCAAGTCATTATGTAGTTATACAAAAGTTCGCTCCCATCAGCAAGCCCGTGAAAGATGTAGTGCAGAATTGGCGCGGCAGAGGGTCCACAATCAACTGCAGGTTGGTAGGGTTGGCCAAACCAAAGGCGAAAAATGTCCATCCCGTCTAGCGTGTCTTCAGACAGAGCTTCCTCGAAATGGCGGTCCGGTGGAATTGTGCGAAAGTAGTAATTAAAATTATACTTGCGGAGTTCCATCTGCAACGGAAAATGGTCGGCTTCCCAAAAAGGGTTCTTCATCCAAGGAGTCCCACGCGCAATCGGTCTGCCAGGCAAAACGTGGTAAACGGTAACCAAGTCACCAGTAGAAACTAGCCTGTCGGTGCTGTCATGCTGCTTATTTAGTTTCTGTTGATAGATTGCACAATTTGTACGGTCCACAAAATCCAAGAAAAAATAACCTGAATAGGGGCGAACGTCGGCATAATCAGCTAAACGCGGCCGGCCGTCTTCGTCGAGTAGCCTAGGCCTACGAATGCGCGTGCGGAGGCGGTGGTAGTATTTGGCGGCAAGATGCGGGGGAATGTTCCAACCGGTGTAGAGGTTCAAGTATTCGTCATTTTGCTTGTTGTAGTCAGGAGAAGAATTCAATTTGGCATAAAACAGGCACGGCTTGAAAATTGTTGCTTGAAAGGTCAAATGACGGGGACTTTCCAACCAAATTTGTCCAAGGGATTTGCTGCCTTTGCTGCCACCCTCGGGGCCTTCTTTCCAATTTAGGAGACAAACACCGGTGAAGGCTGAAAAAAGGTCCATCTGCGTCGTCTTCCAATCAGGATGAAATAAGGGCCCGCCGTTAGCAATTTCCCGAGGCTGGTAACGACGGTAGATGAATTTGGTCTTGCCTTGTCCTACAATGTGGCAAAAGAAATGATTGCAATACTCTATTATAGCAATCTTGCGCTCCTCTAAAGGCAACGCTTCATTTTTCCACAAGGTGTGAACGACTTGCGCGGAAAAGGATTGGTGCGGAAAATCGTCGATCTGGTCGTAACCGGGTGCTCTCATCGCATGCATTAACCAAGATACAGGATCGCTTTTTTGGTAAGGGGCTGCAGTGGGTCTCGTTTCCAAAGGATGTTTTTTCCAAATACGCAAGCCAGCATTTTTTACGTTGGCCCGATTCGCCATTTTGCGTCTTTCCAAATCCTCGTGTAGCGGCATAAATAAGGCAATTTCGTCTGCGTCATGGTCATCAGTAAAGGTTGGCGAAGGCGGATTGTAGTCACGGGTTCTCGAAACGTAGCGCTCAGCTGTATAATTGCGGCTACGATTTAATGAAGCATTCCGGTTAATTGTGCTGCGGAGTTGACGGAGTTGGCCAATTAACTCTTCTCGGTTAAGTTCTTCATTTTGTGTCTCAAGGGCTTCCAGCGTTCGGTCTATGTGTTGTGAGGCATCCTCATCCTCAGGTTGCCACTCCCCTTCGCCACCGTCGTTGTAGTAGTCGTCTTCCTCGTCACCTTGTGCGTCGCTAATTTCAACTCTACGTCTCTTCTGAACAGGTTCGGCTACTTCTTCCGCTTCGTCTTCACTACTCGGTGCATAATCCCCAACAACAACGTCGTCATTTATGAACCCCCTCAAATCTTCACCGTCGTCTCCTGGGTCGTCAGAGCGAGGACTGTCCGCCCCCAAGTCTCTCTCTAACCTGCTCATCTCGTTCTGTCAAATAAAAAAATAAAATAAAAGTTCGTTTTTTTCTGAAACACAATTTAAAGAAATGAACAATTTACCTTGGTTGACTCCGTATTTGCCACATGAGATAGTCGCCTTAATTTTGGGTTACTTGCCTACTCTGAAGGAAATTGTGCCGCTGTTGCAGGTGAACAAAGCCACAAATGCGTTGCTGAGAAGCGACAAATTAAATTATTTCTGGTTTACGCGTTTCGATGCACTTTACCGGTTATACTCTACCCATCAACCGGTAGCTGGGTTCCACCAGTTGCCGAGTTCCGCAGACCATTTTATTGCTGAGGAAAACACATTTGCGGGTTTAGATTGGCCGGAGTGTAGACAGGTTATTTGCACTTCTTGTGAAATATTGACGGGCTGTGAATATTCCGATTTACGACAATGGTTAATTGTGTTGTGTCCCCATGCTCTACATCCTAATGAATATGATTACGACTGTGCCATGAATAGATCAAATTGGCGTCTTCCGATTGCACCAAACTTTTCCGCGCAAATGTGGACAAGTCTGTTGCGTTGTAAAAATGAAAAGCACTATATGAAAGTCAGCAATCCTAATACGGGGGTGAATTATTATGAATCTGTAAATTATTTTCTTCGCTACAGACAAACTGTTTTTGAATGGTTATTTGATTGGAATAATGGCAAATACAAGCGCCCGCAAGAAGATTCCACTGACCTATACAAGGATACATTGAAGACGGCTTTATTAATGACGGAAGACCCGTTAAATACTGTTTTTCACTGTGCAACAAAATCAATTTTCCTTCCACTTGAAGTTGTAGAAGAAATGCGCAGGTTACACGAGGAAATGAATGAAATACGGCAGAGCTTAAAACAGCAAGAAGAATCATGGTTGTCCGTTATTGGTTTTAATAAATGAAACATTTTTCAATTATTCATGGCACATTGCCGTAGTAAACACCGAAACCCGGATAGGTAATTCCTTTTTGTCTGTCAATGTGTACCACTGGCTGCTGGTCTTCTATGTCGTAAAAGAACTCACCGGCATAATTTTGATCGCCAACCCACTTACAGTTCTGAAGTGCCATCAATAACCCTTTTCCAGTTTCTTCAGTTTTTTCGTTGCTAAGCTGTTCAGTTTTTTTTTCCAAAGTTGCAAGGCCAACAAAAAGACACAAGTTGAAACTGCCAACCATTATTTTGTTAAATCCGCTTTCGTTCAAAAGTTTGGCATAAGGATAAAAAATGTCATTCTCCGGAATAGCTACTTCTTTCCAATCGTCAGCGATTCTAGAATTCTTCGAGAGTCCATTTTTTGCACAACACTACTTCATAAACGACCTGCGCTAACCCTTGCTCCATGTTTTTCTTTTCTAGGAACTGTTTAATTAGCAAAATGACCTGTGCAGGAGTTGAACCTGCAACCACGCCGTCGCCCTCTGGGCTCTGGAAACTCTACCAGTTGAGCTAACAGGTCGTGTCTTTATTCTATTACAAATAGGGAAAGAAATAAAAGTAACTTTTATAAACTATGTGTGTATAATTTCTTTACACCTATTACAGAAATATGTGTGTTCTCTCGGGCACCACGGGTGTTTTTTACAAATGCGGTATTTTCCTTTCCAAACGCATTGAACTGTTACATATTTTTCTTTGCGGTGCTCACAGTTACTGAGAACCTCTTCCTCTGAGCTGCTGTCGCTTTGCATTTCTCCGAAATAACTTAATTTTGTTTATTCTCTGTATTACAAGCTGTAACATGTGCTGTTCTGGGACCTACATTTCTCACAGTCAATTTCTCTTCTTCATTTAGTTCTTCATAATCATCTGCAAAGAATAAACCAATGTCCTTTTCGTGACAAGCCACACAAGTAACAACCAAAAGCCATTCAAATTGTGTAGGTGTGAGTTGGTCTTCCTTATCTGTGTGCAAGGTTAATTGTCTTTTTAAGGTGCAGCCCTCTTCCGAGAAGTCTACATCTTTGCAGCAGTAATAACAAGTTTGTTCATTTGACTTTAGTCCCCGCGCATTGGCGCTCATATATTCAAGCAGAATGTCGGCACGTAATATAGGAAGTGCATAGGCCAAGGAAGTAATTGTGTGCTCAGTTTGGCAAACATTTTTTCCGTTCGAACCAATGAACCAAATTGTTCTTACTATATCCTTTTCTTCACTTTCTGCTTTGCTAGAGGGTTGTTCTTTTTCACCCTCGGGTTCTTGAAGTAATATTTTAACGGGTTCACCTTTGGCAGTTTTCTTTTTGTAATCCTTCCAAACACTCTTAGCGGCACGTTTTAATTCGGAAGTTTTCAACTGGCCACCAAAAGCGGCGTTCGTTTCTTGCACCGATTTTAGTTGTTCAACATAATACTGCACAAATGCTTTACGGTTGGTGAACTCGCGGTAACGAACTTCTTTTATTTTCGTCTCCTCTGTACCCTCCATGTACGAACCGTGAATTTACTTCTTCGTTTTTAATTTAGCCGTTTCGGAGTTAATGTTTTCACTCGGAGTTGACCGCGTTGACCGGATGAAACCGTTAATTGCGTTGACTTGCCGTTGACGCAGCCCCGGAAGAAGAAAAAACGAAAGAGCTGGCTAAGGGGTGTTATTTTTTTTTTTTTATAATAAAAAAGAATAAGAATAAGCAGCATCCACGGCAAGTCAAACAATTTACGGTCAAATTGACCGAAAAGGTAAGTCAACGATAAATTTCTTCGAACGCAATTAATTCCGGTAATTAAAAATGTCGGGGTCGTTTCGAATTGGTGGAAAGTGTCCGCTTCATTTACTTTACCCCGCAACTCCGTTGTCTGTTCGGAGTTTCGTAGTTCTTGAGAACTATGGACAACTATGAACCACTGCCAGAGTCAGACGACGAAAAGACTGTAGTTCTTCCTCTTGTTTTTGAAATTGAACCAGAAGGGTGGAAACCGTCATTTTTTAATGAAGAAACGGTAAAACTCTATGGTTGTGAACATGAAAAGAAAGATGTGAGTGTTCGCTGCAAGGATACGAAGCGCCGCTGTAAAGACTTTCATTGGTGTGACAAAGACCATTACTCTTTCTGTAAAAGGTGTAAAACTAATATATGAATTAAAATTTAGTGCACAATATACATTGTACCAAGAACAGGAGAAAGCAAAGTTAAACAAAATTAATGCAGACCAGCTGAAGGAATTGTCTAAAGCACGCGACGAGCTGCACAAAGGGAAAATTGACTATTTTGCTTTTTTGGGAATATACGCTTCCTATTTTGCCAACAAGTGTAATGCGCACAAACAACACAAAAAGAATTTAATGAGTTTTAAGTTCCAACATGTGCAATGCAAGGATCATTAAATGCCAATAAATGGCACTGCTTCGTAATTCGCCTTCAAATTTCCCAGCTTGCGCATTCTCAAGGTATTTTTCAAAAACAAGTCTACTTGTCAACGGGGCTCCTTTGTGCTCAGCAAGTTCGTTCATTAGGTCCAACAAGGATGGGTCGACTTCCACACAAATCATTTTAATTAAACATTCTAAAGACTTTTGTTGGTCGTTACTTTCATAACCAAGTTGTTCATTCCACCAGTTGGTTACGGATTTTGCGTCAGAAAGATTTACAGTCGACAGTGTGGACAAGTCCTGTTCCTCTTTCTCCATTTTTTAACGGTAAAAAAAAGAAAAGTTTTTTAATAATCAAGTTCTTCCCAGAAATTTTTGCTGCCCAATTTAAAATCGCCGTGGTCGACAGGAATGTAGTAGTAGAAACGTTCGTTGTAACTCTTTGTAGGGTCTGTGTCTATAACAAATGTGTAGCGCCATTCTCTGGGTGTGTCCTTTTCAAAAGTTTGAGTGTAGTAATTAATCATTTCGCGTGCTGTACTCTTATTTAGGCGGGACATGTGTTCCTTGTGAATTCTGTCGATTTCTGTTTCACTTTCCTGCCGCAAAATAAAAACTAAGTCTATGTTGTCTCGCACCTTGGGCGGAATTGCTGTAGCTTTTTGTGTTGCTGTGCCAACTGTCATGTGAGTATGTCTTCCTTGGACATATAAGGCAGCGTAAACTCCATCGTCTCCTGCAGAGCGGAGTTTTTTGTTTGAAATTACGTCGTCTAAAATTACTGCCGTTCTGTCTGTAAAACCTTTTTGTGCGGCTTCTTTAGGATTCTCCATTGCGTAAATATTTGTTTCAAGTATTTGTGCAGCCTTGTCTTCATCCCAGCCGTTGTAGATTGCCTTTCTTGGAACGTATTTTTCCCAAAAGCCGTTGACCTTTGTTTCTGTAAAAACATAGACTTGGTCAAATTCATGACGCTTCCAATAAAAGTAATCCCTAATTACGAAGGTTTTTCCTGTCCTGCGTTTGCCGTAAGCAATCCAAGCAGCATATTCAGGAGAATGTAGCAACGGATTAAATTGCCTAATAGGAATCTCGGTTCCGGGAATGTATAATATCCTGCCAGCTTGACTGAACGCCTGAGGGTCGCTTAGTACCGCTTCAATGTCAACGTACCCGTTTTGGCCCTTGGCTTCTGGTCCATTGTCGTCAACGGTCAACCGAGGAAAAGCTTTCCAGAAATTGTCTTTGCTGTTTTCGCTTGTTTGCGTAGGTTCTTCCACCTTTTCATCGGCAAATTTGTTTTTAACTTTATGTTTTTGTTGGTCAGTGCGCATAATTTTGCTGTTACAAAAACCAGCTTTGACCTTACATGCACGGTCCTTGGGTTTCTTGACTTTAATTTTCCTATCTTTGTGCTCAATTTTTCTTTTCATTTTGCTCAATTTTCCTTTCTTAAGTAATTTCGCAGGCCTAAGTCGTTTCTTATTGCTCTGACATTAATATATAGATTTTTTATGTCGCAAGTGCATCCGTCGGCGAAATAAGGCAAAAGCACTTCCTTAATTTTGGGAATATCTAAATGAATTTTTGAGTAATGATCTATGTGAAGAGTAGCATGTGCATGTATACGGCTGCCCTTGGAATGTCGGCCTCGTTCAATTACAAATTCGCCTTGCACTTTCTTAATATATTCTCTGCTGAAAGTATGTCCCGGAATAAGGAATTTAATAATCTTTTCAAGCTTATCTGTGTCGTGTAATAAGTCATAAACAGCCTTGCGCAGTTTCTCGGCACACTCAGTTCCGTTGCTTTCATTTTGTTTGGGGTTGTAATTAGTATTAATCGTAATAAGGAAACCTGAGTGTTTAATCTTTTCTTTGTTACGGAGAGTCAAATTTTCAATTCTGACGCCTAAATCAGTTGTTTCAACTTGTATTCCAGACATAGTTGTAGTTGTTGAATTTGCTTTTTTAGAATTTATTCCGTTCCTTCTTCCATAACATCACTCATTATTTCATTAATTTCAGGCGAAAATAATAAATAGCCTATTCCCAACCCTACAATAGCAGCAATGCTAAGCAACAGGAAAGGATTTGAAAAAATATAATCCCAGAAAGAAATGCTCGTAACGTTCTCTTCTTTTTCTTCACCAGCTCTTTTAGGCGACATTAAGTGACTTGGTTCAGCGTATTTGAAATTGGTTCTTTGTGAAGAACGAATTTCTCCATTTAAGTCGCGGCCGTTTCCTTCCATTTTTGTCCTTTGTGCTTAATTAACTTTACATTTAGAAAATCTTATTTATTTTGCTTTTTTAGAAACGGTAAGGCCGCTTGTTATTTCGGAACGGTTGATTTTCTCTTGCACTTTGCAAGAAAAAGTTGTAGCGTGAATCATTGTTTTGTCTATAAGTGTCAAGCCATCTGTAGCGTAAAACCGCTTGCGTGGCTGAAGGGTTGCCATGTTCTGAAGACAAACCGAGTCGCAGTTTGTCGCCCCAAGCATTAGCCGCGCCTTTGTTTTCTTGTGTGCGGCTTTTAAAGTTTGTTTGTGCACTCTGTGCTTTTTCAACAGAATAAGGATACTGCATACTGAACGTTTACTTTATTTGTAACTAGAATTTTATGTACGCATTCTTTTCCTTTCATTAATTTTGTTCAAAGTTTCTTGGTCAGCAAATTCTGGCAGCTGGTTTTCAAACTCTAATTCAAATTCATTAATTACATCTGAAAGGAAATTACGCAGCCTTAAACGAGTGTCATAAGTTGGTGGTTTTTTTTCCTTATCTGCGTGTTTCTCAATGTACTTTTCTTGCATAGACATAGCTTTTCTTAATTTCAGTCTGACGTTACAAACATCGGGTGCGCCGACAACATGTCTTTTAAAACAATTGTCACAACTCTCTGCATTGCAATCTTTCTCCTCAGTTTGAGAAAAAGATCTTTTCTTTGAAGCGTAGGGGTTTTCCATTTCTTATCTCCTTTATTGATTTAATTTAGAAAAAGCACGAAAGTTTCTTTACTTTCTTTCAGTCGGCAAGAAATTGGTTGTTTGAAACTTATACCTTATTCGTCCTTGGATAATTGGCCTCTGTCTGTCAGGGTCAAACATGTAATGTAATTTGTTCATTGTGCCAGCGTAAACATGTTTGGTTGCGCTTTGTGCGCGCACCAACATTTCATCAAGAGGAGCATTTCCGTGTTTAAAATTCAAACCCGGAAGTTCACTGTCACGCCAAGATTCTGCCAGCCGTGTAGAAATAACTCTTTCAATCATTCTTCCTGAATCTTTAATGCCACCTTCCAAAGAAGGAGATGCCGCTTCTCTTACATTTGCAGCGTTAATTTGACTCTCCGATGCATTTTCAGCTCTAGCGTAAATAGTAGAAGGTTTCCTTTTTTCTTTTAAAACGGTTGGCGAAAGTTGACTAGAAATGTTATATAGATAAATCCCTCCTGCCGCTGCTACTACCAAAAACACAACTCCCGTGGTGTTGCTCATTTCTGTTTAATACATTTCATTAGAATTTATTTAAGCTTGAGTAATTGCGTAAACTGCGCCGACAACCAAAGCTGCAATTACAGCGTAACCAAGAAACGAAGTAGTGGGTGCACTATCTGTTGCTGGGACAGAGACAGATGCTCTTGTGTGTACTTGGCTTGACAAATCCGAACCTCGGCCAACCACTGGTGCTTGTAGTTCATCCGCCAGAAAGCCACTTCTCACCGATTTCCGGACACCAGTTTTAGCTGGTTGCCACTGCATTTTGCCTAATGGCGAAAGACCTCTATTTCGGTGAGACATAATTTAATTCCTTCCTTTTATTTTTTGACTTAGATTTTATGAAGTGGAAACGCGTGCGCCAACAAAACGAGCCTCTCTTTCATAATTTTTACCAAATATGCTTCTAGTTTGTGCTTTCATTTTGTCGTGGGCTGGGTCGGCATTATAATTAAATTGACTGACAGTTCGTTGGTTCCTATTAATTTTGGCTTCTTCCAGCGTTGCAGCACCGAACGGACTTTCGTTGCAACAATAATATTGTCCGTTGTACAAGTAATTCTTTCTGGGGCCAAATTTGTTTGGTGCACATTTGGTATATGCTCCTTGTGGTTCAGCTGGTTGACAGGAAAAAGGAGAATTACCTAATGAAGAACAATCTTTACAACAGCTGTCCTTTTTAACAGCAAATGTGCCGTTAATAATATTTGTTCCGTTTAAATTGAAATGTTGGCTCATTGGTAAAGGCTGTGGTTGTTCAATAATGCTCATTGCATTGCTCACAGTCCTTCGGCCAAAACGTGCCCAATACCAGCCGATTGGCGGGGTCGGACCTTTTCTTTCTCCTTGCAAATGTTGGTGAAAGCCGTTAATTTCATTAGGGCTCATCCAATAGTCGAGAGGACTTTGTAATGGTTGGTTTTTGCGCAGCGGCAAAGACATTTTTGAATTGTTTATAATTATTAATTTAGAATTTATTATTTTCAGAAAAAGGAGCCAACCAACAAAACGGCAACTACTTCTGTCGCAGCATTCGCTAAGCCATACCACAGCGCAGTTTGAACATTTCCTCCGCCAGGCATAAAATAATAAGTCAAAATTGCCACCAGTGCAGAAGACACTGAAATGGTCATAATTTCCTTCATGTCAAACTGGTTGTCTGCCATTTTTTAACTTAACTTCTAGAATTTTTTATTTAACGATTGCGTATAACTGTGACAAACAGAAAAAGAGCAACGGAGATTCCCAACGCCCAATATAAGGAAGTTAAATCATAACCGCCATCCTTCATTGCGCTAAATTTGTTAATTTTAGCTTCGCGCGAAGAACGAGCTTCCGTTAATTTAGCGGTCGTGTCCATTATGACGTTATTTAGCCCTTGGTACTTCATATAGGTTGCTGCTCTGTCATAAGCTTTTTGCCCGACCTGGATTGGTCGCGGCAAAATAAATTTAGTTCCAAATGTTTGGTTGCTCATTTAGTTGTAAACTTGTTTAGAATTTATTGTTCAAACATTTTCATTGCTTCTGTGCTTTCTAAAGCGTATTGTTGTCCTCCTAAATGACGAAAGCCTTTTACTTTTTCGTGAGGCACTCCAGCAGGCAGAATTATTACAACCTTTCTTTGCAAAGTGTCCCAACTACAGTGCATAGGGGCTAAAGCACCTCCAGGAAGTTTCAGCATCCACCGGCCAGCCATATTTTTGTTAGTCAACTGCCCTTGTTGTGTAGGGTAAACTCCTTCTACAAGTATTTTTTCCTTTTGTTGAAAAGGATTTTCTTTCAGATTTGTAAAGGTTGAAGAAGCCAAAGGAATGTGTTTGGTTTTAGGTTCTTTGCTTGCTTTAATTGCGTTGTCTGCTTTTACGCCTTGATAAAGAAACCAAGCACCCACTCCAACGCCTACTATAAACAGGGGGTTCATTTTTTTCAAACCTTTCTTTTATTAACTTGACTTAGAAATTATAAATCTTTGAATTGCTCAGCAACATTCTTGGGAACGGAGTTGCCAGCGCTTTGAAAGGTTTGGTTTGTGCGGGCGGCCCTGTCAACTTCTTTTGCCAGGAAAACAGTATTTAGTGCAATGCGCATCAGCGGATGAGATTGTGACAATAAAGGATAACGGCATTGCAATTCCATGAACTCTGTTTCGCACCAGCCGCTTTCATTCATTACCTTTTGTGCAACATCCGGAAGCTTATGAATTTGTATTTTCAAAGGGTCCTGAAGAATGCCGTAATATCCGCGCACAGCAAAGTCCAAAGTCGTAAGATAAGCTTGACGCCACACTTCTCCCGGCTTTTTGTTGTTTCCTAGTTGCGCAATTTGTCCGCTCAAATGTTCCACATACCTTTCCACCAGTTCTGCTGATGCACTAGAATGTGGCATTTGAGAATAGTCCAAATCAGGAAACATGTTTTTGAAATTCCAAATTATGCTCCATGCGCTGGCAGCTCGTTGGTCAGGTGGCCCACCCGCTTTGTTGTCTTTGAATTTGGCACCCGGAAGTTGACCTGCGACAAACTTTAACGCTTCAGGGGGGGGGTCCTTTTTTGCAGGTGCTTGTCTGCGCGGAGTGTTTTTTTTTTCCTGAATGGAAGGAGCTGTTCTGTCCGCACCCAACGCAGCAAGCGAAGGACGAATCTGTACACCAGGAATTTCTTTCTCCATGTTTAGTTAGCCGTTAAGCTAGAAAAAAAATAACCATTTTATTTACTAAGAAATTTAATTACTGTTTCTCTGGAACAACAATGAGAGAAACAAAGCAGTTGTAATAGCGAACCATCTTAATTAGGAATGCTTTGTCGGTTGCAAG
>Ga0302271_10000486_pt1 | contig 38965 bp, 20 predicted proteins | sample III_Bog_N1_1_FD_198767 | JGI IMG/M metagenome (GOLD analysis project Ga0302271, IMG submission 198767) | Peat permafrost microbial communities from Stordalen Mire near Abisko, Sweden - III_Bog_N1_1 | ecosystem: Environmental > Terrestrial > Soil > Wetlands > Peat | place: Sweden: Abisko... | reverse complement strand
CTACTCTTTAACCAAAAAAATAATAAGCATTAATCAACTTTCGATAACTAAATCCTAGAACAAGATCCCCCCTTCTTTGGGAGAAATATTTTAAAATTTATCAACCCCCCTCACTTCTCTTCTATCTCAATAATAATTCATTTTCTATGACTTTCAGCAATCAAAATGTGCAACCTAAGGGTAGTTTCAAACAAAAGAAAACTGAAAATTAAATAAGTGAAAAAAAAAATATTTTTAGTAACCTCAAACTTATCATTGGCATACTTAAATTAAACTCGAATAAATGGATAAGCATTGGCTTTCATGTTGTCTTCTAAGCAAACTAATAAGCAGCTAATAATATCTACAAATCAGCTAACATTATCTCTCTTTCTTTGTCCATTTTAAAATAAATTGAAAGTTACAATACTCGCCCTAAACCTAAAAAATACTTAGAATTAATCATTTTTTCCAATGAGATAAAAGTTAAATCTTACTATGAATGAGCTAATGTCTACTTAACTTTAACTAATGAACAAGGTGTTTATTATGAAAGTATTTTTTAAAAATACATAACTTTTTAGTTTCCAAACACACCTGCTTTCGACCAAAAAAAGAATCTTGTACAAAATCTGTGCGACTTCTGTGAGTAAGTTCTTGAAATGACGAAATTACTCCCAGTAAGAGCAGAGCACACTTGCAAAGCTATTATCAAGAACAGAAGAAGAAGAAATGAACATTATTTTTGTAGCTCTAATTTGGGCAAATAAATTTTATCCCAGATTAAAGAAGGAAACAAGTTAATTATCCTTTTCTTCTTTTATATTCAGTATCAGAATATATCTTTCTTTTTCCTTCTTTTCCGCCTAGGGAGCTGCAATTAATTTGTTGGGAAGTTCATGAATAATAAATTATTCTTCGTAAACCAATCAAACAAAAAACTTAAGTTAATTAATAAAAGTGTTATCTTGGTGTACGAATGGGACAATGCTAAAGTCAATGCAACAAAATGTTGTCAAAGGAATAATCGGAAGAAGAGATTCATCATAATAAATCCATCATCAACTAGTAATCTGCTGAAACAACTAATCTTACAACCTCCTCGAAGAAAACTTTCAGTCCAATTAATCAGCAAAACATATCCAATAATTCTAACACAGGATAAGCATCATCATCGTCTGCTAGCACTCTGTTGTTTTCTTCGAAGGAAAATTACCATGCATCAGCAGCGAACAGCTAAACATAAACTGGAGGGTAAGCCACAAATAACAATATCTAGTCAAGTTCTTAGGTATCTTCGCTGACGCAAATCGGAGGGAAGTTAGGGATGTCATATACGCATACTTAAACTGAAAAAGATTAAACTCAGTAGCAAGCCACCATACCTGAATTATTGCAATAAGAAACGTTATAGAAATCTGTAAAAAAAGAGTCTGCTTATGAACCAGACTACAGTCCTAAATTAATACAAAGAAAGGTGCAATTCAGAGCTTGTATTAGCATTTTCTACGGTACAATGGGTGGGACTGCAAGTGAGTTGGCCTTTAATTTCGCTGAAAAATGTGAATCAGAAGGATTCTATGTAAAAGTTATTCGATTGTTACATTTTGAGCCATGGATGGTTCGAGCATGTTAAGTGAGTGTTTTCATTCTCGCAAGCCAAGGCCAGCAGCGTGGTCCAACAGATGACGCATAGTAATTCTATCTTTGGCTGAATAACTTCGATAATAAAGATTCTCCATTGAAAAACTTAAAATACGCTGTTTTTGGGCTGTACAATTCTCTCACTTCCAAAAAAGGAGGAAACGACACAACCGAATTAGACTCAACGAATTATCTTGAAAGCTTAGCCAGCCCATCACCTGATGCGCAGTAATAATAATAAGCTCAAAGTGATTTACTACTTCATTAGGATAACCAAAATGCATCAAGGTTTAATATTGCTCTTACTAAAAAACCAACTCCTATAAAATCCATGGGATAGCGCATCGACATGGTCTTAGAAGAGATAGGTGCGCAAAGGTTTATTTAACTTCGTCAAATTGATTCCTCTAAACCAGAAATTCTCACTGAGGCATTTAAACTTTACTCAAATGGACTTTTAGAAGCGCTTCTAATGGCATATCCTGTCCATGAAATTGTAGAAGAAGAGTCGTTTAACATGGCACTACCTTTTCGAATATCTCTGACATCTCCACAGGTATTATTCGTTAATGGGAAAGGAAATATTTTCAAAATACCACAATATGTCTATTTTAGAATAAATTTGATTTCTTCTTAATCTTTTTGGTTCAAGTCTGCGAATTCTTAAAGAAATTAAAGTAGATTCCTTTTCAAGAAAAGAATTAAATTCCAGGCTAGATTAATTTTAGATTGTAGTTTTCATTTAACTCTTTTCACCCACTTACATAAATGCGATATATTTTTGATTTAATTTGAGATAAACATACAATTGTAAGATTTATTTGATGTTTGCCCAAATAAATTCAGGAAAAAGATTTCTCAGTCAAAAATGAGGAATTTCGAAAAAGAGAACTTGATCGTTAGTACTCCACATTAGGGAGAAATGGAAAAAAGTCTTACCCCTTACGTGAAGAAATGTGGGACTACTTTTCAGGATGGATCGCACCTGTTGAAAAGATATTATTCCAAAAATCCAGTGACGCTTCAAAGACTAACACAACTATATTATCTCCAGCTGAGTTCATGAGCATCTAGCTTGATGCTTCCGCAGGAGAAATCTTCGAAACGGGTGGATAAGTTGATATATTTCCAGAGAACGATCAGACCAGTGTAGAAAATTTAATAAAAATATTAGGTTTAGAGGAGAATATCTAACTCCAAGTAAAATCTTAACAAAACAGCTTACCAGTTGAATTTAGATTGCCTATGCCTTCTCCCTTGTACGTTCACTAATACTTAAAAGAATTTCTAGACATGCATGGAGCCATAGATTAGAGTTAAGTCTACGAGTTATCTGCATTCTGTGCGAATAAATCTGACACAGAAAAACTTCGAAAATTATGTTTATTTAGCAATAAATCAAATTTCGATAAAGAAATCACATTTGGTGCTACACCTTCGTTATACGAGCTGATAGTCACCTATCAAATATCTGTGCCTCTACCCTTGCTGTGTGGATTAAGTCGCTTACTTAAACCTCGTACTTATGTGATTGCTTCAAGTTATTCATAAAAACCTTAAAAGTTATCGTTTATTGTTAGACTTCAATCATCAAATCTCTTAAACAATAGTGCAAAATAGCAACAATCAATAGAGTAATAACCCAAATATAAATGTGTAACTACAGAATACTTAAAAGAAATCTACAGCGATTTCAATAAAAAGAAGAAGTTATCAATGCGAGTTAAATGCTCCTAGAATCCACTCTGGAGATTACCACTAAAACAAAAGAATCTTAGAATTTTATTTATTTGTTTAGAAGAAGGTATTGGGCTATGTAGAGCGTTTATTTAAGAATAATAGACTTCCAAAAACTCTAACAACAATGAAATTCATCTTTTCTATGGTTGCAGGGCACTAGAAGATGGAAATTATCTCATGAGTTAAGAAATATCCTAATGGAATAAGGAAAATCTGCTTTAATCAACATCAATTGCATTGACTGATTCTTCAGGCGAAACCAAAAATATCTTCAAATAAAATGAATTCCCAAAGACTTCCTCGCAGAGGTTGAGTCACAGCGTTCATAATAATAATAATAATAGCAGTAATAATATTCAAAATAGCAGTCAAAATATTACGAATAAAATAGATTAAAGTGAGAGGAATAATTAAGATCCTTCTTCGTCTAAGCCATCTTCTAAATTATTAGGTCTAGAGTCGATTAATGATAAACAAGATACTGCTTCTTAGAAAAGTAATTGGTCTCCTTTGTAAGTTCTGATAGAGAATTCGTTAGTTTAGTTCTCAACGTTAATTGAAAATATCGCAGAAAAAGAGGAAAGTATTAAGATTTTTATATGCGGATCATAGCTTCTAAGTTAAGGTGTGTTAGGCGCCATTGCTAAAGCGTATTCGCTTGTTTCGAAGCAGACTCAATATGCTGCTTTTAGTTCAGTTCTGGATTTCGAAAACGATGGTAAAATAGTCAGAGTTACTTGGACATCACCTTAAAAATACTCCTGAGTTTATTTATTTCTCTGATTAGCAGACTGGATTTCTCAACTTCTAGTTTGTTAAGGATCTTTCTCATTTTCAGCAATAATTTTAAAATAAACTTACAAAACACCAATGAACCAACCCTCATAATTCTTCTTCTTCTTCTTGATTCTTCTTCCAAAGAACAAACAACGAATTTAATTTTTCCTTTTTTTTTCTTCAATTATTTCCTTAATTTCGCTTTCTATCAGTCATCGATAAACACTATTCCTAATCCTTTGGATCTATCTCAATGTCCAACTATGTTCGAATGGTAAAATGTGTGTAGTAATATTGTTTTATTATTTTTAGAATCAATCAATACTTTTCACATTTTTTTTCCATAAAAATAATCATATAAAACATAAAGTTCAAATAATAATAAACATATTTCTTTATGTCATTGTCTGTTTGAATTAAAGTATTTGTTTGTCTGTATCACTCAATCATTATCAATGATTCCCGTGAGTCGGAAGTGAAAAAACTTAAACTAGAATATTATTCCTCCATTCACCTATTAAAGGTGGAGCTCCATTTCCAAATGTAAATGTTCCAACACCATCTACAGAATCAGCTGCAAAATTCCCAGAAAACTTTGAATTCCCCTCAAAGAAATATGTGCCATATCCATTCTTTTCATCGGCAATGAATTCTCCATCGAAACTTATCCAATCATCACCTAAACTACCGAAATCTGCATAATTTATTTCTTTCGATTTTATGTCAGATTTTTGGTTTTGTGAGATTTTGTCAAAACAAAAACTTTCAGGCATGCTAGCTTTATTCTCAGATTTTTCTGCCTAAGTCGAATGGTTATAAAGCACACCTCTTCCATGGAATTTATCCCCTTTCCAATGCCCTTCATAAGCGAGACCTCCATTTCGGTAATAAAGTAAACCATATCCTGTCATTGATCCTTCAAACCATTCTCCTTCATATTTCGCACCATCTGCATAGACAAATTTTCCTTTACCATGTCTTAACCCCTTTAGATGTTCTCCTTCGTAATAAGCTCCATCTTCGTATCTCTCAAGGACCCGCTCTTTCAGAACTTCTTCTCCTTCTTGTCCTCTTCTGATTTATTTTCCTTCTTCTTCTTCTACTTCATTGCCTTTTTCTTTTCGTTTACTATTTCTTTACGAAAGGTAATCTTGGACTTTAACAAAATTATGTTGCTGCGCTATGACTACTACAGGCAGAATAGGATCATCTTCAGATAATCTACAACTTGAGGAAGATTTCTAAATCACAACTCCATCAAATTCCTCATCTTAAATATCCCGCAGAATATTCTTTTGTCGCTCAGCCGCACTTTTTCTTGCTTATTAAAATCTTCGAGACGAAATCGAACCACCTGAATGAGTAAACATCGATAAAGCTTAGACTTCCTCGATGATAGGGGCAGTGAGAATCTCTGTTGAAGGTTACTAGCGCTATTATTAGTATTATTATTATTACCCAGTTTCATATCCATCTGTTGAACTTTATTATAAGTATGATTTCTATTGTGATTCATATTCAAACTTTCCTTATCCTAATTCAATTCCAGGATATCTCTTTTTGAATAAATTCTTCCGACTATGCAAAATTGAAGAATCGATAAGTTCATTTGCAGGAGATGGATTACCAACTGCAGCAATTCTATATGAATCAAGTGCCATCCTTTAAGAAATTGGATTACTGTTACAAGCAGAATCAGCTTTCCCAACAGAAAAATACCTTTTATCTTATATTCTCCATCCACTACTAACCGAAGAAATACCAGATTATTCATTTTTGAAGTTACTCACCGATGGATTGCGATAAATACCCAGCTAATGAGAATCCTTTTGAATATTTAGCTAAATCTATTAGTCTTATTCTGACTTGCCAATCTACCTTAGCTACTTCAAATGGTTTTCCTGATTTCCAAACAAACCAGTTTAACTGTCCTTTCTTTGAACCGAATCCAAATCTGATCTTGAAAAATTAGATTTATTCTGATTAATAACATTTCCACTCTTAACATATTAGTTTTCTGATTCTTTTTCTCTTCCTTAATAAGATCTTTCTTCTTCTTCTTCTTCTCTCTCCGTTCCTTGCAGTTCTTCTGCTTATGAATAACTGTTGCTATTGCCATGCAAAATAATTTAGTTTCTCAATTTGAGATTACTCATGCCTTGCTGGTTTTCATAAAATGCTAGATTATTAGTCGTTTAATAAATGGAGCCCTAATCTTATTTATTTTCATAAACACTTTCTTCTCCTTGTTCTTATTCTTCTTCTTCTTATCTCTCATATTTCTATAATCCTACTAGCTTCGATGGAGCTAATCCATGAGGTGAATGCGTTATCCTTCTGTCTTATTTTTACTCTCCATAATTTCTACTTGAATTTAATCTCTTTGACATTGCTCCTTCCGAAGCAGTTCTTAAATGTTTTTGTTGCTCCTATAAGACGTTTTCTTATTAATGTTTAATATCACTGTCTTTGCCTCGGTTCTAGCAATTCTATGAGTATCTTTATCTATCATATTCTTAAACTCTTCCTCTTTATTATATTTAGTTGTTATTGTCATTTTTAACCATTGTGTAGGTTATTCCACTCTCGACGCCTTTGTAGATATGTGTGCTTACTAGAGGTTTAGTTTCTTGGATACTTTAATTCTGCCTTTATTGTCCTGTTAGATTCTTGATGATTTCTGCTGTGCGACTACTGTTCTGAGTCGATATTTCATAGTTGAATTTGCTATTGTCATGAGTTGTAAACTATGTTGGAATATTGTTGTTTTCAGTCATAGAATTGTTAATATTCACTGGTTTAAGCAATTGAATCGGCTAAGGATTAGCAGTGCCATTGTTTTGTTATTATTCTTTCCCCCCTAAAAATTCACAATGCTACTTTCCTCTGGACTCATTTTCGTCCTTAAATGTCACTAACCTTAACACAGTGTCCTTTGGATTATTATTGCTATTAAGCTCTGGTATTGCAACTAAGTTATTATTTATGTAATTACTATTGCTGTAGACATATCTCGATGATAGAGGCGCTTATTACTACTACTACCTCTAAGTCAATAAAATCTCATCTCTTTGAGTAGATTTTTCGTTTAGCAAAACTTAATTGAATTTTTTCTGCACAGGCGTTTAATATGAATGGATGTTGTCTCTAGATGAGCTTTTCGCAATCATCCCAGGATTTATATCCTAAGAAGTTTACTAATATTGCTAGTATTGCAATGCATTCTAATCTTGATGTTGCTAAACACTCATATTTTGATAATATTGATGTTAGTTTAGTCCTTGAATATTTTGTTTGATCGACAACGCTCTTTTATTCCAAGGTAATCCAGGTGGCTCTATTCTCTACGGGATGTTTTAATCGATTGATGACTACAGCGGAGAAATCTAATGAATTATCGACATTGCGTTAGGAAATTAAGTATGATTTATCAGAGGAGTTTTCAGAACTTTTGCTGAGTTTTGATTTTAGTACCTTTGCTGCGATAAAGATCTAGGAACGTTGGATACAAGCTGGTAAACTTGAGGTTAATGCTAATTATTCTTATTACTATTCTTATTACTGAGAAGTAGTTAGGGTTATTGCTAGGTGTAAAGGGAAGATTAACTTCTAGGAGCATTCACTAACTGATAAGGTTCAACTGGCTGGGATGGCAGTGACTTTTATTATTTGATGATCCTTTAGAGCTCGTTGAAATCAGGACGAAGTTTAGGATCGGTGGCGATCATGGAATTAAGGAGATTCCAGAAATTGTAGGAGAATTAGTTGTTTTGGATGAGGAATTGAATATATTATTTTAAAGCCTACTCGTTGAACTAGTATCCATCCTAATACACTGACTATTCCCAGTTAGTTTATCCACTCACTAAGCTAACTAACACGCATCCAACACTGAAAACATCTGCCTTTTCCCATTCACTGCTTTCTAATCTTCCAGCATTTAACTCTCGTAATTATTCTGGACAAATCGATTTTGTTAGTTTCTCTTATTTCAAACTCAGCCTCTCGAAATGACTAGAGATTCCCAATAACTACCGATCTACTATTTTAAAAATCCTATTCTGAGAAGAGTCACTAATCATAAAGATACTTGAAGTACTCAAATCACCATGATACTACCCTCTACCTTCATATATCTTCAGTACACTTGCGATTTGCTCCAGAAAATCCCAACATTCCTTTTCATTCATTCTAGAATTGACATAGTCAGCTAGGGTTTTGCAGGGGTATTCAACAGCATATAATACTCTAAATGAATCTCCAAAGTGTGCTTTTGTTACTCTGATAATCCTGAGAAACCCCTCATGAGGTATTTTCGCTATTGGGATACACGTAATTTTAGAATCAATCTATTCGTCACCATCATCTATTCTGCTGTCTCCTCCGCAAAAGTTCAACCCTTCTGAATTTCTTCGTTTAGATTTTTTTGCTATTACAGTCTAACTTACTAAGTTTATTTTTCCTTTTTGGACCTTGGAACCATTGCTAAACACTAATTATGCACCTGATTTAGTTCCATTAGGGTTGTTATGCATATTTTCTTTTTGATTAATCAGCTAAAGACCTATTTTGTTACTCTAATGGTTGTTGTTATTTGCTTCATCCAAATCAAAAGTTTCCTGTGCTACAACAGCTTTCAATGCATGATAGAATTGTACCATATCTTATCTCTTTGAGAATAGCTTCTCCTTTACGCAAACTAATCTTCCACTTTTGATCTCTCTCATGATCGCATAATCACCCAAATGACTATCTCTACCTACGCGAATAAACTCAAATTCATTGTTGAAAGTTTTTTCCTCTTCTTCTGTTCTAAGAACCTCGGAACTTTCTGTGCTTGAGCTACTGTTGCTCTGACCCATTTATACAGTTGTCTCTCTCCTTCTTGTCTTTATTTTTATCAGTCCAGATAATAGAAAAACGAATAACTTGATTAACTAACAGAAAATTATCTTTTTTTACCTTAATTTTTAAAAAAACTAAGTTGATTCAAAAGCTTCATTTAAATTTGTAAAATATCCTTAATCTTAATCGAATTAATAACGATCCTCCCTTCTTTTTTTCTCTTCCAAAGAGATCAAACCAGAATTGTCAAAGGATTCTTGAATTTTTGAATTGCCACAGCTTTAAGTTGAATTTCTTTGAGTTTTGTTATAAATAACTTTTTCTGAATTTTCATAAATTGGAGAAAGATATTTTACAATTCATTTTTAAGAAATATTTTTGCAGTTGAGTGTATTTTTAAACATAAATAAAAATCAGTCAATCATTCTTTTTTGGAAGACTAGGTTTCTCTTGATTGACTCCAGGTGTTTCTTTCTGTTCGATTGAAGAAGGATCCTTTGTCTTTTTATGCTTAACTACTCCCCACTTCGAGATCGACAAGAAGAAATAGATAAAAATCTAAGCAACCAACGGAATGAATTTCATCGAGCTGTAGTATTTAATCGCAGCAGTCCAGTCCAGTAAGGCGATACCTAGACCCATGTAAGTCACTGCAGAGTTACCAAGGAACCATATGACTGGTTTCTAGAAGGGAGATTTCAACCATGTAAATTTAGAACGTGATCGATAGACAAGCTTAGTAACTTCATTCATGAGAGCCCATTGGAGGAATCCGAAGTAGTAGATTGGATGCACACCATGCCAGAGAGCACTCACAATGAAAGTCAAGAAAAGTGCTCTATTTTATCCTAATTTCGGAGCAAATCTAAAGAAAATTTTATATAAAACATAAGAAAACTCTTAATCCAAATTCAAAAACTATTTGTTACTTATCATAGAAGCAATCTTTGAGCCAGATTTAGACAGATGAGTTCCACATCTCAGTTTTGAATCTTGGGTTTGGTTCAAGCTCAAACCTGTCTCCCATAGATTAGATTCTGTTGAATTTGTGATGGCCATGATAGGTAATTCCTGATGCGTTCATGCCAGCTTGTGATAATTTCCAGGCAATGAAATACTTGAATCTATAAATAAACGAAAATTCCAAAGGGTATTTTAATTAATTTATTTCAATGGTTAGTACTTCTATAAAATGAAAATATTATTTGTATTACCTGTAAACGATACCAAGTAAGTTGATAGCTAGAAGTTGAATCAAAAAGTTTCCCTCTAAGAACCATTATGTGTGCAGAATCTCAATCGTAAACAGAGGATAAACAAACTTGTAGCCCAAAATGTATGCGATAGCTAAACCAAGATGGAGTAAAGTTGCCTTAATCTTTGCGAGTTAAGGGATATAAGAGTAATGACCTTAACGTTGGATAAATTCATTGTAGATATTGAAGTTAAACGCAGGTCCGATGATAGCAGATGGGTAGAAATAAACATATCCAAGGAATTCCAGTAAATTTGGCAATTTCGGAATGCGTCCATCAGCTGAATAGAAACTAAAATAAGTTAGTTTGCAGATAATTAGCATCATTGATGTAGTCCCGTCCATCTTCCAGCCCATTGGATCGACCTAATAAAGTTTTCAAACCATTAATAAACTACTTGTCTTATGCTAGAAAATTCTTACAATGAATCTGTGAGTATGTAGTCCTATCAGAATCGCGAAGTTGAAGACGAACACAGGTATTGTGCTTTTTGATTAGAGCACACTGGTGAGGAAATAGGTGATTATCGCAGCAGATAATGTGATAAACATGTCATGCTTGATGCACATGAATGAGAGAAAGAGTCCAAAAATCAATGAATACATGTTACGGATAAATCTGTCTCTTAGAAGATCTTGAACTAACCCAAGAGGAATGCAGACTAGCCAGGCTACAACAACCTTCAGCTAATCTTCTTCCATGTTTGTTGCCTTTGAAAGAGCTAGAAACTAGTCATCAATATACTCAAATACCTACATTATCTAAAACTCCTTGATTTCAATTCTGTACTATTTGATAAAAGATTATTTTGATTTGTGTCTGTGCCTGCATGCGTGGTTGGATATTTGGAGCTGATTTTTTCTGAATCAGATTATCTTGGGAATTAAGTAAATTGGCATCAATCCGACCTTTGTTGTTTTGAAGATTTTGATGTTTTGAACTCTATTAAAGTGTTTAACGCTGTATCTTCAATCCATAGCCACTCGTTTGACCTTAAGCGCAGGAAGTAACATACAATTGTATAAAATTAAATCAAGGACGTGTTAAAATTGAAAATGTCTATTTCATATAATATTTCTAATACAACCCTGAATTATTTCCCATTATTGTTTTGTATAATTTTCAAAGCGCAAATATATGGTGTTTGTGTGTGATTACATTCTAAATTTAATAGCACTTGCTAGAATCCAGGGAAGAGATAAATCTAAAGTGATAAGATTGTCAAGAATAATCTCTTATACATACAATTTTCACAATCTAATTGATTGTCAATATTTTATTAAATTTTTCCATACTCATCTTCAGTCAAAATCTTTTGTTTTATTAATATATTTTTTCTTTCTCAACCAACATAATATCCTTAAGTTAAGAAAATTTATCTTTAGAATCTATTTTAACTGAAAAACTACAATTTAATTTTAGTTGGGAGACAAAACGTCAATACTCAAGTTAATCTTATTTCATTTCATAAATTGTGGGGGATGTTTAAAAGAAAAACAGTGAAGGAGTACTTATTTCAAGTATGCAATTGAGAATTGAGAAAAAAAATCATAAAAAAAAATCGAACAAGAATACCCTTTGCGATCAAATCTTTCATAAAATTTAAATGGAAACTCAAAAATTCTAAGATTTTATTGTTGAAAGGATTTCAATAAACGCATAGAATCTATAGAAACTGATGGAGAAACTACAAGAAACACCTAATTAATAAATAGATTCGATTCATTTAAATAATACTTGGAATAATATTGGTGAGAATGGTGCAAAGCTTTTAGGAGAAGAAATTGCAAAGTGTGTTACTCTCACTTCTTTAAATCTAAATCTCTTGAAAAATAATATTGGCGACAACGGTGCAAAGTATTTAGGAGAAGGAATTTCAAAGTGTGTTACTCTCACTTCTTTATATCTAAATCTTTTTGCTAATACAACTGGTGATAATGGTGCAACGTATTTAGGAGAAGGAGTTGCAAAGTGTGTTACTCTCACTTCTTTAAATCTAAATCTCTGCAGTAATAGTATTGGTGGGTATGGTGCAAAGGTTTTAGGAGAAGGAATTGCAAAGAGTGTTACTCTCACTACTTTAAATCTAGATCTCAGCCATAATAGCCTTGGTGAGAATGGTGCAACGTATTTAGGAAAAGGAATTGCAAAGTGTGCTACTCTCACTTCTTTAAATCTAAATCTCAGCGATAATAGCATTGGTGAGAATGGTCCAAAATATTTAGGAGAAGGAATTGCAAAGTGTGTTACTCTCACTTTTTTAAATCTAGATCTCAGGAATAATAGAATTAGTGATAAGGGTGCAATTTATTTAGGAGAAGGAATTTCAAAATGGATTACTCTCACTTCTTTAAATATTGATCTCAGCATTAATAGTATTGGTGAGAATGGTGCAAAGCTTTTAGGAGAAGGAATTGCAAAGTGTGCTACTCTCACTTCTTTAAATCTAAATCTCTTGTAAAATAATATTGGTGACAATGGAGCAAAGGTTTTAGGAGAAGGAATTGCAAAGAGTGTTACTCTCACTTCTTTAAATCTAGATCTCAGCCATAATAGCATTGGTGAGAATGGGGCAATGTCTTTAGGAGAAGGAATTGCAAAGTGTGTCACTCTCACTTCTTTAAAGCTAAAGCTCATTGCTAATAAAATTGATGAGAATGGTGCAAAGTATTTAGGGGAAGGAATTTCAAAGTGTGTTACTCTCACTTTTTTAAATCTAAATCTCTTGTAAAATAATATTGGTGACAATGGTGCAAAGTATTTAGTAGAAGGAATTGCAAAACGTGTTACTCTCAATTATTTAAATATCAATCTCATGAAAAATAATATTGGTGGCAATGGTAAGAGAATATTAAAAAAATTAGTTATCAAAACAAAACGATTGGTAGATTATTACTTTGTGTTTAATTGACAATAGCATTGAGAAAATGAAACAAGGATTTTCAAAGTGTTTAACTCACTTCTCTAAAACTTAATAAAAAATAAAAGTAAGAAAAGTAGTATTATCCTTTATGACATAACCTTTTTCTACAGTTCTCATCATAAAAAGATTAAATCAGAGGGTTCTAATGTATTCCATTTTGTGTAGTTAATGTGAAATTAAGAATTGATAAAAAATGTTTTGTTTTTGAATTATTATTCATTAAACATTTTTCAAAGCAAAAAGAGGCAAAATGCTGTTTATTTTTTATTTACTAATGTTTTGATTCAAACATCCATTTAACTAATTGTAACTATATTGCCACAAATTTATTTATTAAAAAATTAAGATTATCTGTAATTAAAATTCTAGAAGGTTTTTAAGAGACATTCCACCTCAAAAAATTTGATATTTTTCCTTGAAAAAAATAACAACATCTTTTTTAAGAATCTATTTTAACTGAAAATCTACAATATAATTTTTGTTGACAGTCAAAACACCAATACTCAAGTTAATCTTATTTAATTTCACAAGTTGCGGGGAATGTAGTGAAGGAATACTGATTTCAAGTATGTAATTGAAAAATTGAAAAAAAAATCATAAAAAAAGGAAAGAAATAAAAATAATATCAAACAAGAATACCATTTGTGATCAAAATGTTTCATAAACTTCAAATGGAAACTCAAAAATTCTAAGATTCTTTTATTGTTGAAAAGATTTCAATAAACACATAAAATCTAGGGAATTGATGGAGAAACTACAAGAAACACTGAATTAATTAATAGATTCGATTCATTTCAATAATTCTTGGAATAATATTGGTGAGAATGGTGCAAAGCTTTTAGGAGAAGGAGTTGCAAAGTGCGTTACTCTCACTTCTTTAAATTTAAATCTCTTGAATAATAATATTGGTGACAATGGTGCAAAGTATTTAGGAGAAGGAATTTCAAAGTGTCTTTCTCTCAATTCTTACAAAGTATTTAGGAGAAGGAATTACAAAGTGAGTTACTCTCACTTCTTTAAAGCTAAATTTCTTTCATAATAGTATTGGTGATAATGGTGCAACATATTTAGGAAAAGAAATTGCAAAGTGGGTTACTCTCACTTCTTTAAATCTAGATCTCTCCAGTAATGGTATTGGTGGGTATGGTGTTAGGGTTTTAGGAGAAGGAATTGCACAGTGTGTTACTCTCACTTCTTTAAATCTAGATCTCAGCCATAATAGCATTGGTGAGAATGGTGCAAAATATTTAGGAGAAGGAATTGCACAGTGTGTTACTCTCACTTCTTTAAATCTAAATCTCAGGAATAATAGAATTGGTGATAATGGTGCAACGTATTTAGGAGAAGGTATTTTAAAGTGCGTTATTCTCGCTTCTTTAAATCTAGTTCTCAGCATTAATATTATTAGTGGGTAAGGTGCACAATATTTAGGAGAAGGAATTGCAAAGTGTGTTATTCTCAATTCTTTTAATCTAAATCTCTTGTAAAATAATATTGGTGACAATGGTGTAAAGTGTTTAGGAGAAGGAATTGCAAAATGTGTTACTCTCACTTCTTTAAATCTAAATCTCTTGTAAAATAATATTATTCGTAATGGTAAGAAAAAATTAAAATAATTAGTTATCAAAGCAAAAAGATTGGTAGATTATTAGATTGTGTTGAATTGCCAAAAGTATTGAGAAAATTAAACAAGGATTTTCAAAGTGTTTAACTCACTTCTCTAAAACTAAATTAATAATAAAAGTAATATTAGTAGTATTATCCTTTACTGCCACAAATTTATTTATTAAAAAATTAAGATCTTCTGAAAAAAAATTTAGAAGGTTTTTATGAGATATTCCATCTACAAATTTTTTATATTTTCCTTGAAATCTATTTGAAAAAGTAAAAACATCCTTTTTAAGAATCTATTTTTAATGAAAATCCACAAATTTGTTTTAGTTGGCAGACAAAACGATAATGCTCAAGTTAATTTTATTTAATTTTATAAATTGTGGAGATATTTAAAAGAAACACAGTGAAGGATTACTTATTTCAAGTATGTAATTGAGAATTGAAAAAAAAAATCATAAAGAAGAAAGGAATAAAATAAATCGAACAGGAATTCCCTTTGTGATCAAATCTTTCATAAAATGCAAATGGAAACTCAACAGTTCTAAGATTCTATTGTTGAAAGGATTTCAATAAAAGCATAGAATCTATGGAAACTGATGGAGAAACTATTAGAAATACCTAATTAATTAATAGATTCGATTCATTTAAATAACATTTGGGATAATTATGGTGACAATGGTGCAAAGTATTTAGGAGAAGGAGTTGCAAAGTGTGTTACTCTCACTTCTTTAAATCTAAATCTCTTGAAAAATAATATTGGTGACAATGGTGCAAAGTTTTTAGGAGAAGGAATTGCAAAGTGTGTTACTCTCACTTCTTTAAATCTAAATCTCAGCGTTAATCGTATTGGTGGGTATGGTGCAAAGGATTTAGGAGAAGGAATTGCAAAGTGTGTTGCTCTCGCTTCTTTAAATTTAAATCTCACCAATAATACAATTAGCGACAATGTTGCAAAATATTTAGGAGAAGGAATTTCAAAGTGTGTTACTCTCACTTCTTTAAATCTAGTTCTCAATGATAATAGTATTGGTAAGAATGGTGCAAAGGATTTAGGAGATGGAATTGCAAAATGTGTTACTCTCACTTCTTTAAAGCTAGATCTCGAAGGTAATAGATTAGATGACAATGGTGCAAAGTATTTAGGAGAAGGAATTGCAAAGTGTGTTACTCTCACTTCTTTAAATCTAAATCTCTTGTAAAATAATATTGGTGACAATGGTGTAAAGTTTTTAGGAGAAGGAATTGCAAAGTGTGTTACTCTCACTTCTTTAAATCTAAATCTCTTGTAAAATAATATTAGTCGTAATGGTAAGAAAAAATTAAAATAATTAGTTATCAAAGCAAAAAGATTGGTAGATTATTAGATTGTGTTGAATCGCAAAAAGTATTGAAAAAATTAAACTAGGATTTTCAAAGTGTTTAAAAAACTTCTCTCAAATTAAAATAATATTCTCTTGTAAAGAGGCATATTCTTTGCTATCTTGGTGACTCTAAAATATGGCTCGTCATTTTCAGCGAATTAAAGGGAATTACACCCTCAGACATTTTACCAAAGAAATTATTATTTTTATGAATTTTTCATATTGAACTTTTTTAAGCAATCCAAATGATAAAAGAAAATATTTGTGATTGTCTGTTCAAAAAACAAAAAATAAGTGCCTAAATTTTGAGATAAAAATAAACGTTATTTCTTCTTGCAGTGACTTGCTGATTTAACCATCTAAAATTTACAAATTTTGTATTGCCATAATTATCAAAAAATTATTATTGTCTTGTGAGGAATCTCACAATTTTATCATAATTTAATGTAAAATTATTTTTTTAACAAAGGAAATCCTTTCGAAAATTGATAATTAACGTAAAATTTATTATAGCAAATAAAACAATCAATACTGCTACTTTATTTCTTTTATTCTTCAAATCTTTGCTACTCTCTTGTTATCGTTCCACATGCCTGAGAAAGTCTATCCGACTTTAGTAACGAAAAGCCCTTTTCCATTCATTTTATCGTTCCTCCAGTCACCCTTGTATGTGTTTCCATTTTCCCATTTGTAGAAACCTTTGCCATGTTTCTTGTCTTTCAACCACTCGCCTTTGTAAAAATCTCCGTTCCTGTTATGGTTCGTAAGTTTTTAAGTTAATTAAAAAAAGGCAGAAATTTTGGAAATATTAATATCTTTTAATAATTGATGGTGAATTTATAATTGCTGCTGTGTTGTACCCATAATTCATCGTTCCTAGTCCTTTGATTTAGCCTGCACTCCATTATCCTTCATACAGTGATCCATCAGTGAATGCAAACACTCCTTACCCATTCTTTTTATCAAACTTCCACTCTCCATCGTACTTGTCTAAGTTCCTAAAAAAATCAACAATTCCAGAAGTTAAGAAAACTGATATTATTTTTTTCAATTAATAAGTTACTCATATGTATAAACTCCTTTGCCATGGCGTTGACCACTCTTAATTTCTCCTTCATATCTAATGGGCAAATTGGCAGAAATTAAACAAATTTCTTACTTCATTTTATGAAAAATTAATAAATCTTTTCAAGGAAATTTTTTAAAAAAGATACGCATCATTATTGCCATAGATGAATTATCCATATCCTGTTGGTTCGTCTGCTTTAAAAGAGCCTTGATACTTCGAGTTAGCATTTTTGTGCACATAAACACCATCACCTTCTTTAGTACCTCCTGTGAAATTTCCTTCATAGATATCACCGTTTTAGTAAATCATTTTCCCCTATCCGTTTGGCTGATTTGCTTTCCATTCTCCTTCAAATCGAGATCCATCAATGAACTAAACCTCTCCACTACCGTTCTTTTCTCCCATCTCCCATTATCCTATGTATCTTTAAGAAGAAAAAAAAATAATTATTTGTACTTTCATATTAACAATTGTATTAATAAATCATCATATTCTTGTTTCCAAAAAAATAATTTATCTATTTACATATCTCCGTTTTAGAACACATAAGTCCCTTGCCCGTTTCTGAGACCATTAAGGAACTCTCCTTCGTATCGCTCGCCGATGGAATTAAAATGGAAATTTCCGAATCCATTCTTCAGATCATCTGCCCATTCTCCTTCATAGCAGTTTCCATTTGAGTAGTGATATATACCCTTGCCAACTTTCTAACCTTCCTCTAAATCTCCATCATAGCGCTCTCCAGATGAGAATAAGTACAACCCATGCCCATGGAAAAGATTAGCCTTCCAATCTCCAGCATAAATTTCTCCAAATGGCACGTTTGGCACAAGATTACTGTAGAGAGAGTTTCTCTCAGTGTTTTTATAATAATAAATACCTTTCCCTTAACGTACTTCTTATCCTTAGTCATTCTAGCCAATTTCTCCGATATAAACAGAGCCATCTTGGTAATCTTTCCTCAGAAGATCACTACGGACTTGCCCACTTTCGTCTAAGACATATTGTTGTTCTAATTCTTGCAGCATCCGCTCAAAATATTCACGGTTGTACTGTTACTAAAAGTACATTTAACTCTTAGAGGCATTCTAATAGGGAGATAACCTGCTGTCACTTCTATATCCAAGTACTTGAGATGTAGAGCCAGCTCCATTAACCAATTAACTATTATGCAAAAACTAACCTTAACTTGAAGCATTAGCAGCTGCTCGCTTCTAATAAGGACTATGACTCACAGGGTTATAAGAAGATCTTTAAATACTTCCAGGAGTAGCTTAAGCAACACCGCCAGCTTTCTTTGCGACATTTTGTCTTCCTGGTGTGAAGTATGTTGATTGCGAATACACTCCTCCTTAGATAGATTCCATATGGCTTCCTGCTGGGTTTTAAGAGACACTTCTGTCATTTCTTTGGAAGGTTCCTGGTTTATTTTTAGGATTTCTTTTTGTTGAAAAGAGTCCACTGCGAATCTCTTGTGCACGATTTTAAAGTGGCATTTTCTCTAATTACTGAATCTAATTTGAAAGTTGAGGGCTGATAAGATTATGATAACTTCCGTTTCTTGCATTTTCGTTGCTGGTTCCTTCTTTTTTAACTCCATTAACTTGTCAACAACAAAAAAACAGAAAAAAAGATTAATTTAAAATCAGGATAATGAGATTCTGTTTAAAATTCAAATTACCCAATAATAAAGGCTATTGCTATTTCTGTAGCGAATTTGATCCTGGAATTTGAAAAAAGCTCATCTTCTCAAGCTAAAAAGAAATCATTTAGAATGAAGGTCTCTTGGAAGTATCCAAATTGATCATTTGATTAACTAATCCAGAAAACTCTGGGGAATAATTTTTCTTAGCAAGATCAAGCAACTTTTGTTGGAACTAATTGTCAAAGAGAGTAGTTCTCTTCTCCATTGTGATTGATGCATCCTTGAATGCAGATAAAAACAGTAGCATCTAGCCAAAAGCATACACATCAATTTTCTGAGGATCCAATCCACCTGAGGTACGGGCTTTGTTTTCAAGTTAGTCTCTGATTTCTGGAGCTAAGAAGTAGCTGTGGAATAAAAAAATCAATTAGTAGATTATTATTACAGAAATTATTTAAGAAAATCTGATGGAAAAGGGTATTATTATTCTTTATCACCCTTTAAACTGCCTTCCCAAATTCAAATTCGAATTCTCAGATCATTTCAATATTTTTAGACATTTTAAATAGCTTTAGTCATATCTGTGTAGTTTGCATCATTATCATGAAAATCCTCAAAACTTAAATATCGCTGGTTTATTGTTTACTTGGATTGGCTTTAATGCAGATCTATGACTTGTCTAAAAGCAGATGTTGTATATTAAGAATAAATCAACTTAAAATGAGTTAAATGATCATCTTGGCTGGTGTAGCATACCACATTTTGCAAGGACACATCTGTGTGTGCTTGTCCTATCAGCTCAAGTGCTGCGAAACCTGCAGACAAAGCAACAGCCAATCTTTTGAGAAGATCTTCAATTTTTTCTGCTCCAGATTTGACAACAAGAGGCCAGCTTTTTTCTAAGGTATCTTAGAAATATTCGAAGACTAGATAAATGAGATTGACATCCTCTGGGTAGTTGCCTTGTCTCTCTTCGTGAGGTACTTCTGTGAACCCAAGAAACTAAAGGAAATGCTGGCAGGAGTTGAGTTTGATATTAATATCAGATATTGTTGTCAATAATTCCTCAGTTTCTTCAAGGGAGGATGTTTCTTGAGGCTTAATCAGTACTTCTTGTCCTGTCTGGATGTTCCTCATGACTCGATAATCGCCAAACGCAATATTTGTTGCTTCCTTGATGTTCTCAAAATGAGCTTTGAATTCAGGATACTCCACCTGATATTATCTAAGCTATTCCATCTCCATATCCTATTTTTATTGCTGATTTATTTCAATTTGTAACTCTCTCCCTTTCACACACACAATATCCTTTATTTATTAATTTCTAAAAATTTTATATCACAAAAAAATCCTTGGAAGTACAATCATATCCTTATCTTGGTTTGTATTATTAATAGAATAAAATATGTCTTTTAAGTTACTTACTAAATCCAAACAAAAATATATCTCTTTTGAAATACCACAGCCTTTCTTTCAGCCACAAAATTCACTAAATATTTACTTTTCAAGCCAGCTATTAATACCAAAATATTCTCATTTCTCTTGAAAAATTAATACATAATCAACAATACACCCTGAGTCATCTTGAATACATATTTCTGGCTGCTTAACATCAACTGTAATTCCTGGCTCTGCTAAAACAGACTCATATCTATTATTATCAAAATACAAGTGAAAATGCTCTTCATCATGAGGTCGGAAAACTCTGCCCATAATTACCCTGCAAGCAAGAAGAACTTTTTCATCAGATTAGCAGTATTCGAGTGCTTTATTCATGCTTGGACTGAAATAAGTGCCTTTTCGATATCGTAAGTCAGTGCACATTCCTTTCCCTGAAAAGGCATTACTGAACCCATTTGTAAGAATATTGCAGAAAGAGCATTCACTCATATGAAGTTTAGAGCAAGGAAACACACCTATTCCTTTGCAAGTTTTTCTCGTCCCGTGGAATGCAAAGTTTGTGTTTGCCGTGCCTGCAATGCCTTGGATAAGTGTTTTTTAGGATACTTCTGCTTGTCTCTGTGAAAATCTCTATTCTATTTAATCATTTTACACTTTGTAGATAGTGATATCATGAGTTTTTAGAGCGTCTTATCCTCCTAGTTGTTGGAGAATTTCCAATTAGATTTGTTTATCAAGGAGTTTATCTATCTTCACAAGATTCCTTTTAAGGTTATTTAAAGGCTTATTTGATGCTTTGGGGGCAGTAGGATCCGCTTTATCTTGACGCTGTTGAAGATGGGTTTATTTTTTTTAAGCTAAGATCATCCATATTAATGAGATTAAAATGATCCCACAATAGAAAAAAGAGTTTAGACGATTGAGCAATTTGGATGAATTCAACGTCCATAAGTTGTAACAGCCGTATGCTATTAAAAAAAAGCATATCAATCGATTATCACTCATCACTAAGGTGATTAGATAAATGTTTTTTGATTGTTTTTTTTTTGGTAAGGAAATTTCTGTGGAAGAAAAAAAGCAATTTCAATCTAATTATCATTGAGGATCGAACTATTTTCTATTCCATTCGAACTACAGCTAATTAAAAACACAATCTAAATTATATTAAGCTTGATGATTATTGTTTTTATAAAAAATGGTTAGGTTACCTAAAGATGAATGGATGCGAATAAAAAAGCAAAATCTTTGAATTCAAGTAAAAAGATTTTTTATTTTCTTGTTTCAACAGGTAACACTATTTATCCTAAACAACAACACAAACTAATATTACAGCAGTTATGCCAAATAAAAGACCAAACAGGAGATTAGTTAGATTTCGTAAAAGTAAACATCTTTTGTTAAATGGAATGAAATTTTCAAAATGGTTCATTTTTCTAAAAAATTTAATTCATAATACAAATGACTATCATTTTTCTCTATTAAATTACTCCTTCCTCGATTGTAGATTTCATGATTTCAATTCCTTATTATTATTTGAATATGTTGGAAAACCTAGAATAAATCGAGCTAGGACTATCTGTCTGTAATAATAAAACCAAAACACACGCAAACAATAATACTAAAACTCCTTTGGCAAAGATGATTATCTGATGATTTGTCAAAACATGCCATGTGTGTGTATGTTGAGAGGTAGACATCGAATTGTCATTCATTTTATGAGAAATAAATAAAGAAAATACCGCGAATAACACTTGTAGCACAATATGAAGTAGCTAATTATTTTGTACTTTTGTGATTAATTAAGTAGTTAAATCTAATTCATTTGTATTCAAAAGATCTAAGAAAAGGAGCACTAATTTTTAGCTTAGCTACCATTTTTTTGATCAGAAAAGACCTGTTGAGATTCACCAAAAAAAATAATCAAAAAATAATTGCTAATAATACTCAAACTTTTTAACAAAAATGGCTGAGAGTAAACCAAATAAAACTTATTAATCTCAAGATGTTTAGAATTTGAAGCAACAATAAGAACCTGTACGGTATTAATAGTTAAATAAACCTTCAATTGGTGCTATCCTATCCTAGTTTTACTGTGAAGAGAAACGCAACTTGTCAAGAATGCAAATTATTTATTGATCATAAAAATAACTATGGTGAAATTAAATTTAGTTATTTAGTCAAAGTTCAGCTCTCAGCAAATAGGCCAACTCAGCCAAGCTGAAGAAAAACAGATTCGAAGAGAAAACAGACGCTATTAGGAGGAAGAGGAATTAGTAAGCCTTCGACATAGACTCCCTAAAGAGTTAATGCCTGAAGAACATGAGCTCAATAGAGAAGAACGATATAAAGTCAGAATTAAAAAGAGGGTTTTGTACATTGCGCTTGCATTGCTAGCTAAGAAATGATGCCTTGAAATTGTGAGTTTGTGTCTTTGATTGTTTTAGCTGAATTCCTTTGCTTTTACTTCATCTAATATCAATTCATTTTTCTTATTTAATAACTTAGATAGGGTTCAATAGAAAAGGGAAAGTAATTCAAACAAACTTCTTGTAAAATAAGGTCTAAATAACTATTAACAATTGCTTTTCACCAGCTCTGTTAGCGCCAGTAGAAAAATAAAGAAAATAACTAAAAAATAAGATTTCTTTCAGAATTATTAATTTCAATCCACAATGCTAAAAGGATCAATTGAAAAGCATAATTTCAATTCCCAATTCTAGTTTCTTCCAGATTCCCTCAGTCTCCCTCTTTTTAATCATACGTTAAACGAATAACAGATCATAAGAATAATATTCGTAATGAAAATAATACTCACTATATTCTTCAATATCCAAATAAGAGAGAGAGAGAGATGTATTTTGAGAAACTACAATGCGATTGATGTTTCTTTGATATTTTTATCAGTGTTAATTTGTAGGATAGCTGTTTGTTGTGTATTTAAAAATATTTCTCCCCCTCCTCTCACCTATTTCCAATCATGAAATTACCTGCGAAATCGAGAAATGATAAAAATGAAATTCAATGCCTTTTTACCTTTCTCACATTCTCAAAAGCGTTTGTAAAAGAAGAGCAATATGAAACTTGATAAGATTATCAAATACTATTTCTCGAAAGCATTAACTACATTAACTGTGTCACTTTCTTTAAACTTTTAGCATTAATCATATGTGGTAAATGGGTATCACGATACCTAAAATAGTTTTTTTTTTAATTATTATTCTTTATTATGATAATATTTTTAATGAGATGTAGGATAAACAGTTTTTATTTTTTAGTTATTGAGAATATGATTGATCCGAAGGAATGTTGTTAAGAAATTGATTGTTTGTTTGCTTTCTTATTTGAGATGTTTTGTTTTCCATTTTGTCTAGTCTATTATTTTTATCACATTTGCTTTCTAATGCAATATTTCTATTTTAATCCCAAAGATCTTGAGAGCATAATCTATCAAGAGAACAACCAAATTTTTAGAAGGATGGAAAAACGAAATCGCAAAATAAATACAATCTTTGGTTTACAATTTCAATAAATTTCAACCTATTTATTGTCCCATTGGATTCATTGATAATGCATGATTAAAGATGTGATTTCAATTATTTTAGTTTTGAAAGATTTCACATTTTCACAGATTCTCATAAATATAATAAATTCTGAAAAAGGAATAATTTTGTTATGATTATTGTGTAATTGAGCCTGTATGTGTGTGTTTCTACCTCTTTTTCAGTCCATATTCACTCCAGCTACACTTAGCAGAGTTGCAACAGCCAAAAAAGAACCAATTCCCATTGCTGCAACCCAAAAAATCACTTCCATCAATCCCATCTTCGTTTATCTAAGCGGTTCTAAAGCTTAATCAGCTGTTGTCAAAGGCACATCAATAAGAGGCTCTTCAAAATATTCCTCCTCCTCATTATGCTCACAAATTCTCCCAGAAATATTTGATTATTCCTATGTGTTTGCATTATTTTTCGCTTAGTATCTCAGTCTCATGAAAAATGGTATTATGTAGACAATAAAGAAGCAACATACCGCTCCGTTCACTTCAATTACAATAGATGGGTCGATACAAAGAATCTAGAATATCAATCCTAAAACGCAGAACGTTCCATTGAAGATAAACATCTGAATTTAAGTGACTTGTTTTGATTCTCCTTGGATTAAAATGAAGAATTATGTCCTTGACACATGGCACAGAGTCGGTAGTGCAGTCAGCAGATGAATTAAATACAAGAAATCAACTATCACAGGGCCAACATCGTCTTATGTAAAAAAGCTATTGATGTTTGTAGCATTTGAAGGGTCCGTAGATCTTCCTAAAACTCCGATAGATCCGATTATGGAGAAGTACGCGTATGCAAAGTAAACGATCGTATAAGCATATCCAATGTTTCTGGGGTTCTTCACGAATTCCTTGTTAGTTGCTGTGATCTAAGCAGACACAGTGTGGACGAAGAATGCAAAGGAAAATGGGCCAGCTACACCGACAATATCACCGGAGAAAAACTTTAATTCGTTCCAATGCTCCGATGCTCGCCCAGAAGCGAGATTGTCGATGAAACAGTACATCAGGAAGATTCCATAGATGAAGATAGACGATACCCCAATTCTGCCGAGTTTCACGATGAAATTAAGTTCTCTGAAGGAGCACAGGAAGAATACGGGGAGAAAGAGAATAATCGCTAGGTGTTAGGGTGAAAAATTAGATATTTATTAAAAATTTTCAATTTCTTGAAAGATATTAGCTATAAATTAAGAAAAAAAGATTATTAATTATTTAGACTATCCAGCGAATTCTGTTTTTTGGTGCCTGTGTGTTAGTGATATCAAAAAAAATGGATTCATAGCAAGAATCAAAGTTAGTGCTTTTTTTGAAGTCAGAGCCATTAGATGAAGTATCTAAGGAGAAATTAGCAAAGATTCATTGCAAACCAGTTGAACTGCAACTAATGAAGTTTGTTTACAATGTTTACGCTGAAAACTTAAGAGCTGCTCTGATGAATATTGTAAACTATGATGGTATGAAAACAGCTAAGAAATCAATTGAATATACATGACAACTTGTTTGCTTCTTTTACCCATTTTCGCAGCTCTAGCCTTCAACAGTGTGAACTCCATTCGATCTCTATCTCTACATCTCAACGGGGATCATTCTCTCCTCCAAGGCAAGCGAATATTTTGCGTTGGTAAAAAAACAGCAGATCTAATTCGCAGCGAGTTCAATTTAGACACTGAGATAATCGCAAAAAATTAAGAAGAACTCAGTGGATTGTTCAGAACAAACATCATAACCAATGTTAAAAAATGCTTATACTTCATAGGCACACTCAGCGATCTTTCCAAGGATTTCAAAGTAAAAACAAAGAACAATTTTTACCTTCAAACATAATCATCTAATTTGTTTGGTATTACTCTAATCGAAAGGACTTACCCCTAGATATTTCTGAATGTCTCTGTTATGGAACACAGTAACTATCTATCAAGGAATTAGAAGAATAAATGAAATCAAAGGGGATCTTTTCATAAAATCATCCTTTGTTTGGTATAATCTACTACAGTCCATCGAATACTGCATTTTTCTACTCAGCAGTTGAATAACTAAGATAGAATGGGAATTCAAAATAATTGTAGGATATTATTGATCAGGTAAAATACCATGTTGCATATGGGAAGAAGACATTAATAGAACTGCAAAAGTAATAGGAGATATTTAAACTAAAATTATTAGAAGGTAGTGTGAAAGTATGTGAGAATTCGTGCTTTGAAGATGTCCTAAAAGTTTTAGAATCTTGAAAGGGAAATAATTTTTAAAAAATAAGTGAAAATCGACCAGCAGGTTTGTATTGCTTTGTTTGAGTTTTTTCAATAAAAAAAATACATTTATGTTTATTAATATCCTGGTTTTTTTGAAGAAATGATCTACTGATTTCAAAGCTAAAGTATTAGGGCTTTAGAATGGATTGTGAGTACAAAAAAGTTAAAATCAAATCGCTATTGATATTTTAAGTGGGAGGGTAGGAGGGTTATTTTAGATGGATTCTCTCTTCTCACTCTCTCAGAAGAATTAATCTTCTTTTTTGCTATAGAATTTGGTTTTTCGAAAAGAACAATTAACTAACGCATAAGTAAAACCTAAAGAACAGCTACTCTTTTAGAATCACTCATTGTGTCTAAGTAGCTTAGGGTGCTTGAAGAAGTTAGGGCTTGTTTTATTGAGAAATCACAAGAAGTTTGTCTTGGATTGAAGCTTGATTTGGAGTTACTGTGTGTGCTGAAACAAAAACATTTTTTCAACGTTGCTAAGTTTGTCATTAAGGTTTGCTTATTCTGAGATCACTTCGGTTAAGGGAAGAACATACGAGAGAGATAGGGAGAGTTTTGAATGCTGAACAGCCCTCCTAAGGAAAAAAAATCAGGGATTCCTTGGTAGTAGTGGATTGGGTAGACAGTTTGCAGGCATTATTTGATCCTCGAGAAGCTTGACTAGGGATCATTTGGGTATGTTTTCAAAGCTAGACGCAATCGAGATGCTAGCAATAGGCATCTTAATTCCTAGGGTGATGATATGTATGCAGTAAAAATCGAAGATAATTCAGTGAAAAACTAAGATACTCTGACAAAGGAGGCTAAGATCCTTTATGATTTGAAAGCTGAAAAGGGCTTCACGAGGATGTATTATTACATAAAAAACGAGAAAGTCAACACGATGGTGACGACACTACTCGATAAGTCCCTAGAAAAGCTGTTCAGTCTCTGCAAGAAGAAATTTACATTGAAAACAGTGCTGATGATTGCAGATTAAATGATTTCTAGGCTATAATACTTTCACTCGAAAGGTTATGTGCATAGAGACATCAAGCCAGATAACTTCATGATCGGTAGAGATGCGGAGAAGAACTTAATCTACCTAATTGACTTTGGTTTGTCGAAATCCTATCTTAAGAAAAATGGACAGCATATTGAATTTTAGGATAAAATTGGCCTAGTTGGAACGACTAGATACACTTCGATCCAATCACATCAAGGTAAATTAACTTGGGGGTTATTTGAATAATTTTTGTTTCTACCTTTTATGATGATTTTTGGATAACAAAACTGGAATTCTAATCCCGTATTTGGCTTCCTTTTTTGTTAAATAATTCCTAATAAAAACAAACTAAACGAAAAAAATATCTTTTGAGTTATTCTTTGCTTTCAATTAGCTCTCTCTTTATCCCTAACTGTTTCTTCTACAATTTATAATCTTTTTATCCATTAGGATTCGAGTAATCTCGACGTGATGATTTAGAATCCTTAGGTTACACTTTAATCTATTTCTTGAAAGGCCATCTTCCTTGGATGAATCTAAAATCAAGAAATAAAACTGAACACTAAAAGCTGATTTCGTAAGTTAAAACTCAAACACCATTGCAAGAACTATGCAAAGATATCCCTGTGGAATTCACGAAATACATGTCATATGTTCGAAACATGGGATTCTTCGATGAACCAAACTACAATTACCTTAAAAAACTCTTCAGAACACTGTTTCTCGATTAAAATTTGCAATATGACGATAAATACGACTGGATTAAAGATGGTATGGAGGGAGATTTTCAAGGAATGTTAGAGATTATTAGCTTATTTGGTGTATTTTTTGATTGTTAGATCCTGTGAAAGCGAACGAGAAGCGAAGCATGTTTGAGAAGTATAAATCAGTCAATCCTTAAACAGCTGCTCGAGTAGAGTAGAATTTCAAGGATTTCGGAATGGATGAATCAGGTCATCTTGGTGAAGATGGGCTTAATGATTCCAAGATTGCTAATCAAAACAACAACAACAACAATTACAATGGCATTGTATTTATCTTCAAAACAACAACATTTTTCTTGACAAAAACCACTCATTTATTTAAAAATTTTTGTGAAATTTTCAATTTGCCAGTAAGTTTATTTTTTTTGTTTTGTTCTTCCTCAGAACACCTTGGAAGTCGGGTTTAAGCGTAAAAACACCAGAAAATCAACATAAGAATACAAGAAAGTAGTTGAATATCAAATCAAAGATGAAGATGACTAAGACTACGAAGAAGAACTTGTTGACAATGTCTATGATCTCAGCAATCAAGTCAGCAAAGGTATTCGCTAGAATGAAGGAGACTCCAGTGATTTTGATGGCGCCAAAGTCAACTCAAATACGTTCATCTCCAGTAGACAAACTACTACCAATCCAATAAACATTCGATTGCACAATGCAGACAAACTAAGTTCGACAGAGATGAATGACTTTGATTTCGATTACGGTGAAGATATCGTCGCAGAGGAAGACGATGATAACCACCATTTAGTTGATAATATGTTCAGTAAACTCACCAGGGTCTAAATGAAAATGTAAAGAAAGACATTATGAATGATTTCAAGTTATTTAAGGAAAGAATACTTTTTTTGCTAATTCTAATTCTGCTTTTTTGAGCATAATTGTTTTTCATAATATCAAAAGAAAGCGATTCATTTCTGCAAAGAGAAAGAGCATCTCAGTACATTCTTGAATTCATTTTTTATAAAATAAAGATAACTTTTTCAACTAAATAAGATAATAACATCACAATCTATCTATTAATCAATCGATTCTTCTTTCAACTTCATCGAGTCTACTCCTCTTCGACCTTACCCTTGAAATCCCAAGAGGTTTAGGCTTTTCTTACAATAACTTTCACTTTCTCTTTTTACTTTATTCGTACTCTTTAAATATCTTATTTATCTCAACTAATTGATAGTTAATAACACTTTAAATGCATATTCCCGCATGTTTATATTCATAAAAACGATGAATTCTCGAAATATATTTTTACAATTTCATACAAAAAATTCCTAAAAACAGCATAAACCCTTTCTCATACCCTCACAGTTCGTAGTTGAATTTTACATCGAAAATCGGAATCTATCTGAGTTTATCTTCATCAAAGATAGAATTCAAAAAGCTATTTGTTATTGTATCTTGGATTTAAATGAATTCTCTGAGAAATTCAGAAAGATTTAATTAATCATTTTTATCACTATTTTCCCCATTAATCACCTCAGTTATAATCTACCAAAATATAACTCCAAGAGAAATTGGACTTCTATCGTCTAGACAAAGAATATACTTATTTTCCAGTGCATTCAACTTGAACGAAGCAGCATAATTGTCTTTCAATATTATCTCTTTTTTTAGCAAATCCAGTTAAAATAATTAATCAATATCACTTGCTCCTCAAAGCCAAATCATTAACAAAAATAAATTTCTCTTTACCCTTGGAATTGTCAATACCAAGCAAATGATTTCTTTGATAACTCTTCCCATCAAAAATCTCAATGAATTCATCATATTCTTAACCATCATTTTCAGGAGTTTGATGATCTTTATCCTATTATTAAACATTCTCTATTTATTTATCCTATTCATCTCCATGAACATCTCCTTTCAGCTTGTTTTGTTCTTCATTATTAAGATATTCTTTTTCTAAAATTAGATTTTGAGGTTCTTATAAGCAACCTCCTTAATTATCTTTAAAATTCATCTTTTCTATCACAATGTTATCTCCATTCAAAAAAGGCATATGTAGCCTCAAAATTACATTAATACGATTGACCAATCTCTCATCTTCTTTATTTTTAAAGAATATTTTGATTTTCTCCCTCAAAACCAATTTCTCTTTCACTTTCTTTGAAGCTTTCATTTTATTCTACACTTCCAACTCCTCCTCAGGTTAAATCAATTTAGATTACCACAAGAGTATTGCTTTCAAAATAGCTTTCAATGTCATCAATGCATAGTTATTTTTTTGTCCCAAGATACTCATTAAAAACCCTAAAGTACCATCATTTAAAAGGAACAAATCTTCATTTTCCAGTAACTTATCAGCAAACTCTTCCCTCGATTAAGGTAAATTCTCTACATTTTCTTATAAACTCAACACTTATTCTTCGTAGAATGCTCTATGCTCTTCACTTAGTTTTAAGGATAACCCAAATTGCAATGACTTTAAGAGTTCTTTGATTATTTTTTGGATCTTTTTTATTGTAAAATAACATTAATAAAACTATTCCAAAAAATCTCATTTTTTACTTAAATATCACTCAATGGAGTTCCATGTCTTTACATGTTTGCTATTTCTATAGCTATCCAGAGTTATTCAAGAACACCTCCGAAGATAGGAGCTGTATAAATAAATAATTTTCTGGATGATTTCTGTATTGATGATAATTGTAAAATAAATATTACTAACAGATGTGCTCTTCCCATCACCGTTAATATCCGTGAACTCACAGTCCTTAATGCTCTTGTGCTTATTAGCTTTTGAGAGAATCTCTTTTTAGATTTAATCTTGTGTTTAATTGGCAAATTCAAAAAAAATAATAAAATAATTAAATCATTTCTTTTCACTATTTATTCTCATTTTGTACCTAGAATACCCTATCTTAATGCATTCAATTACTATTTTCTTTCCCACTCTGCTTTCTTCCTTTGTAGTGAAATGTCTCTCTATTTCAAAAAAAATAATCAAAAATATTTTTCTTTTTTTCTGCTGTGAATGTTTCTACCTCTCTCTGCTTGACCAATCTTTCCCTTTGTTTCTTTTTCTGTTCCATAGATTATCTATGATACTCAGCAACATTCCCTTCTACATCTCTAGCTATTTCTTTCAAAATCATTTTCACAGCCTTATTACTCTCCTATTCATCTAAAATAGTTTCATAAATCCATGGGATAACCTCGACTTTAACTTAAAAACTCATTTAGTTTCTTAGATATCCAAGGGTTTCTAAATCATTTAGACAATTCCTCCTAAGATCAACTAATGCTCGTTTCACAAGTTATCTGCTTATTAGTTTCTTATGAGCTATTTTTTGCTATTTTTCGTTTACTAATCGCTGTTTTGAGCTCATCGCCTATGATCATACAAAAAGCAAAACAATTCTCAAAGATATTATTTTACAAAATAAATCAATCCCTTCAAAACAACCATAATAGCCAAACCTTCTCTTGTTCTATTCGAATCCAAGCTGTCTCTAAACGCTGTGTTTCTATGAGTTCAGTGTTTCTCTGTGCCTCATATTCCATCTAAAATAATAAGAAAATGTTAATATCCTGTTAATCTTATAATTCATAGATCTAAATTATCTTTTACTTTATTCTACTTGCTTTCCGATTCCTCAAATTCTTCGATTAACTCTACGTAAGCTTAATCCACAGCCTTTCTGACTAATACTTACAACACTGGCTCAACCTAGTTATTCAATAAAATATCACTGAACAAGAAAACTAATAATTCTCGGTAACAACCTCTAGATCAAAATCAAAGAGTTCAAGCTCTGAGGTCTGCGTTTCAACATCTATTCCGATATCAAATAGCTTGAATTCCGGAGATGGCTATTTAACAAAATTACTTTCAGAAACTTGTTATTGAAAATCTTAAGAAATTAATCTAACTGGCCGATCGATGTAAAAATCCACATCAGTTGTACAACTGTTTCCCTCATGATCTTCAGGAGCACCATCAAGAACTTAAAGGAAATCTACAGCATCCAGATCTGATACATGAACCTCTTTTCTGTTGATTTTATCAAAATATCTTTCACAAGTCTACTAATCCTCAAGTTCTTGAACTTCCTTCTTTAGTCCTTCTTAGTCTTCGAGTTTCTGAATATTAAACAATTTTTTAGAATAAAATAATAACAAAATGTAAATAATTATGAATACACATTTACTTTTTTATTTAAGTTTCTAGAATTAGATTTGTAATATGATTATCTTGATCTATTTTATTCTCTATTTGTTCCTGTAATTCTAATAACCTATGGAGTTTCAGAGAATGCATAATTCATTGATGCTTAAGCAAGGTTTTAATTCATATCTCTCTTTATCTGATTTTTCCAAGATTTTATGTTGAATATATTTTTTATTTTTGCTTTATTATTGTCAATTAACAAAATTAGAAGAATATTTTAAGAACTGTAATAACTGTATTTACTGGTTTTAAAAAATTTGGAAGATTCTATGAAAAAAAATTAAAAATATTCCTAGTAATTTTCTAATTAAGTGGAATATTTGAATCACTTGAATTAACACCAACAGACATTGTAAGGATCATTGATTACCTTTAAATAATTTGAACTGATAATCAGCTTAGAATTCATTTGAGATAGAAAGGAGAAGGAAAGGGTGTCACCATAAAAAATTTAATACCTTTCTTTCTAAGAATTAAATTCTCTGATTCATCCTTTAAATTACTTAAACTAGCAAGATATCCTTCATTTATCTAGTTTCCTCTCTCTAGAATATACGTACCTTCTTGTAAGTACTTGATCTGAACATATTTTCATCTTCAGTACCTATTTTACCGTAATCAAAAATAATTCATCATCAGGCATTTACTTACTTGCCAACTAAACTTAATTCCAAATTCAAATGGCGAAACTCTTAATGCTACCAAAAACTAATGGAGAAATATCTGATATTTGAGATGTTCATAATTCATTAGAACGTAAATCAATTGTATTAATTCATGGTATTAAGAATAAGTTAATTTGAGTATTGTTCCTGGATAGAATAATGCATACACAGTTATCTTCTAAAAAAACTAAGATTAGGTTTATTCAAGATTAGATAGATAGCCAAGTAAAAAATGATATTTGTTTATTTTTCCTTTCATTAACAGGAATGATGTTGGAGAGATAATAAGTAAATTTACAACCGCAGCATGTTTAATCATTTTGTGGCTGCAATTTTTAACTTAAAATATTATTTTTTGTAGTTGAAAAATAGCTTAAAACTCTGAATAATAATAAGAATAATCATTAAAACTCCAATTAATTTACTTAACATTGAATTAAATCTTCGTTTTTTTTTGCAAAATAATTTCTAAATAAAGAATATCCCTTTCTTGAAAATAGATTTCTATCAAAAAAATCAAACAACTCATCTTCTTAATTACATTAGATTTCTAACTCACACTTTGAAGAATACACTAAACAAATCTTTTTGTGAATTTCATTCAAATGGCTGATACTCGTACTCCATAAATCACTTTATCTGGTGCTATTGCTGGGATCGTTGTAGACAAGGAAATCTACAATCCAGGTGATGTAGTCACAGGTCGTGTCTTGGTAAGACTTTACAGAGATTTTCCACTACAAAAAATTGAGATTGAGCTGCTTGGAAAAGAGAGCTTTAATTCATTTACATAACCTGCAAAGAGCTTCTCCAAGGAGATATTTCTAAGAAAAAGTGAACTAAACCCAACATCTACTGGAGAACTCATGGGTGTAGGTAGATATGAGTTTCCTTTTAGAGTTGAACTACCACTATCTACCAATGGAAGCTGCAAAATAATAGAATCTAAATTCAAAAGCAAGACAAAATATAAGCTGACATTTACCCTATTTCGGACATATTACAGTTCCATAGAAGGAGGGAATATCGTGAGTAAGCAAACCCTCAAAGTCAGGGAAATCTCAAGAAAAATCACAGCTCCACTTATCTACGAAGCTGAGATTTTCAAAACAGTCTACTCATGTTTTGGCTGCGTAAATCAAAAGGAATGCTAAATCATGTGTTAGCTGGATAACAACGATTATGAGGGCAGTGACACTTGTAATTTACGGTTGCTAGTGCATAACTCAAGTGGACTAGATATTGTGTCATTTTCAGTGTCATTAAATCATGTTTTCGCTGTGAATATATGCAATAGCAGTAGTAATTTGGAAATCTCTAACTTGAAAGAAGAAATCCACAGAGAATAAATCCACGAGGCGATATTCAAAGGTTAACCAGCTAAGACATCAAGTGTGGAATTGAATTTTCCATTACTGTTAGCAGACGATAATAAATCATAAGTTCTTCCACCTTCTTCCTAAGGAATGTACACGTTGAACTACTATTATATTGAAGTGAAAGCACACTTTGAAGGGTGCTCAGTTCAGTCAATTATTCTTTAAATTCCAATAAATATCTTTCTTTCGACGAAGTAGCCTTCGAGAACTCCTCTAGAAATCGAGAAAGGTATTTTTTCTAAAGAATACCTTTAGAAATAGCATTGTGAGACTGTAATAGAAGATTTCAATGAATCCAGAGAAGAAATTTCAGTGTATCCTTAAATATATCTAGAAGATTTTAAATAAGGAGCGAGAGAAATGTTTCATGATTTGAAAATAGGGAATAATAATTTATAGCCATCTTCTTTTCAGACCCACAAGTCAGCGAGTAGACACAATAGTGTATATTCAATAGGCTTTAATTGAGAAGTAGTAACTCAATATGACAGAAACAACGAAATAGCAACTGCAAAATTAATTGATTCAATGCAATTGGAATTTATTTAAAATTTGGTTTTTATATTTGTATTACTTATCTTATGCGTTGATCAGTTAAGAATAAGTAGTTTATTTCGTGAAATAAAAGTAATAAAGCTTGGATTATTAGCTTTAATGTTAAAAATAAGGATTTTTTACCTTTAAAAAATATCAATGCTACTTAGAATTTTCAATATTTTGCTATTAATATCTCCAGGTTTTCTTCTTTTTTTTCAAATCATTCAAGATTTTCTTCTCTTTTTTTCTAAAACCTTCACTTTCCCCCCCTACCTTCTAAGAAGTTAATGCTATCTTTTTAAAATTTTATGTTTTTTAAGTACATGAGTTATGGTAAAGCATAGATTTTGTTCTAGAAATGTTCAAGAATGAATAGAACAAGTGAAGAAAAAAAGTTATCTTACCAAATATGGCCAGAATTTAATTTAAATGTTCTCTTAAGGAAAAGGGAAAGGAGGACCTTTATTGATGTAAAGACCACACAAGGAGCACATTTTGTGCTTTAAATCCTTGTCATATTTACATAATTATCCTTGAAAAATAACGAAATAAAAATCAACAGCTAAATAACAAATGAATCCTGTTCTTCCACAACCTCTTAAACTAGTCCCCCCATTCACCTTCGAGACAGCTACTAAAAAAGTCAGAGCTGCTGAGGACAATTGGAATGGATAAAACCCTGAAAAAGTTAGTCTAGCATACACTCCAGATTCAGAATGGAGAAACAGGTCTGATTTCGTGAATGGTAGGGAGTAAATTGTGGAACTCCTCAAGAAGAAATGGCATAAGGAGAGAGAATACCGTCTCATCAAGGAATTATTCGCATTCATGGACAATCGTATTGCAGTCAGATTTGCATATGAATACAAAGATGAACATGGTAACTGGTTTAGAGCATACGGCAATGAGAACTGGGAGTTTGATGAGGACGGTTTGATGAAAAAAAGATATGCCTCAATTAATGATCTACCCATCAAAGAAACCGAAAGAAAGTTCCATTGGGAATCAGGAAAACGACCAGATGATGTACCAAGTCTATCAGCACATGGATTATGAAAAAAGATAAAATGAGTCTGTTTTTGGTTTTAATAAAGGAAACTAAAAAAGATACAATATCTCAAATGAATGAACGCATAGACTCAAAGAAACATACAAAAAGAGAGTTGTTTTTGTTAGTATTTTATTGATGTTGGTTGTTATTATCTGCATGCAATTATCTGCTATTTTACATCTTCAAATTGTTAATTGTTAATTAATTAAGGGATCTTTTTTATCTTCTTCTTCAATAACTTAATATATGTATCTGCTTCTTCTGCTCTCTTTTTCTCCCCAGTGTGTCTTAATCAAACTAGCTAGCTTTTCAAAATTTAAAAATTGTCAGTTAGAATTTGTATGTTTTTTATTTTGAATTTTGATTAATTTTTTTAATTTGAATTTTGTATGCTTCAAAATCGCATATTTTTGTTTTCTTTTTTGTTTGTATTAATATTCTTTTTAGTTCACAACAACAGTTTTTCCTCTAGTCTCAATCGTTTTGAAAATCCGCTTGGTTTATGCGTTTGATTGGATGAATTCCTTTTGAAAGTCGTGGATCAGCTTTATGCTAGGAATCCGCATTAGTAGGCTTGTGAGTCTTCTACTTAGTGATCTGAGATGCGAAAAGATTCGAAACAGTTGACTAAAGTATGCAGTGTATCGATTGCTATTTCTGCTATTAAAAATTTAAGAAAACCACGGGAAACACGGTACAGCTGCTTGATCCTTGGATTGATGAATTTGCTGAGAGATAGAAATAAGTATTTCTAATTCTCTAGTTGCAGAGGAACAAAAGCTTGCTGTTTTTTTGTTAAAAGCGTGGCTTCAAAAACTAACCCACACTTCTTGCTGTTCTTCTTCTTATGCTCTCCTATTTTAATAAATCAATTGTTAATTTTTTAATTTAATTTTTCAGTGGATTTGTTATTTGATTCCCATGTAATTATTGATGATATTTATTGATGATATTTTTTGATTTCAAATTATAAGCTAATCTCTGGGTAACTGTCAACTGAAAAAAAGCAAGTATTTTAGGCTCAAAAATTAGAGATTTCAATTGAATAAATGGATGATTTTAACAAGTGATAATATCTCAAAAGATAAAAAAATTGAAATTAGTTTTTGAATAATTATTATTCTATTGCTTTTAACTAGCATGATTGAGAATTTAAAGAAACTCGTATTACAGATATTTATTCAACACGTTACAAGTTTTTTAGGTTCACAGAGATAGTTTAATTGAGAATTTTCTACTAAAAAAATAATTGAAGCAATAGAAAATAACAGTAATAGAAGATCTTCTTGATAACTCTGAAAACTTCATATTTAAATTAGGTTTCTTAGAGAAATCTTGAAGGACAAACAATTAATAGGAAGAAGGGGGATTTTCAATCAAGAGAAAGAAACTATGAGATTCTTTTAGTTATTTAATAAGTTGCATTACAATTATTAGAAATAAATCATTATTTAGCAATGAACCGAAAAAGGTTACAAAATGCTGCTTACTTTGATTTTAAAAATTATTAAAAAAATAGACGAAAATGACTGAATTTAAAAGAATTTTTTTAATACTAGAAGAAAAAACCTAAAAAGATGAATCTACTTCTATTTGAAATCTATGGCTTACTCTGAGTGCATATGGCTTTGTTTGGATCATCAATAAAATAAAAAATTAAACACAAAATCCAGCAGATATGTCTATTCGTGGTTGTTGAATTTCCTTTAATTCTGAGGAACAAATCAAAGTAAAAAAATATCAGAAATTCAAAAACAACAACGCATAATATATCTGATGCTGTAATAAAAATATCTCAGAATCATTTGACTTTGGTATTTTCCTATTTTTAGTAGGTTTGTAGATGAGTGACATCATGGAATAAGAAGAATCTTATGAGTTCTTAGGGTTAAACAATCGATTCATTGAGGAACAAGCAGTTGATGTGTCACAATAGCAGGAGTTAATTTTGTTGTCAGACAGCATTGCCTAAGAAAACCAGATTCAAGAGGATATTGACTTTCAAGATAAAGAATCAAAAGTGAACTCCAACAATGATCTTAAACCTCTCAATGAAATAGCTAACTTCAACAAAACTCACAATCAAATCGAATAATTTTTCCCTTCAAACATGACACCCTTATGTGAATCTTCATCATCTTCTTAGAATTCTTTCCCGAATGATTCTTTTTGCTCTCCAAAGCAAACGGAATACAAACCTCTATTCCTCTTCAAACATATCTTCCCTCGCTATTCGTTTTAGATATTCGGCGATATCATGGTGCACACTGACATCAATTCAATGGGTGAATTCGTGAAAACATGCTCTCCTATCAACTTAGATAAGAAAATCGTTTAGATTCTCCATGACAAATCAAGAAAACTCGTTGTAATTTCCTTCGAAGAAACGAACACAACTTTCATAGAATTCGATAGTTTCATTCACATTTTCAAGGAATATCCTGATAACATTCTCCATCAGTTCGGTGACAATCTCATGAAATACAAGAAATATGCCATGAAACAGCTTAAAATGATCGATTTTTGTAAAAAATAAACTGGTTTTGAAACATTCTGTCAACTCAAAAACATCAAATATTCTAGATTCAAAAAAGCTATGGAAGGAGTAATCAACTCCTTTGAGGACTAGTGTATGTGTTTTTACTTCTTCAAGAGGAATTACTAAACAGGTGGGTTAGAATTCGAGTAGGTTGGGTTTAACGAAAATTTGATTAAATTGCTTGGATCGAGTATCAGTGATTATGAAGAAATGGCTCGACGAATAGGAGTCTATTGCTTCCAAAGCAAATACAGCTATAATTTTCTGTTCAATTAGTTCCTTATGAATATGCGACATTGCATGTAGAAATCAACTAAAGATTTAGATTAGACAAATGGGATACTCCAAGTTGGTGTGTTAGAGTATTCTTCCTAGATGCTGACAATAGATGAGTAGATTCTTGATTCTTAGAATAAAATTATTTCATATGCAGATTGCACTGATGAAGATGCTCTTGGGACAAGTGATTTATTGAAATTCAAGGATTTATTGCATATCTAAACTGTCAGTATATCATAGGAGACTCAAAAGGCGCTTGATGAGTTTAGAAATTAATAAACATAAAAGGTAATGAAATACGATGAAATAGTCTAGAAATCTTCGTTGTAATATGAACTAGAGGCTTCAGCGTTTATTGAAAAGTTCTATGGTTAGCAGTAACAGTCAGAATATGAGAGAAATAATTAAGAGAGATTTAAGCTAGGATAAAAGTAGTAGCCATGTAGATACAAGATCATTGAGAAGAAGAAAATATGAAGTGAATTTATTTGTTACAATAACATAATCAAATAAATTTG
>Ga0302271_10000485_pt1 | contig 38966 bp, 29 predicted proteins | sample III_Bog_N1_1_FD_198767 | JGI IMG/M metagenome (GOLD analysis project Ga0302271, IMG submission 198767) | Peat permafrost microbial communities from Stordalen Mire near Abisko, Sweden - III_Bog_N1_1 | ecosystem: Environmental > Terrestrial > Soil > Wetlands > Peat | place: Sweden: Abisko... | reverse complement strand
CGAAACCGTTTCAGTGGAATAAAAGACTTTCGCTATGAATGAAAACAGCAAGAATTCGATTAAGAAAATATGTAAACACATCGCGGAAAGTATGCATTTCATACACAACGAAAGAGGACCAATTTCACAGCTTACTCTCTTCCTTAGAGAGTATAACACCTCTTAGCCTAATAAACTACCGAATAATGCATAACATCAACTAAAATATAGCCTGTTAGGTTGCTCTCAGCTAGTTTTCAATAGAGATTCCATGCTTAATCACCCTTGGAGAGTATCTTACTGTTTTAAAATGTCTTACCCGAAGAATTCAGCTTCTCATTTGTAGAAAACCATAGCAGAATCAAGGGAATATTTATCCAAAACAAAAAAATAACCATAAACTAAAACGATCTTGCAATGTGCCTGCTGCAGGAATTACACGACTGTTCTGTCGACCATTCGGTGCTCAAAGCTGTCGTAATTGAGAATGCGAAAGGGCATAGTTTCAGTGTCAGCTGATATCAAAACATTTGATAGGAAAGATTTCTGTGGAGTCTGCGAAGATTGCTATTCATTATTTATGTAAATCCATGAAACTAGCAATAGTATCTTAGAAGGGCAGAAGAACAAACTGAAGGAGCAAAGTGAATCAATGACTACAGTTTATAGTTCAAATAATGAAAATAAAACAAATGAGTATTAATAAAATTGTCAATTTACAGCCAAAGTACCTCCTTTAAGCAGAGCGAGAAGAAGTAATACTGCCTAGTTCTAATCAGTTTCCTCGTCTAGGGGTTCCAATTACAATTCTCGTCCTTCAAGTATCCATACTTCAATCAAGAGATCGAGCAGAGAAGATTCCTCTTTGGGATCAGCTGCAGTAGATAGGATTACTTCTTTGAATGCAATCCCTAACAATCCTCTAGATCTACCGAATAGCATGAGTGCTCAAGTGTAGTTTACCAAATAAATTAAAAGAGATGCTGTAATTGTCAAGCCCTTTGAGATCAAGCAGCGAAGTTCTGCCGAAAAAGAGCACATAAAATCTAGCAATTTGAATAAATAGATGAAAAGCAATTATGGTAATGATGCTGAGTTATAAGATAAGTAGATCACCAACTCCACATAAGTCTTTGAGACTGTTTCGACGAGATTAGCTTCGAATGAAAGTCTCAGAGGATATTCTTCACAGAACAATTCTAGGAGGATTTATATACTGAATTAAGGGAAATTAGAGCGATCAAGTTTTCAAAAGAGTCAAGAACATTTCCTTCCACTTGATAGAGTTAAAACTGAAAGTATTGATTACCCTGGACATCTTTTAGATAGATAGTTTGAAGCTAGAGATGATAAAGAAGATGAAGGATATCGATAAGGATAGCATAGGTATAGTAAAGAGCAGCAGTTTAGATCAAATGAAGACTACAATAGTGGATCTTAATACTTTTAATGTCCATTGCCTAAACAAAAGAGTGTTCACGAAGAAGAGCCATTAAAACAAATTGAAATTGTGGATCCAAATCGTTAAACAAAATTGATTGTGCAACCAACACCTATTGATGCAGTTGCAGCAACAAAGAAGCTTGCAATGAAGATGGCACTGAAGAACATACGCAAAGATGTTAAAAAATAAAGAGAATAATAACAATAATCTTTTCCCATTTAGCCAAAAGAAGAAACACAAAATGAACCTGTGTTAGTTTGTAATGCTCCAGTGAACCAATCGAATAGTTTAATGAGCAATGACCTTAATGATATGTGCACTAACCCAAGAGTGTCCTCTTGTTTTTCTCAAGATTCCAGATAGCATCTTGAAAAAGAAAACAATCACCTGCAATCTAAATCCAAACCTCCTATTTATTTAAAAGACAATTACATAAACCCAGGTAAACAATAGGCTACTTACGCGCTGCCAGGTTAAGATAATAGAAAGAGTAAAGAATCATTCTTGATACGATTTCCATCTCGCGGATAGAGTTCGAGAAGTTAAATAATCAGCTAGAATAATTCTTATCGGACATCAGCTTCGAATATCTCAACTGACCATGAGTTGTATGCTGAGAATACTTAAAAGAAAAGCTACCCGAATATACTGTAAATAACAGACAATAATAGAAACGCAGTCAAAACTGAATAAGCTGGAGTTGATAATTATAATAATAGCTAGGCTATTTAGAGGTATTTTTCCTTAGATTAATGATAAATAGTTGAAATAACTATTTCTATTTGTTTTATGTAAAAATCTACTCTTATCATTGTATTTATAATAAAAAACAAAAAACTAATATAATTTTTAAAAAAATGATATTAATTAATAAAAATAATTCTTTGTTCTCTTCTTCTTCTTCTTCTTCTTCTCCTTCATGCATTCATGTAGAGTCTCTCTTTCCAATACAGCCAAGCGTAACAATTCGTGACATATGTGACTGTTCCTGCTGTATTCCATTGATCTTTCATAAGTTTAGTGAACCCGCAGTCAAATACAATTCTACCACGATCTTCTGTTCCAGACAGCACAAAGAAGCACGGACGAGCGGAACTACTGAGTCCAATTATGTTCAGCGATCCGAAGTTTCCAGGTGGCGTGTTGGAAGTAACTTCTGGATAACAAATTGTGATACCCTCGTGAAGATTGTTAATTCCTGTAGTTATCAAATGTGGTGCGAATTAACCTGGTTCGAAAGCACTTCCTGCTTTTAGAATCTAATCTGCGTAATCAGATCCATCGAGTTTGATATGGATTGGCTGACGACGATATTGTCCGATTGGAATACGCTAGAGGATTAGATTAGCATGAACAATGTATGGATTGTTATCAGCCCAGATCATGAGTCCCTTCTGCAAGCGAGTGTGCTGTTCAATAGCATCTTAGAACTTCCTTTCATACCCAGGACAGCTGAACTTATACCCACTGATAACCCAGACTTAATCGTAGAATGGAACTTTCGGGATGAACTCAGATTCTCTCGTGATCACATCACATACTTTGAATCCTTTTTTCTTGAGTACAGGGATTAATAGATTCGTTACATCACTGTCAAGACCTTCTTCAGAATAGAATAGCCCAATTAGAATACTCTTGTCACTGAATGATCCATCACTACCAAGCCCAACATTCTTAGGATTATGATGCTCGTCGTATTCGAAGCCATTCTAGAAAATACCTATTTTACCTGCAAAATCGCTGTAGAAATTATAGAGATTTGTACGATTCTCGGTTCTATCAGCTATTTTGTTGAACTTCATCATCAACTCCATGACTTTAGGTAATTTAGAAGAGGAAAATGACAGCAACAGTTATTTTAATTCCATCGATTCTTTGTGGGATTCTAATGTCTTCATGAGCTTCTCTTTCAAGATCGATTCTTTCGTCATCTGATTCTAAAGTCTCAAGCTATGCAGTGCTTGATATGAATTCGGTTTAGAATCAATAGGCATTGAGAACACTTTAATAAGATCTTCTTTGTTTATCACTAATGAGAAACTACCTTTTTAAGATTACCTAGCTGTTCTTCCTTTAATTTATGTCTCTTCCGCGAGATCTTCAGAAAGGAATGTTTAAATTACATGAATACCTCCTGCAGCATTAAGTTCTGAATCTGTACTAATAAAATCACATCCTCTACCAAATGGCTTAGTAGACAACGTGATCATCCCCTTTGATCCGGCTTTGACAATAGCATGACCTTTGAAATTAGTCTCTTCGGATAAAATTTACGTTTCAAATGAAGTCACCAATTCCGATTTAAACACATCTAGAGCCTTTTTATTATCAAAGAATGCAATAATCGCCCTGCCACTTTGCATAACGGATTCTATTTAATTAGAGATTTCTTTGTGGAATTGAACTCGATTGTCTTTAACTAAAACATCAGAATTTTAATTAAACGAGAATTTAGATGCTCCATAAATCGAAGGTGAAACAGTTAGTTTCTTGATATTGAATAAGTCCTTTGTCAGTCTTTTTTAGTAGTCACTCATGTCCTCAAGTGTTCCACTGACACCTAAAACAAGTGCATATTCGGATGGTATCTAAGCAAACGAAAAGCATCCAACGTTTATTATGAAAGCTAGATTTTCGTTCATGACTTCTTCAGTGATATTTCGTTTCTCCCATTCCGAAATATACGCAAACGCCGTCTTGTATCCTTTCACAGTGTTGAAGGAGATCCCATCTAGCGATTTATAGCAGATAATTGTTTTGCTTTTCCCTGAAGGTGTGTATGTTAAGTATCTGTGACTTTCAAGATCGTTAACATCTTCGTACATCATTTTGATTCTCTCATCGATGAAATCTTTGAATGGCTCGAGATTTGGATTATTCTAAAATAATCGTCTGTAGACTTCAGTCTTTTTGAATTCGTTTATGTGAACACTTCGATTCTCCCAAATGAACTTCAAAATCGCGATGACATCGGCGTTGCTGTAATACAATGCGACTGGATATGTTCTACCAAGGAAGTCCTCACCGAAAAAGAAATCCACCTCATCGATTAATAAGATTCTTCGCTTTTCTTCAAATCGAGTAGATTGTTCTCGTTTATCTTTGAGCTTTTGTTCGATTAAATCGAGTCCCATTTGTCGCATGTCTTTGGGGTCATTTATGATGTCTTCAAATTATTTATCGAAAGTGCTGTATTTGATCCTACTGCCGATTTCAAAAGATTCAAACATCGACTCGAAGCTACTGAAGTCTCTGCCACTTAAATATGAACTGTAGCAGCAGCAATCCACGCAGAAGCCAAGGAGACCCAAGAAACAGGAAGTTATTCCTAGAATGATTGATTTTCCTTCACCTGTTTTGACTTAGACTAAATGATTCTCAACTGTGTTGAAGGTGCTAGTGGTGTCGATAGAAAGGAGTCTCATGATAGTTGAGACTTAAACCTGTAAAATTATAAGAATAAAGTGTTAAAAAGGTAATTCAAAACTAAAAAAATATCTTAAAATTCAAAAATCTCTTTGTTTATCTTTATTTTTTACAGGGTGAAGTTTTCTGAAGCTGTCATCCGATCGCTAGCAGTTCACTACTGACCAGAACACACTAATGTGTGCTAGCATTATAACTAAACTTCTCTTATCCTCAGTTGACCAAGCAACCTTTGTTTAAGTGAGATAGTTCTACCCGTTAGCTGAGTTAAATTTCTTAAACAGCATTTTTGTTTTCTAAAGAATATCAGTTGGTTTTGCACTGCCCTGCTACCATTGTGTTAGAAGCTCCTTCCAGACTTGTTCGTAAGTTTTATACTGCGATGTGAACTCTTCTTTGATGAAGTTATCTCCTTTAATATTTGAATTCACGTATTCCAAGCTGAACTAATCTTTGGACACTTCTTCGATCATCTTATTCAACAATCCTTCGAAGTTCTTGCTGTTTTCTTGAATAATCAGCAAACCTAATTTATCTTGACGAAGCTTAGACGACACATCGGAGATAAACTACGGTGATAGAGTCTAGAATTTCGTTGTGATAATCCTGCTGAGTGTAGCCAACATAGACTCATGAACTTATCCGATTTCGAATCCAATTCTACGAATGTTGATTAGCTACTAAACAAACTCTCTAGTATCTGATTCATCATCGAAATTCTAATGCATAATCGTAGTTGCTATGTTTTCGATGTATGCTTCGATGTTTTTCACAATTGTTTCAGATGCTTTCGTCTTAGAAATCCCTATGATAATATCTTCAAAGCATCGCTCGATATCGGAGAGTTCTTCGATTAAATTAAACAATTTGGAGTCAAATCGCTCTTCTGTTTGTCGTTCCTTCGCTTCTTAAGCTTTTTCCGTGTATTTTAATTGCACAAGTCTTAAGACTCCATTGGAATCCAGCGATACAAGACTAGATGAAATCTTTTTAGAGAAATCTTCAAATCTTCTTACAAGTGTCGAAGCATCACCAAGACTTCGTTTCTGAAGCATTTAACTAACTTTATCGATGACTTCTTTGTTTTTCTGTGCAAGTAATTACTTCTGAATAGATGAAATTGTCCAAAAGCCTGAGTTTATTATTAATTTCAATTAACCCAGACTTGCACTGGCTGGATTTGATCCTTTTATGCTGAGTATATGACTGCGATATACATCTATTGTGTTAGCTTTCCTTCCTTCAAACGGTGTAGATGCTTATTCAAGTTAATCAATTGCAGTTAGATATGATATAAACGCACGAGAATCCAGAGTTTTAACTGAATCGCCTAGTCGCTATTAAATCCCATCGAATATCTAGCAAGACGCTATGAAAAATGGTTCATGATTGATGAAAGTAAATCTAAAATCTGCAACAAGTGCTGAGAACTAAGCGTAGCCTATTAGATTCCCTGGGAGTTCTTCAGAAGCGGAATCAGAAAGTGTGAGATTAAGACATTCGATGATTTCATTTTGTAATCGAATAAATGTCTGCTCTAAGAAATGCTGCAAATCTAAGTATTTCTACTTGAGATCTCCGTATTAATATGACCTTGTGCCATCGGCGAGAGAAGCTAAGAATCTCAAAGTAGAGCTGCTGTAATTCTTGCTGTTTACTTCATCGAATAGCCCATCACATGCTTTTTCATATTATTAGATAACTCGTTTCTGGATCACTGCGCTCTTGGAGGTGTTAATTAAACTAATAATTTCCTCTGTTTTTCGTTATTTGAACAAGCTATCAACTTAGTTAGCTTGCTCTTCGACTACTTAAAGCACTGGCTACAAGAACTGCTAATGTTGCTATTTCTATTAACCTAAAGACCATTACAGAATCGAAGAATACTCCTCAACTAGTTATGCTCCAAGTGTCTCAGCATTCTCGAAGTTATTCGATTAAACTCTGTCATTTGCAAATTTCAGTGCAGAATCGAGAATTTACTTGTTAACTTTCTTCTTCAGAGACATCTCCTGCTAGCTGAATTCGTTAGGATAGGCCATAGATAGATTTTTCACTGCTGTTAGAGTCATTATTGTAGGCTATTTATTATTGATATCGATGATATCTTCCGATCGTTGAATGCATGTCTTCATTTCTGATTTCATCTAATCTGGAACCATCTAGCATTCTTTAGTGAGATATTTTTAGAATTCGCTAGAAATAGCTGAAGCCGTAGCAATGCTTGTACTTGCTTTTTCGATCTTGAGGGCATTAGCTTTGACTCTGAATTTCTCTAATTATTTGAGCTAAAACTTACATAATGACTCTTTGGCTTACGTAAATGGCACTTACGGTTTGAATCTTCTGTATTGAATCTACTGCAACTTAACCGCAGCAGACTCCAAGAGATTCATTTCTTCTTTGAGTTTTTCCATCGCAGCTAGATTCTACATTGCATCTTACTAAATGAAATTTCGTTCTTCAAGTTTCGTGGTTATCTAAGCAGCTTAACCGATAACCTTTTGCTTGAGATATTTCTTGATATCTTTGTAGCTTTGAGTACCTTCGCCTGCTTGCTTCATGTAATCGATGACGGAATCTAAATCACTGGATTTCAACATTGCTTTGACTTTTTTGTCAAGTCCTTTTTGTTTGAGTTGCAATTCATTTTGCAAATAATCTGCTGGATTCTCTAATTTTCCAACAAAATGGGTTTTATATAATATCCCAGCTTCTCGAATGGATTCAAGATTTTTCAAAGCAGTTTCTTAGCTGAAACCTTAGGGAAGATCAGGGCTGTCTTAGAGATAAGCGTTGATTTAATCGATGAGATGTTGCTGCTAGTCAATCGACAATGCGAGAGTTTTCTCATATGAACCTTCATTCAGAAGAGAATTTACATTCTTGAATTACTTGAGTTTCTAAAATTAATCCAGAATCAATTTAGCTTTGTTGTAATCAGCAGGGAACGTTTATGGCTTTGTGACATCAAATACGTTTGCTTTGATATTCTTTGAAATCACCTTTCGAAGGTATTCTTTCCCTTCATCGATTCTTCTGATCTACTCCTAGATTTACGCTTCATTGTCATCTTGCACGATTTACAACGCTAACAGAGCTTGTGCAAATTCTCTTGCTGCGTTCATTCTTTTAAGTATTCCTTCGATCTTAGCAAATTCTTCGTTGATTGTCGCTGGAATTTAAGATTTTGAAGACACTGAAAGGATTTCTGAAGTGTTATCTGTGAGAGTATCTCCGACAAGTTTAGCTATAGCTTTAATTGTGGGTTCATCGGATTTCTCAGATACTGTGAGAGCCTTCTACTAAGCGCACAATTAGAGAATATACAATCCACGAAGAATCGTTTTAGTATCAGTAAATCTTGCTATTTCCCTTTGAGTCAAGTCAATCACATCAGTTAAGAACTTATCAAGACTTCCTGCAGCTTTCGCTTGAAGACTCTAGAAAAACTTAAACGACAAAAAGAACTCTTTACTCATCTTTCCCATTCGTTTTCCTAGGGATTTAACTTTCTTCTCGATTTTCATGAGTTCTTGTTCTTCGTTTTGATTAGGATTCAAGTCAAACGTGGATCCACTGCGTAACTCAGTAGATGTAATATTAGGACCTTGTCCATCATGGATATCAAGCACTGAAACATCATCAGCTGGGTAATTATTCTCCTAGTTACCTTGAGGCACTAGAGCATTCCTAAGTTATTGAATTCCAACATCGAATTTCATGGAGTAATTCTACACAAGAGTACCTAGATGAGCAAACAATGCTTGCGAAGAATCCTACAATCTCGCTCTAACTCCTTCATTTAACCCGATTAATTGCATTGCTAGTTGGACGGGATTCTCCATCTCGCTAAGTTTCCGTTATCTACTGATTCTGGAAACTAACTCTGACCCTTCTTTGACGAGAATTTCGATGACTTCCTTGAGCATTGAGGGGATTCTCGGGAAATTCTCACTGATGAGTCGTTGATGGCCGTTTGCACGAGTGAGTATCGCGATGCTTTACTTCATTTAAGGTATTTATTTCAAAGCTGCTTCAGAATCGAAATAATCAATGTCAAACATTTTTCTCTAGCTCTCAAAAAACTTTTCCCAAGTCGCTATGTTCTCCGAATAAATCAAAGAAGAGTTGATCTAAAGATGCTTCCCAACATTGTTATCTTGTAATTCTTTGATCTTAGAGAGCAACGAATCCAATTAGATGATGTCGAGTTCTTTTGGTTTGAATACTTCGAAATTAATCGACTACAAAATATGAGATTCTCTTAAGCTCATTTTATTCTCGTAGTTCTTCGAATGATTCTTCAGAGTCGGTCTAGGCATTAGCGGTAATTCCTAAGTCTACGATGATCTCAAGTCGTCCTTGAATGATTGCATGTCATTTAAGGTTTCTACAATTTCCTTCAATTTCTTAATGGCTGAGTCGTACGCTAATTTATAATAATTTTATCGATAAATGCTCTTGATTGTTTATGAATCCTTGTAGACTCCTTTTGATATTAGCTTATCGACATTGTTTTTAAATGCTTACTGTATTTCTTGGCAGAAATAAATCTAATATAGTCTCTCAAAATATGGAGCCATTTCTTTGAAACTGTCAGTGCTGTCAATTGCGATGTAGCATGCTTCCATGGAGGCTGTGAGGTACTCAGCTAAATCGTTCAAGGAAATGAGATTCTACCCGATTTCAGGATGATTTCCTTTGATTCCATCAGCCCAACCAAGATAATTTGAAACTCTGGTAACATTCTCAATAATCGTACCAAATCCTTCGATGGATTCCTAAGGAATTCGTGTAATCTAGCCTTGAGTTCTCTTCACAATTTCGAGATCAGTAACTCCAGTTATTGAGTCAGTATAGCATTTTCTCACAAAAATAAAATCGATTTCATCTTTTAGCAGCTTTATAATATCGAGTCTTTCCGTGAGAGGATCATATTCTTCTTGAGTGAATAGCCCTGTAATGTCTCTAGTGAATTCCGTGAGAATTAGCTAGAATTCGTTTTTGGTGTTGGAAGCTAAAGCATAAGTGAAATTATCTTTAACGTATTTTTAAGAAATCTATTTAATACTGAATAGCTATTCCACAAGTTGATTTCGATTGTCAGGTGAAAGCGGCTTGATAAGTGCACACAATTTAGATTTACTATCGAGATTAGCAATGGCAACATCTAAAAATCCTTAGATTTTTTGATCTTCTTCATCAGATGCATCAGTCATTGCTTTGAGTGAATTTGATATCTATTCCACTGTGCTGTCTTTATTCAGATGTGTGAATCCAATCAACACTGATTCTTTGCTTGCCTGATAATCCCTAATGAGCTTGGAATAGAGGTCGATAACTTCCTTCATTAATTTGCCTTTTCCTTCCACTGAAACTAGATTCTTATAGCCAATTAGCAGAAGTACTTTAATCGATTAGGCCTTCTCTAATGCCTTGACGATTCCGACTTAGTTAGCAATGTCAACGATGGAACCTTGTGAATCTAACAGTCCGGGGGTATCGCATAGAAAAATTTATTTTGTCGGATCAACTTTGCTCTGTAAGGGATAGACACTAATCGTTTTTGTTTGGGATTCCATTTATTTTGTGCCAATCTTCGCAGCTTCTGTGTCTCCTTGAGCTACATTGATTCCTTCTGTCTCATAGACATATGTTTTAGTTTGATTCTTCGTCTTTGACCAAACAAGCTTCTTTCCAAGCAAATAGTTAATTGTTGTGGATTTGCCGACACCCGTAGCTCCAAGAATAATTGCGATATCCTTGCCTTCGATCAACTCAGATTAACTAAGATTCTACTCTATCATTTAGTATAGATTCTTGAGATCTTTGAATCGCTTATCACCTTTGGTATTGACAGTTGATTTCACTCTCCTCTCAGATTAGAAGATTTTACTGATCTAGCTTCTTGAGATGGGTTAAGCATATCGAGCTAAGACACTCTTTTGTAGTTTATTATTTTCAGAGCGTTCTTCCCTGAAGGAGCTATTGAAAATCATTTCAACTTCTTCTTGGATTTTCAACGCGGTAGCCTCTTTTTCTGCTTTGACTACACTGTCTTCGAGGTTATTATTCATCATTTAGTATTTCTTATTGGTCATGTCACTCACAGTTGTTTTGGATGCTATGAAAAGGCAAAGATTAGTTTTTTGGATGCTCATACATGGACTCAATCCATCAAAATATCACAGAAAATGATAAAATCAAGAGAAAATAAGTATTACCTTCTTCTTTTTAAATCTGAGCAGGTGCCGCCGTAGTACTGCTTGGATTCTTGATTCCGTCATTCCTTTTATTCGACGTTTTAGAGGAAACACAATTGCCCATTATTTAAGGTTGACGAGAGGAGAATGCTGGGGGTGTTTTTCAAAAATAAACTCGCTAAGTCTTCTTTCTTTTGATTATTAGTTGTTTTTCCTTTTATTTTATTCAGTAATTTATATTTTGCTCTTTTTTTTTGAAATTAATTTAAAAACAGTATCTTTCTTGATTGTAATAATTATCTCAAATCGCTGCTTGAACTTTTTTTAAAAAAAAAGCAAGTCATTCAGCAGTAGTATTACATGAATCTCCCAACGAAAACTAAGATCACAGACTTTCAAATGTAGAACACGCGTATTGGATTAGATTGCAAGATATTATTGATTATTTAACATATCATCGAACAACAATAATAATAATCTATATCCTTAAAAAACGGAGGGGGGTAAATTATTCTCTTTTGATTAATGTTAGATAATAATTTAGTTTGTCTGTTTATTTGGGAATTATTGTTGTTTTCTTGCCTACAAGACTTAGAAGCTGAGAAATATGCTCAAAGAAGAAATTCTCTATTCTATTTGAATCTTGTAGTACATACGAATCTCTTTTTTTGGGTTCGATCGTTTCCCTTAAGTATTTGCAAGAGTATTGTAGATAGACCTTAAATTTATATTTTTGTTCTGAATAAATGTCTAAGACTAAAGGATGCTATTTTGTCAAGCATAAAGAATTATTTATCTAAAGATGAATGAAAATAATTTAAAAAGATTGTTCTATTTCACAATTAAAATAGATTTCTTGGAATTATTTATTTCTTAAGCCCTCAAAGGAATAGAACCTTAATATACTTGAAGATTGAAGAACAACTTTGAAATATTAAGTCTCTTTTTTGTTTTTCCTTTATATTTCTTTTAATACAAATTGTTAATAATAATTGAATAAGATAGATCTATTTTTCAGAAAAAGTGAGAAAAAAAAAATGATAATAAATAATTGTATTTGTATTATTCCTTTATGAGTCTTTTGTTGTCCTAGTGATTGCCTGAATTTCTGTTAGACAAAGCTTCATGGATTTATAATAATAGGATGGATATTGCTGAATGAAAAGATTTGTTACCTAGTTTTGAACTGTCTATTTTATTCTTCATTGCACTACTAGTTTCACATACATTTTCTTTCCATATAATAGCCAAAAATAATAATTCAATTAATTTCTCTACATTCTATTAATTTTCATGAGGTTGGCATCATTCAGGTAATTTTAACGTCATTTGAATCTTTTAGCTCACATTAATCTGAAAAAATAAAAAAAAATAAATGTATTTAATTTTGTTTGCTACTCAATATCCTTGTGTCTATCAATATTATCTTTCTTAGCTTGATTTTTCTTTTCTATGAAAGCAATTCATCAAATTAAGAACAAGAAGCACTAAAAAGAGGCCATTCTTTTGAATCTAAACTTTTGAAAGAAAAAAAACTAAAGGAGGGTTGAACTACAGATTAAAATTAGCTTTCTCAAAAAGAATATTTTGAATCCAGTTTGATTTAGCTAAAATTGCCGCCCTAATTTAAGAAAAAATTCGAAACAAAATGGCAGACATTGAAGATCTATTTGGAGCGTTCGAAGAAACACCATCTGGTGTACCTCCTCCAGCTCTTACTGATTTGAATCAGAAGAGAAAAACAGATGAGGAAGTAATCGAATCTGAAAAATTATTTGATACCTTATCAAAGAAGCTCAAGGGAGATGATACCATCAAGTATGTGATGAAAATAAGTGAAAGTTGATGAAAACACACAGGAGATTGATATTTATAATTATTTGATAGATAATAGAACTAAATTCAAGTTGATGATGGAGTTGAAATTGCACCAGACGAAGATGTGAATGTTGAGTAATCAATCGATTGTTTGTTGATATGCTCTTTGACTCAATATCAACAACTTGTTTAATTGTTATTGTTTAGAGAAGAAGAGGCTGTGGATGAAAAGTAACGCATGTACAAGGTGGAACATTTCGAGATCAAGAATGAAAAAAGTACCATCGGAAACTGCTAGCATGAGGTATTCTTCCCTGAAGGATATCAATTCAAAGGTAGGCTTTTAGCTCTTTATTCGATAAGATTCTACATCAATATTTCATGGCTGTTTTCTCACAATTTTTTTTTTTAAGACAAACCTAAGAGACCTGCTGCTAAATAGTATCCTTTCCAATTGGATCACTTCCAGCGTAAGGCAGTAAATTGCATAGAATGTGGTGAGTCTGTACTCGTTGCAGCTCATACTTCAGCTGGTAAGACTGCAGTAGCAGAATATGCTATTGCATAGTCATTACGCGATAAATAGAAGGTTATCTACACCTCACCTATCAAAGCACTGTCGAATTAGAAATACAGAGAGTTGCAAAGAGAGTTTAAGGATGTTGGATTGGTGACAGGTGATGTCAGCATTAATCAAACAGCTAGTTGTCTTGTTATGACAACTGAGATTTTAAGATCGATGCTTTATAGAGGCTCTGAGATCACTCGAGAAGTTGCTTGGGTTATCTTCGATGAAGTGCATTACATGAGAGACAAGGAGAGAGGAGTAGTCTGGGAGGAGACTATGATATTGCTTAACCCAAATGTAAGATACAATTATTCGAATAATATTCATTTTTTCACTGAGTAAATAACTGTTAATTTTGATGATAGGTTCGATATGTATTTTTATCTGCTACCATCCCTAACGCAGGTGAATTCGCTGAATGGATATGCCACATAAAGAGACAGCCATGCCATGTTGTTTACACTGATTTCAGACCAGTTCCACTTTAACATTTCATCTTCCCTACTGGTGGAGAAGGAATCTTCCTCATTGTTGATCAATAAGTAAAATATCTTGATTTCAGTAGTTTGATTATTTCATCATTATTGTCTTTAAACTAGGGTACATTTAGAGAGGACAATTTCCAAAAAGCGCTGAGTGTCATGGGTGATAACATCGACTTGACAAATACCGATAAGAAGAAGAGAAAGAAACCAACTGAAGGTGCTGAACTTAACAAAATTCTTAAGCTCATCTCAACTAAGAACTTGGAGCCTGCGATCGTCTTTTCTTTCTCAAAGCGAGATGTGGAGAGCTACGCTAAAGCAATGAACTCCATGGATCTAACAACAGCAGAAGAAAAAGAAAAGATTAGCAGTGTCTTCTCAAGCGCTATTTCGTAGCTAGCAGAGGAGGATCAAAAGTTGCCTTAAGTAAAAAATATCTATGCAAATAAATATTATGCCTTTATCCCTTCTAACTCTTATTTTAAACTAATTCAAATTTAGATCACATAGATCCTGCCAATTTTAAAACGAGGAATCGGCATGCATCATGGAGGACTCTTACCTATTGTCAAGGAGATTATTGAAATTTTATTCTAGCAAGGTTGGCTGAAGATTTTATTCTCTACTGAAACCTTCTCGATGGGGCTGAATATGCCAGCTCGTACAGTTGTGTTTACATCTGTGAGAAAGTTTGATGGAGAAAACTTCCGTTGGATCCAAGGTGGCGAGTATATCTAGATGTCAGGTAGAGCTGGTAGAAGAGGAAAGGACGACAAGGGATTCACGATTCTCATGATCGACTAAAAAATGGAACCAGATGTAGCAAAAGGTAAAAATATTTCTCAAATTAATGGTATTTCAAGTATTTATTTTTGATTTTTGAAATAATCAACAGGCATGTTGAAGGGATAAGCAGATCCATTGAATTCGTCTTTCCATTTATGCTACAATATGCTTATTAACTCAATGCGTTTGGAGGATACTGACCCTGAATACATCATCAGAAGATCTCTTCATTAATTCTAAAATGACAAATAACTCCCCGAAATGAAAGAAAAGGTAATTTTACAAAATATAAAAAACTCAATGGATTATTCAAAATTCCTTCATTTTCTGTTTGCTAGTACCGCGAATTAACCGAGAAAAAGGACTCACTGGTGGTAGCTTCTGAATCTTAAATCGCAGAAGTCTGTAAATACCGCGAGTAAGTCAAGATCTTCGAGGAAAAGGAACGTCGTATTGTCATGCAGGAGAAATATGTGTTACCTTTCTTGCACATTGGTAGACTAGTTAGAGTGCAATACAAAGGCTAAGATTGGGGCTGGTGCATTTCGATTAACTTCCACTAAAAGAAAGTGCAGACACAAAAGAAGCAAAAGAAGAAATTCGGAGATGAAGACTAAGAAGAAGTTATAATAGTCGATGTCATGTGTCATATCAGAGCTAGATAAAACAACGAAGAACCCAAACCAGCTTAGATCACTGAAGAAGGTGAGTTAGAAGTTATTCCAATGACTCTAGCTTGCTTGTAGGAGCTCAGTTCGATTAAATTAGAACTCCCATCGAGATTAGACACAGTTGAAAATAAGATCATGATTAAGTCAACTCTCAAAGAAATCAAAAAGCAATTCGCTGAAATCCCTGTAATCCATCCGATTAAGGACATGAAGATTGTGAATGATGAGCTTAATCGAGTCATGGAAAAAAAAGATAAACTCAAACAAGCTATGGAAAAGGAATCAAAGCTGATTGACATCCCGAATCTACAAGAACAGATCTCGATTTATGAATAAAAGCAAAAATTACATCTCTCTACCTTACGTCTCAAAGATGAAATCGAAAAGAGCTAGAAAATGGTGTTGCAAGTAAACTCAAAAAATGATTTAAAAGATTTCAAATTGATAACATGTTTCTCTACTTTGTTAACTAGGAAGATCTTGTGTGCATGAAGAGAGTCATGAGAAGACTTGGGTTTTTGAATAGAGAATAGATAGTCTAGCTTAAAGGGAAGGTTGCCTGTGAGATATCAGCATGTGATGAAATCCTAGCGACTGAGCTACTTTTTGCTAATTTCTTCAATGAAATAAGTCCAAATCATATTGCTGCACTTCTTTCATGCTTAGTTCATGATGAAAGCAATTCCTAAGAGAACTAAGAGATCTAAGACAGAGAATTAGCAGGATATTTTGATGCTGTTGTTGAGCACGCTAAGAGAGTCTTTGTTGTCATGCAAGAGTCCAAAATGCAAATCGAAGAGGTAGCATTAATGAAAAATACCTCATAATTTGATGGGTTTCTCATACTTTATTTGTTTTACTTTTTCATAGAAAGACTACGTTGGGACACTAAAACCTCAGTTGATGGATGTGGTGTTCAAATGGTGTTCTGGAGAATCATTCGGGGATATCTGTAAATTGACAAATTGTTATGAAGGATCGATTATCCGATGCATGAGACGACTTGATGAGCTACTTAAATAAATGGAAAGTGCTTGTAAAGTCATCGGAAATGAGGTAACAAAGTATTGTCGTGTTTTTCTTAATTTTCTAAATCTGTTTTACCAACCATGATTCAACAGATATTAGGAGATAAGTTCAAAGAAGCATCTAAGAATCTCAAAAGAGGAATTATCTTTGCTGCATCACTTTATGTTTGAGAAAGATATTAGAATAAAACGAATAATTGTTGAGTAAAATTTGATCAAGATTAAACACTTATATTCGGGGTAGGTTTTTGATAAATTTACAGCATTTTTAACATAACAGAATTCATTAATATCAACAAAATAGATATTGTTTTTAAGCAAAATTAAGCATTTTTCAATTTGAAGGTTATGCTGTTTTGCAACTCTCAAGGATTGTCTCGATTGCAATTTTTTCATCAAAATCCATTTATCCAAATAAACTATCGAATTCTGTTCGCTTGCTTAGATAAAATGTCTAGAAGAATTGAGATAACAAGTCCTATAAAAATGAATCAAATTAACAAAAAGAATGTCAATATCTTTAAACCAATACACAATAATAATGTGTTTAATCTCCTTACTTTGGTGGGTATTTAGAGTATTTATTGATCTTAGAAACAGTGAACATCTTGTAGGAGAGTTTCATTGAATTCTTACGATGATTATGTGCCATCAAACTCGTCATTACTGTCAAATTAATCTGGAAAAAGCTCGATTTCGAGTGCCTTGGAGAGTAAGCAGAAGAATTAAAATGCAGCAGAGGACTCTGATCCCAAGAATGGAGATGTTGCAATTAGCTGAGTCTAATGGAATAGCATGATCGTCAGTAATGGCTTGTAGAGGGTGTTTTTGACAGCATCATGTTTAATGTTCCAAAAGTAACTCTGAATTCTCTCAAAGAATACTTCCAAAGCACAGAAATCCTCCCATTTATATGAAGCAAGGAAGAGAAGAATCTCATGAGGGTTTTATTCTATGAGTTTAGCGACAAAAATCAAGAAAGGGAGATGAAGGTGAGAGGATTCGGTGCTGTGGAGATGATCGAGCACAAATTTTGTGATTTATTCGTTGATTTCTAGGAACTGTTAGATTTTCAAAAGATGATTAGTTGTTTAATATGAAATTAAAAAGAAAATCTTTTCGAAATTTACTTTAGTATTGTAAGCAATAAGAATGAGATTTGGAAGGTACTAAGAGAATGCTTCTTGCTGGTTGGAGATACCTCCGAGAAGCTTAGCAAATAGATCTTGCAAGTCGCTCTTGTGATCACTAATAAAATGAAACGAAGATTTTTATTAATCCTTTTTTCGTAAAAGGTAAATAATAGTTTACATGAGACTGTAAGGCTATTTTGCGATGACTTCTTTGAGGCATAGACTAGCTTCTTGCTGTAAAGAAATGTCATCATTCACGAACAGTAACTTAAGCAGAGTTTTCAAGACTTCACTGAAGACTGGTCTCTCTTTGGTTTGATTCTCTGCTACGAGGATACGCATGATCTAAACACTTGTCTTGGATTTTTAAATGAGAAATAATAAAAATATGCAATTTTGTTAAAATATCCATATAATTCTTGTTGATTATCTCACTGATATGGTGTTGATATCTTGCTGCTTGATTTTCGAGAGATTCGTGTGACCAGAGCAGAAGTACGCATCAATCACGGTAAAACACTTCTTTATCATTTCTTCGAAAGTACCATAAACTAGACCATAACTAAATGGATGAATTGCTATGGAGGCATTGCACTCTATCACTTTTCGTTGTATCTCAGCTTCACCACTGAAAAAATTTACTAAATTTTGCAAAGTTCCCTTGCCTGCCTCTGCAAAAAATCGAGCGAAAGTAGGATAAGTTTTTAATAAAATTGATAAATCGCTGAGAATTTGAGGAAGAATTTCCTTGGAAGATTCAGTTATGACTTGTAATGCTCCGTTTGCGAGAATAAGCGCATTAGATTCATCTAGAATTGGCTGTTAGCTAGCTTGTAAAGAAGCTTGTACGATTTATCCTAGACAATGAATCGCTGTTATCTTTGTTGCTTGATTTGGGTGAAGTGAAAACGTTGTGAAGACTGAGCGTAAAATCAACGAAGAATATTCAGGAAGCTACGATATTTATCCAGCAAACGAACTAAAGCATTGATAGTATCTGCACATGAGAATAGCATTAGAGGAGTTTTCAGAAAATCTTGAGGAGAATTCCAGCAGGAGATTTTAAATTAGCTGTGGGGTGCTTGCAGATTCTACTTAGCAAATCTCTTTCCAAAAACTACCCAAAATGAACAAAGCAACTTCTTGTTTTTTCCAAGATGGAAGTTCTTTGTTTTAAGGGGGATTACTCTTCAGCAGCAATTCCTTTAAGGTTTCCTCACATAAAGCGTCTAACCCTTCTGGAGTAGAAACAGGAAGGACTCCGATTTGTCGAAGATTTGTGAGTTTTGTTTAGATTAATCCAAGAGTATCCATGCCACAAAACATTGCTTCGGACACAGCTAAAAGAGCAGTGTTACAGGGTAATTTACACTTTTCAGTTTCAAAAAAATGTCTAATTGTCTGGACTGCTTTAGCCCTGAGGGTTGTGACTTCTTCATCGTGATCTCGCTCACAGACAACAAATAAATTTGGATCTTATTTGATGAGATTCTCTTAATATTTATCAACAATTATTAGATTTGCTATTGCGTTCACAAACGGAAACATTAGCAGACCTGAGGCGTTCTCCATTGTATCAGAATTGATCACTACACTCATGAGATCAAGTGCTTCATTAGCCAGTACTTCTACAAGACCTTAGTATTCGATTTCTGATTCTGTTGGGAGATAATTCTTGAGCATATCTTCATATTCCTATTCTAAGATGAGTTTTTGGTTCTCTCCGGAAAGTCTCACTTCATAATTGACTTCCACTATATTTCCAATGTATTTCAAGAGATGAACCAAACAAGATGTGAAAGTATTCTCAGTATATTATGGGAAATCTTTGAAAAGTTCTTTGAAAATCTTAGGAAAAAAAGCAGGAAGAATTAGATAAATTACAACAACAACAAAAAACAAGTCCAAACTTTCAAAGTTAAAGTATTTTTTTATGAATTACCTTCAAAACCATAAGTTGATTTGGGAAGTAGAGCTTAGAATCTGCCAAGGTTATTTATAAAAATATCTCAATGTACTAGATGTAAGATGAATCGAAGCATTCCCTAACAAGTTCATCATCGACATTCTCAGCAAAGGAAAATGTGAGAATAGCCAAATAGAAGAGAATCAGGCACTTTTGTCTGGAAGCCAATTATGTCTTTTTAAAAATGAAAGATGATAGAATTCCAAACTCATTCTGAAAAAACTCTTTTATCAAAATAATTAAAGATTTCTCCTTACAACAGACTTTAGTAGTGGTAGAAGCTGAGGAAGGAGAGTAGGTACAGTTTGATTTATTCTGTAGTCGACTTTAGAGTAAATGAGGCAGTAGAAATCAAGGGTGTTCTCATTAAGTGTTTGATTTATGAGTAAGTTGAAGGGTTCTTTCCATACTTCGATTCCATCTCTCACCATGAATAAACTAATTAGTTCAGCCTTGGTCATTTAAACATCCAAAATATCAATGTAAATATGATAACACATCAGAAGTAACTCCAATTCAAAAATCGCCAAGAATAGTAAAATATTTATTATTACAATGCTCTACTAGATTTCTGGACAATCAAGACATTTTCTGAAGCTGACCAAGCACTCTTCTCTGATAGACTGAATAAAAAATATAACAAGTTTTTCATTTGATTTCTTTCTTAATTTGTTTTTAATTTTAGACCTATTTTTCCTTTTCTATGAATGGATTCTCCTCCCAGTTATGGTATAAGATGTTCTTGAGGCAATATGAGATGTACATCCGAATCTTCAGATCAATTGATGTTTCCGATATGAGCTAAATCGAAAGCCTACAAAATTCAGGAATTCTTGAGATCATCTCTTCCAAGAATTTTTGCCCATTAGCTAGAATTTAGCTATTTGAGATCATATTCTTGTAGATGTCAAGTACTTGTGCACAACTACTCATTTCTTTGTGATCCTACTTTGTTTTTTGTTTTGTTTTTTTTTTCAGTACAAAAATTTCAATTTTTTTTTTGTCCTAAATTTGAGAATGAAGGAAGAAATTACCCTTAATTTGTTTAGCCCAATTCCTATGTTAATTTCTCATCTTAATCGAAATGAGACGCTTTTAGTATTGGATTTACTTTAGAATTGCTGTGAGTTCTTTCTTACTTTAATGAAGATACAAATAATCTTGGTGCAAAAAAGAAATTAAAAATATGATTTTGTAAATATTTGTCATAATCTTAGCTATCTTTTTGTCTCTTTGAAAGAATGAAAGGAAAAAGTTTGTAATTACAAGCAAGGTAGATTGAAATAAGTTAACTAATTAAAGGGAGAAGAAAACAGAAAGAACTCGAAAGAAATCATGGATTATATTGTTTCTTAAGCACTCCGTAAGCAAGGTTAAATGGCCTTCAGAAAGAGACTTGGAGTATACTCCTACAAACTCAAGTACGCAGACTACTTTAAAAGACCTGGCATGATCAACCTCCATACCAAAGAACAACTCAAGAAGGTTAATTGATTGATCCAATCAAAAATAGATAAAATAATGAACTTAAACTGTGTTTATCACAAAACAGCAAGGAGTTCAAGGAAGATACAAGATCTTCAAGATGGAAAGAGATTCAGAAAGGCAATTTGGAGAGTTTTCATCAAGAAGTAAGCAGAAGATTTCCTTGTTAGACCTGGAATTACAGAATCAAAAGCATAAATTCATTTATTTTTTTCACAGGCAAATTCCTTTTTGATTCTAAGAGAGTTCCTTTCCTTGATGTCCCAGATCTGACTGGTTTCGAAGTAAACTTTCAATTTTTCAATGCAAAAAAGAACACATATTTATCAATTACTAGCCAAACAAAATATTTCTAACCATATTTTTATTTCCTTGCAGCTTAAGCCTTATGTTTCAGTTCATACTCCCAAAATTGAACTTGAAGATATCATTAAAATTTACAAGCTCAACGATTACAAAGATGCAACCAACTTTGGTAGATTCACTTAACTTGAAGTACCTTCGGAAGAAACTAATAATGCTGCTCCAAAACTAGAAGCATCTTCTCCTAAAATTTCTAAAGCAGAATGATTTGCCTTTGAATAAACCCTTCACAACTTAATAAAAATTTCCAACAAAAAATGTTGCATTTAATATTGGAAAAAAAGATTTTGTTTGTTGCTAATTTTTGTTTAAATTAAATAAAAAGTTGTTACAGATGCTGTGGTCATTTAAAGTACAGCTGGATATAATATAATAAGCCCATGATAAAATGGAGTTATTTGTGAAAATAAAAGATTTTTGATATGGAATAAGGGTTTGGATTCATTTTTTGGTCTTACTGGCTTCAGCAGACTTACGGATACGATGAGAGAATGGATTCATATGTCACCATCATCTCTTTGGTTTTGGGATATGCAGGTAAAACACTAAAGTTTTCTCTTCTTCAAAAAGATGGATCATTTCTCTCAAGCATTGAATTGGTGTATCTTTTAGCATAAAGCCAATTGCAGAAAAACTAAGTTATCCTAACGACCACTGTTTCCAATGTTTTGCTGTTAATTAGCTTGAAATCTTGCACATAGTTCTAATACTAATTTAGATATCCTGGGATTATGTCAGTAATAAACTCGTTGGACATTTCTAACACATTTTATGCACAATTTAACTCGCAATATTCTCCTTCTTTTATTTCTTAACCAAGTTGCTACTAAATCTCCCATCCTTTCTCATTTAAGGCCTTGCGAAACAAGCAGCAATAAAAGGACATTTCTTTGAGTGCATATTCCTTTAGGTGTTTTCCAATACTGTAGAGAAATATACCGAAAACAGTGTTACATTTGGTTGTCTCTACACCGTTTCGAATATCTCCCTCTTCAACATATCCTTCATTATTGAATATTTCCTTAAGGGAATCTTGAATCACTGAGAAATCTCTAGGATCAGAGAAGAGCTAAGAGCAACAATAACAAAATAATAGAAATGTTCTAACTGTATTTCCACTTACATTCATTAATATTCTTATTAAAAATTAAAAACTTTGAATAGAATTACATCTTTCGGAAAAGAATCTATGAAATCTTGCAATGAATTGGAATGATTTTCTTATAATATTATTGCTTAGTCTTTATTGAGATGAGAATAGATGAACAGCACAAGTTCTTCAATGACATTCAGTGCATCGTTAGAATCAGTTGAGAGTTTATCAGGATCTCCTTCGAAACCCTCAAGATTTGATACCTGGTTATTCAGTATTTATGACATAGGTCTTCCTCTTTGTCCTCCATTCTTCTTGGGTTTTTACGTGTCTGTTGGCTGCTAATCTCATTTATTTATAAAATTGTATCATTTTCACAAGTCCTCATGCTGAACACCAAAGAAATCTAAATAATCTATGTAATGTGATCTTACAACGCCTTCATGTTTCTGCTTAATGTGTGTGTACAAAGCTGGATAAGACAAGTAACTTTTCCCACAACCGCAAATAAAGTTTCTGCTGTTTGGATCTGTTCTTGTTCTCCTTCCTTTTTTCTCATTTCCTTATACTCCTGCATCACCTGCATTTTAAGCTTGTTGAACTTCTGAGGAATTCATTTTCGTATTTGAAAATATTAAATCTTTGATTTGTATTAATAGTTGAATACTTATTTTTTTTGCCCTCAAAGATATTTTGTTCTCGTTCTCTCATAAAATATTTCTGAGAAAAGAAACACCTCAAATCTTTTATTAGATGATGATGGATGGATCTAAAAGTCCTATTTTGTTGAAACTTAATATGATTATTTTAAAGCACGACTATCAATCATATCATACAGAATCAAGCAAGCTAAGTTTATATTCTTGCTAATTTTAAATATCTTTATTATTTCTTCGTTAAGAAGATATTTTTGAGTTTGCGAGAACGAAAATAAATGAATGAATGAATGAAAGTTAACCGTTTATTAGAAATTATTATTATATTGCAATATTTTTGATAAGCAACGACACAGTTTATTAATCATCCCCCTGACCAGGCAGACATGATTCAATATGAAAACAAACTAATTCAATCAAGTGTGTCTTCCTTTTTTTTGTATCTCATCCTCTGGAGTACAGTGTATCATTGATTTCTAGCTCTAATCTCAAATCCTTGAGTAATTTGAAGTAATCCCTCTCAATCACTTTGAGCTTGTTGAGTTCTTCGAGCTTGCCTTCTCTCGACGTTTTCTGCTTCCCCAGTAATTCCAGTGTCTTAGCGTGATTAACTTCCAGACCTTTATATGCAGCTGTGAGATCCTAAATGAATTTCTCCCTCCCACTCTTGCTCTTCTTGTGGACTAAGTAATTCTCCTTGAATGTCTTCATGAGATCAACAAACGACGCAATCTGTCCTTTGACATCCTGGAAATTATTATATTTGATGTAGTTATCCTTTTCCTTTTCTGATTCGCTGGAGATGCTCTCGTAGAGTTCGAGAAGTCGCAATTGATACTACGCGATCTCCGCAGCACTGGGGAAGTTCTCAACTTTACGAGATAGCACAGCGATATTCTAGTTGACTTTAGTGAATTCCTCCATTTTTTTATCATATTTTTCCTTTTTCTTTTGATAGAGTGCCTAGCTAGATTCATCGGTGAGTTGCGATTCAGCGAGGATTGCTTATTCTTTAATCACCTTCTATTTGAGTTCTTCTTTCTCAGCCATTTCCGCTTTAATATCCTTCTTGAGATTGACTCTCTTATCCTTCAATGCGTTTCTCTTCGCGAGCAATGTCTCAGCTTCACTTGTGGTTTCTTTGTTCTTAAGTTTCGCAGCTGCTAGTCTCTTTTCAAGCTGTTATTTCAAAGTAGATTATTCTTAGCTGAGCTTTGAGTGCTGCGCCAGATAATCTCCTGCTCCTGTTTCTTATTCTTGAAGGCTATAAAGATCTTCTGATTCTTCTTCAAGCTTCTTTTCAATCACAGCAACTTTTTTCTCCAAAGCTTAGAATTACCCAGCATGGAACTCCTTTTCCTTAGCTATAATATTCTCTAACTCAAGTTAAGCACCGTTGATAGCGTTCTCATCTTCAGCTAGTTAGTCTTACTCAGAGTTAGCTAAGGTTTCCTTAATTTCTTCTTGGTTACCTGCTATCAGCTCCATGAGATTTACCCCTACAAAGGATTGCTTTCTTTCCAGCCGACGAAATTGAGTATCATCGATCTGAAGATCCTCAGCAGCTACTTCCGTTTTCATTTCAGCTTGTGAAGCTGATTATTGCGATTACTGAGATAAAGCAAAAGCAGTCTAAGTATTCTTTCCATCAGCAGCAAATCCAATTTATTGCTCTTAAACACTCTGCAATGGCATTTGCATCTACTATTACGTGAACTACTATGCATTCATCTACGCTAATTATCCTTTTTTGACTGTTGTAGCTTGTTTTATCTAAACTGCTGCTACTTCTTGAACATTTCCAGATTGCATTTAAATTACCCCACCTAATGCATTCTAAGATCCTACCAGACCTGCAACTGCTCCAACTGCACCTTTCATCGCTGCAGACATTCCAGCGCTGGTACTTCCATCTTGGAGTACTCTCGTCTGTTAAGCAATCATCGCATTGATTTCAGCTGATTGCACTTCAGCCTTGGAAGATTAGCCTGCTCCGCCGTAGAACAAAAATGAACCTACATCAAACTCTTCTCCTTTCTTCTTCTTGTTCTTTGCATCGGTCTTCTTTGCCTAAAGATAAAATCGTCAAACAAAACGATTTTAACTTACTTTGTCTGCATTAACAATTCCCTTATCATTATTACTCCTGCATTGCCTCCAGTTTTTTTCTATTTGGAGAGTTCCGCTTCGAGATCGATTTTTCCTGAAACAACTCCACATAGTTTATTGTACGTTTTGTTCGCAGTAATGTCTCCATACTCAATCAACGCCGAGTAAATACGAATAGGATCACACAAAGGTAATGCCTTAGTGCTCACGTTCTTCGTAAGTCTCTTATCAACTGAAGCAATCTACTTCGCTGTTTCCTTGATGGTTTTCTCCTCATTTCGCTGTCTCTCTTAGAAACTCTCATATGTCTATGCCATTCAATCAACAATTACTCAAACAATCAATCAATGTATTTTATTAATTCATACCTTTTTCCCTAAGAAATTACTCATGGAAGTATTGAAATCCCATCGCTCTTCTCTTGTCTCGTACACGAATTTAATCAGCCAATTCACGATCGGAAGAATCTTATCGAAATCTAAACCTCTAATCTAAAATGGCTGCAGATCATAGGGACATTCCATGGCATGTAGGACATTACAAATCTTCTCACTGAGTGCAATCTTCTAACCGAGATTCATGTCATCGTCATACTCAATATCGATATCGAAGTTACTACACGCAATGCACCAAGTTAAGCTTCCTAAGATCTTATCGAAGGTCTAGAAACTTGGGATTCTGATTCTGAAATATCCCGCTTTCAAGAGAATATCGAAGACTTCCTTCATTTTGGGATTCTCCTCAGCTTGAGTGTAAATCTCATAGCGTTTTTCTTAGTTCCTAGATTAGACTTGCGCTGCTGACATTGTTGTTTCAGACACAAACAAACTTACAGTAATTTTAATAATTAACTTTTTTTTATTCCTGCAGATTTTGATTTATTTTTTCTCATAGAATCAAGGTTAGTTTGTGTGTGTGTGTGAGTGTGTGATTTTCCTTGTGTCATGCAGATAATTCATGCATATAAAAGAATTCATTTGAGAATGAAGACACATTAAATAAACATATTGAATTTCACAGAATACAGTATTCTCAGTCACTTTCAATTATTCTAACATTGCAACACAAAGAATCTGATTGATGGAGTTAAGAATTATGCTAATATAAACGTAATCACTTTTATTTATTGATGGCTTGTATTTTATTTTTATATTTAATACCCATTCGAACTGTAAAAATCTATGATTTATCCTTGAAGAATCCCCCTATTAATTAATATTCATTCCTCTGAAATATTTATAGATGACATAATTTTAACTTTTATGAAATCCATTAATAATTTTAAGACTTCATAATCTTTAGGAACAACAGACTTTCTTAATAGCACTAACTCTTGCATGCTCTCAGTACAGAGAGAGAAGATGACTATTTTGTTCTTTTCATTGAATTAAATTCCCTTATATTTTTGGGAAATGTTCAATAGAATTTGTATTGGATTCATGAAAAACTGTTAATAATAATTAATTGAATCAATTTTGAGTTCGTTGTTAGTACTTAAAAATAAATAACTAATGAACTCAAAATATTCATTATTTTCTATTTCTTTTTTCTAATAATATCCTCAAAATATTCATTATTTTCTATCTTATTTGTAATAATATCCTACATTCAGTTGATATTTCTTTTCTTTGATGTTTTTCTAGAAACTTATCCTTTTTTGTTTTACTCAAACAGCACTATTGAAAAATAATACAATAATCTTAAAAAAACAGAAAAAGATTTAAAATCATCTACATTTTATTGCTAACATGTTCATAATAGAAATTTTGTTTTTTAACATTATTTTAGCAAAATGAAAAGTAATACTATTTCAATTAAAGTCAATATGAAATTTAAGATTCTCCTCAAAGTATAATTCATGAAAAAAGCAACGTTAAAAGATAAAACAATTTATCACATTATCATTTGGAACTATATTTCTATTGAAAAGAACATTTAAACAATAAGGCAGCTACTAAACTGATCTTTATCCATTTAAAAATGATGGTTATGAGTTAAGCTCGTAGACTACCAACACATATTAAAACAGAAATAGTTTGTGGACATAAAACAAAAAGATAACTCAGTTTGATAGGATCCTTTGAGTCTGTGCTTGATCTAACTTCGAAGCTTAGCATGCTTTCTCGATCGCTGCTTTAATTAGTGATTTCTATTCTTCGTTTGACTGATTAGCAATTCCATCAAAAAACAGTCAATTTCAAGTATTTCCTAAAATAATAATAATACCCTCCCCATATCTCCCTCCCCACCACAATAACCTATTTCTAAATCCTTACTTAATAAGCCACTAATAGCTCTTCGAAGAGCGTCATGAAGAAATAAACGATATCATCACATTCGTCTTCATCTTCTGTGAGCTCAATTCTTATCCCTTCCAGGAACTCAGTATGGATACTAATTTCCTTAGTCTCACTGGTGCTTTCAGACACAGGTTCTTAGATTACTTGATTAATCAGCTCTACGATGCAATGCTGCATGTCAGGGTAATCACAAGATCCTTTGTAGTCCCTATTGAACAGCGAATTCAACGTGAAAAGGAGCTGCTCCGTGCTGAATGCTTAGCTAGACAATAATTGATTTAACAACCCAGTTCTAAGCATATTCTGCTCTTTTTTCTCAGTATACGAGAGACTCACGAAGAAACTAAGTAATTTTAGCTTACTATCCTCAGTGTAAGTAGCTAACTCAGCTAGACAATCACTAAGGAGCTGCTAGTAGTCTTCTTCTTGTAATCTATTGTAGATTTCTTACGCTTTTGATTAATAATCTACATGTTGTTTAGTTTCTAAGGAAGAAGCAGCAGCAGCAGCAGCAGCACCTTCTTCATCGATATTCTGAGCACTCTGCGATTACTGCTGTTGCGAAGGATTTGAAGCTTGCTATTACGATGAATTCGCTGCTTGATTGCTAGTTGCGTTCTTAATATTGCCGCTGCTGTTGCTGGGAGTATTACCAAAGAGACAATTAAAGAGTGTTTTCGCGTTGTTCTTCTGAGATTACTTCTCTTCTTCGTCAACTTCAACTTCCTCATCTTTTCTAAGATTACCGCTGTTTCCTGCTGAAGTATTATTATTATTACTATTATTTCCAGTGTTCGAAGTGTAGCTACTGCTGAATCGCACTGAACTACTAGGAGCACCAGTTATCCCAGTTGATCTCTTCTGACCAGCTTGTTACTGCTGAGACATCGTTGACGATAACGATGATGTTTATTTGAATTGATTGTAACTACTGTTGGAATTATTATTGTTATTATTATAGCTGCTGGTTGCGGTGAATTTGCCTCCAGCGCGAGTATAACTTTCAACTTCATCAGCTCTCATTTGTAGGTCTCTCTCGTGGTCTTCTTTGATTTCTTGCAGTGTCTTGGGACGCTCCTTTTAGAATAGTCGTTCCTCCCAGTTTTTATTCTTACGCTCGATTAAGTTCTGTAAAAGAGCTTTGATTCGATGAGAGCTGTCACCATAGTCACGATAGACCTCCAAACTAAGCAGAAAGAAGTTAAAATAATCAGGCAAAATTTAATGATTTTTCTCCTTGCTGTTCTCTAAATAATAAGTCAAAAATATTTTTACATGTTCATCATGTCATGGAAATGGATCTTCTCTAAGTGCTGATAGAACTCCTATTTGATAGTCTTAGTTTCTTTAATGCTCTTCTTGATATCCTCAACTAACGCTGTCTCTGAGCGATTGTCCTTCTTCTTGTTCTCCAAACTGCGTCCAGCTGCAAGACAAACAAACAATCAATTAATCAATTAAATCAACAAATGTTCTAGAATTCTGTTGTTATCTCTAATTTTGCTTTTTTTCGTACTGATTTCATAAAGTTCAATGATTCCCTGAAGACAATCATCGTAATGGATGTAATTATCGTCTGTTTCTTCGAGATGCTTGATGTCTTTGTACTAGAAATACTTCTCCATCAGCACTGCTACAACGATCGTAATAACCTTCTAGCTGATGACCGAAAGGAGGTACAACTCACCAATGAATTTGAACACTAAAGAAGGAAGAAACAAATAGTTATTAGAGGGTGGAGTTTTGGGTGTTTTTTGTGAATAAAATTATGATAAATCTTACATAGAATGATGCGCTTCTTTCTCTGAGAATGAAAGTCTGTTCTTTCTTCAGCCGTCAGCTATGCCAATGGTTCTGTTAGCAGACACAAATAAAGGTTAGATTATCGATGCATGCAAGTTTGAATTCTTTCTATTAAGCTTTACTTTTGACTTTAAGAACTTGATCGATGTTCTCGAATTTTTACTAAATCTAGCTGATGAACGTGTTCTTGAAATTCGAATCCGTCTACAGTATTTTGTTCTCATCATTGAGATACTTGCAGAGCTATCCATAGAGTGAGGTGTATTTACCTTCCGTGATGGCCTTCTCCATGATGGAAGCAATAGCATCATTGCATGTCTCCGCATCCATCGCGTATTTCAAGAAATCCTTCTTGATCTTATCTAGATTATCATATGTTAGAATATTAGTGAGTCTTTTGAGATCTTTTTGTTTTTATTTTTTCTCATCGACTTGATTCTGCTAGTTCAGCCAGTTTCGCTTAGCTGATTCCATGAGTTTTATTTCTTCTGGATCAGGTGCTTGTCTAGTCATCATCATATCATTCGAATTCATAGCATTGCTGTTATTGTTATTGTTTGATTGATATCCTGAAGTTGGTTGGTTTTTAGAGCGATTAAAGGAGTTGATATTTGAAGGTGTTGGAATGATATTTCCACTTGCACTAGGTTTCTTGATTCCTGTTTTCTAGGACATTCCACCTTTTTTCTCAGGTTCTGCTGAGACTTCACTGAGCTTACGCTACTCGAAACTTTCAATTTAGAGTCTGATTTCCTCGTCGGCATCGGTGTATTTGATTTGAATGTCCTTGCTGATCACACGCTAGACGAAAAAGGAAGAATTAAAAAGGTAAAAGACAATGAGGTAAATATAAATTAATATTCTTGCATCTTTACTGTGATGTAGTATTGTATCTTAGTGAACGTTGGTCGTTTCTTCTCAACTAAAGCTGCAGCTTTCTCGATTAGTTCCTGCTACTCTCTGATAGCTTATTCTTTTCTTCTAATTTCCTCCAATTCCTTTTGTTTTCGTTCATTCTCTTCTCTAATTCTAGCTTCCTCTTCTTCAGCTTTTCTCTTCTCTTCAAGTCTTCTTTTCTCTTCGATTTCAGCTGCTTTGATTCTCTCTGCTTCAGCAATCGCTGCTCGTTTAGCTTCCTCTTCAGTGGCTATTCTTTGTTTTTCAACTTCAAGCAACCTAAGTCTCTCATCTTCTGCAGCTTAGAGCTTCTTCAACTCTTCTATTCTTTCTAGCTCTTCTTTAAGAATCCGTTGTTGTTTCTCAAACTCTTATTAATTTTATGCTTCGATGCGTTCTTTTTCTTTTCGTTTCTCTTCTTCCCCATCTTGTTATACTCGTTTGGGGAGTTGAAGCTTCTTGTGCTGCTTATTTTATTGCTATGAAGGGTCTTATTATGGCTATTACAGCTGTTACTACTACTGAATCTATTATCCTAGCTTGAGATTGCTGATGTTTTACTAAACAGATGAGTGTCCATCAGGCTAAGGTAGATTATTCAACACTTCTGAGTCCTTAAAGAATACATTACTCTCTGATTGTCTCGCAGGTGTGTTAGTCGGTGTCTGCTAGGGATTATTAGTCGTTAATTGTGAAGAAGAAGCAGGGAATAATTATCGCTAAGGGTGCATGTAAATCATAGGTTATTGCTGCTACTGCTGGTGTACCTGTAGATTATATTACTACTGCTGTTACTACATCATATTCGGAGTGATCATATTAACAGCATTAACTTACTATTATTGCTGTTATTGGCTTGCAGGAATACTACTGCCATGAGCAATCCCACCAATTTAAGGCTGTTCCTCATTTGGTTTAATTTAGTGCATACCTGTGATTGTATTCTGCATGCCTACAACGGGGAGATTCATTTAACCACCAGGGATCTGCTGTTATTGTTGCTACTATTGCTACTGCTACTGTTGTTGCAATGGAAGACCTTATGGTTATCTAACAGGATATTAATGCAAGAACTAAGGTTATCCATACTGATTGTAGGGTTGCTGATAAGGCATCTGCTAATTAGGCATAAAAGGCAACGGCTATCCATGAGGAAACATCTGTGGATATGGCTATGGTGGTAGAGATAACGAAGGAGGTGGAGCATGCTGTTATTACTGTTGAAAGGGAGTAATGTTGCTAGGGATTGTAGAAGCACTGTTAGTGTTAGAAATACTATTGCTGGTATTATTATTATTTGGAGTTGATGCACTTGCTGGTGTATGCGGTGTTTCTGAAGGTATCTCAGAGGTTTCCCCTTCAGAGGGGGAGTCCTTTACAGGTTGTGCTGATGATGGCAGTGAAGATTGCTACTACAATTAAGGCTGTTACTACTATGGCTATTGCTACGGAGGAATAAGCTGCTGTTATTGTTAGTTTGACAGCTACATATGCGAAGGTAATAAAAATTGCTATGGTGGTACTACAGCTAATTAAGGTTACTGCATAGGATTCATAGGAATGAAGCCTTGATGAGGTAGAAACTGTTTTGCGCCAGGTACCATATGGTAAGATAGATGCGGGGTTAAGAAGCCATTCGGGTTGTTACCGTAAATCTGCATCTTATTGAGTTGTGGTTATTGTTTCTGCTGGATAGGGAAATGACCAGATTGAGGTTATTAGCCGAGTGTTTATGGGTATCCGATCATTGAAGGCATTGGAGATTGCTGTAGTTATTGCTATTGGGGGAGGGGAACTTGCATTTGTTGCTAGGATGGCTGCATTTAGAGAAATTGTTGTGGTGGTGGTTACTAGAGAATCACATTTTAATGCTGCTATTGCGGTTAGAGGTATTGCTATTATGGTAGTTATTATTGGTGGAACTGCAGTGGTTATGGCTATTGCATCATTATCTATTATGGTTGCTACTACAGCTATGGTTGTTGTTATTGCTATTGCTATTATTGCTACTGCAATTGTTGTTGTTGTTGTTGTGTTTCTGAGTTGAATGCAGATGATTTCAATTGTAGTTTATTCTTTTTCTTTTCTGCTGGTGCACTCGATGTCGCAAGAATCGGCGCATTGATTGATGGACCTTTCGAAGGTGCTGTATTGTGAATTGTGTGATTCGGTATCATCGTTCTTTGCTTTTTAGAATTAGCTAGGACTCTTATTTTTTTAAACTTTTTTATTATTTCAAATCAATACCCCCCCCCCCCTCACTAAGAAAGAATAAAACTAATTGTATTATTACATAAAAGAGCTTCTCTTCTTTTCTTCTCCTCCCGCCAAATTAAATTTGTTTGTTGTCAGGTTATTCTATTAGTAGTGTGATATTTTTACTTTTCTTCATAGCATAATCTTGTTATGCTTTCTTAAGTAAAATATTGAGAATCCAATTTAAAAAAATGAAGATTATTTTTAGATAATTCAACAATAAATAACCTGCATAGAAGTTATCAGAATAGTCCTTATTATTTAATTTTAACAATATTGTAATTCTTTTGCAGATATATTAATTGCTGCTTTTTTTTACAATCCAACAAGTGTTTTAAGAGAATGGAAACGAGAAGTGAATCTGTCTTTTCATACATGTCTCTCAATGTTTCTCAGCATTTTTTATCACCAGTTACATAAATTGTTTCCTACTCTATTTCTAAGGAAAATTCTTTTATTCAGCTCTAATGTTAGAGTTATGGAGGATCCCTCTAGGAACTTTTTTCTTTAAGTAATTTTCTGAGTATTTTTAAAGAGATATTCTTTATTTTGTTTTTTATTTATTTTACTAACTTCTTGAATTATTAGCAATATTGTTTGAGAAATGAATTAGATATTATTTATATGAGAAGTGCTCTCATCTAAATAGTTTTTTGAATCACCAAGCCAGTATGGCGAGAATAAAAATATCAAACGCAATTCCATTTCATTTTCCCAATGCCTTGCTTGGAAATGGAATAACAAATTAAAATTACTGAAATGATTAATTATTTGCACACTGGATTAAAAGATTATGTATGTCGTGTTGGGAAGATGTGTTTATGTTTTGTACAATATCATTGACTCTGTGATAAATTTGAAACAAACAAATATTAATAATAAGACACAACTCATACTACTACTGATTGATACACAAGTTTTTAACAAAAATTACAAGGATGCTATCAGAATACCCTCTCAATAAGACAAGACCCCTCTCTCATAATGCTGTTCCTCCAAAACCATAATCAAGGTAAATAGACTTGATTATTATCCTGATTAATCAAGAGGAATACATACACTTTGAAAAATTACTTAAAAACGAATGTTAATAATCATTTTTTCGATAACAAAAGATTAATAAGAATATTTTATACTTTTTGCTTCCTTTTTCAGGCCACTTACAGCAGGATCAACAAAAAGCCTTCAAGCATAGGGTAAACTCTACAAAGGAAGTACTCTCCCTAAGAATATTTCTATGAATTAAGTTGAAAATCGTAATATTCCACAAAGAATTCGCCCATCTACTGCTGGAGGAATCTAATTCTAATCTTAACAAAATCAACAGTAGTTTGGGCTAACAATCTAAACCAAGTCATCTATCCTCTCTCTCACTTAAGTAAGATTCCCCAAACATCAAAGGATATTCGGAGATTTATCTTATTTAACAACCTCCAGAAACCATAAACAGCAGGGAGCTAAAGAGTCAGCTAATCTACATAATTTGGAAAACCTCATAAAGTAATCTCCAAACCAGAATTCGATCTTAACATCATTGAATCTGAAGTATACCCTAAAGTCTACTTCATCAAGAGTAAACAGAAATAGTACCTTCCCTCCTTTCATAATTGTATCTTTTGCCTTTTTTAAAAATAATCAGCATCGCTTCGCAAACTATTGAGAGATCGTAAAACATTCTTTTGCTAATTAAGGTTTGATAATTGATATTTTGGACAGTTAGATTTCCAAAGTCGATTAAGTCCTTACCACCTGATGATAGTCGACTCCCATTGATTTATTAGGTTGTCTAAAAGCTCTTCTATGAAATTGAATTTTTCCTTTTCAATATCCTCGTCTGCTAGCATGACATCTCGAGAAATTTCTTCATTTATTTTTCAGGTTCTAGAAACATATTTTTAAGTTACATTTTTCATAATAAAATAGTTATTATTCTTTGGACTTAGATGCTGAGAAAGTTCCATTTAGTAAATGCTGCAATTCACCAGTGCACATCGAACTCTTCGAAAGTGGAGGAGGAAAAATAGCTTGCAGTGAACCGAACTGTCTTACCAGTTAACTTACAGACTTTTCATTGAATTTACAGGAAAATCAACGATTATGGAAAGAAAAGTATACTCTTGTACAAACAACTAATATCTAAGAGTCTAAAATGATCAGGCAGAAGATATCTAGACTAATCACAACAGGGTTCTTTAAGCATAAGTCTATTACAAGAGAATTCAAGAAACTACAAAATCATGACAATATTTATCAAACAAACTAACTGCATCGACCTGCTTCAACTCATCTACTAACTCGCCCTTTGAATATTGTCAATACAAACCCAGAATTTCAAGATTATCAGCTGTAAGATGTTAAATCAGCTGCTAATTCAAATGCATTTAATAAACAGCCACTTCGATCTTATGGAGTTAGATTACATGAGAGTATGGCTGATTTATCTCAACAACAAGAATTAAATGAGTAATAAAATAAATAAACTGAAAATGAAATTATTCTAGAAAACAATAAACAACCAAAGGAGTATAATAATAATACTAATAATAATAATAATAATCACTCTGCTCCTTAAAAGCTAAAAGGCCCATAGATTAGATTGAAAAGCGGATATAAAAGAGACAAAAAGGATAAATAAGATCTTGCACCTAGATTCCTTGATTCGATTAATTTATTTGATAATAGTAGCTCACCTCCAAAAAATTATCATCACAAGCAGAATCTAATGCATGAATCGGGAATGCTAGGTGATGAAGAAGGGTCACTTTTGGAAATTAAAAATATGATTAATGACTTTCTTTCTTGATAGTATGTATGTTTTTCATTTTAATTGTCTTTAAACATATGTTACTTTCCCTCCCACAGACTTTTCTCCTAATTTGAAGACAAAAATCGTTCCAACATCTTTTAATTCAAATAGATAGAACCATCATCAAAACTGATAACAATTCTCCTCAAACAAATTGTATAATTTGGTCGTTAATTTCAAAGGAATCTCGTTTTGACTTCTTTGAAAATCTGATCGATTTCAGTACTTGAGTTGCTCTTCACTGTGATCGATAGATTGCCAGTTGCAGTGTATGATCCATATAGCAGCAAAACATTTGTACTTGAAATGTTCTTTGCTGCACAAATGAGTTCATTCCCATCGACTTCGATGACACCAATTCCAAGTGCACTCAGCATATTCCTGAACTAATACTCATTCTTGATTTAACCACTAACGAGCTCTTAGTTTACTTCATTTTTCAATATCTTCCAGTAATTTTCGTATTACTCAACTGTTATGTTGAATGAAGAAAACAAAATCGGAGAAGAAACGGGTTTAGCTGCTTCGAAATCGTCATCTAAAAGATTCACAACTCCTCCTTTAGGCTAGGTTTAACTTGGAACTAGCTGCTTGGGTTAGATTGCAGCTGCAGTAGGATAACTTTATGCAGGTTTTGAGTAATTTACAGTTTATGCTGGAGTGTTTGATACAGCACCAAAAATACTTTTAGCCATGAGTTCGAGTTGCTTCTTTTTAGGATCTTCTGCTTCTTGACGAGGCTTGTAAATATTAACTGGTACAGTGGTTAGACCTTCAAGTTCTTTGACATTCGAGCTGGAGATTGAATTGGTGTTTTTATTGACTTGCACACCTGGAATGTAAGGTTCGTCTTTGCTTCCATTCGAGTTTCCTTGATATTCATTGCTCGAGATGCTTTTGGTAGACTTTTCAACTTCCCTTGTTGCGATTGTCTTGGATGGCTATTCTTTTTCAATGTGACCATTCTCACCCCACGCATTGTTTTTATTTAAGTTGTTCAGAGTCTCTTCTTTGTCATTTAATCTGTTCGCGTTGAGTCTGTTTGCCTCGTAAGCATCGAACTTAAGTCCTTCATTTTCTTTAGGGCGAAAATAAATTAAAAAAATGAGAAAACTTAACTGAAATGTAAGAATTCAAAATATACTCATGGTATTGCCAAGGACAGCTTGAGTCAATTTAGAGGAGTCATATCGAGGAGCTCCATTTTGAACGGCTTTTTCGATGAAATCATTGAGGAATGATAGTTTAGGATCGACTTTGAGTACACCTGATTATCTCAGTGCTGCATTGTATTTTGAAAGGATTTTATACTCAATTGCTCTGTCTGCAACTTCAAGAGTACGAGATTCACTGTAGTAATCTAAACAACCTGCTACCTGCTCTTACAATGAGAAAGCTGGGCAAGAAGACAGCTTTGCAAGAGCGTTGAGAATCCAACCACGGGTATTTGGATCCTCGAAGTCGTTTGTGATGCATTCAAGAAGGGCTTCAACAATTTTATGTAGATTCTCCTCGTTGCTTCCATCTGAAAAATATCGTTATTTGTGAGGTTAAAGTCAGGAATTTCATAAGTATTTTGGTTGTTAAAAGTTTTATTTTACATGTAGCAGCTCCGATTTCTCCGAACACCCAAGAAATCAGTTAATAAGTAACATCTGAAATGCTAGGTTTAGAGAGAATAGGGAGATACGTACTGATAAGATACTCCCCGAATGAGCTCCCAACACTTGCGAAATTCTCTGCTAGAGTCCTCAAAAACGTATTCAGAATATCGCTGCTGACATTCTCACTGCCATATTCAAACACTAGATTCATTGTCTTAACAAACCATTCGTGACTAGGGGAATGTCTCTCAGCTAGAGAAGTTATCTTATTCACTAAGTTCTTCCTAAAAAGTGGATCAGCATTCGTTTTGAGGAACACAACAAGACGCTCGACAATAGGTTGGACATTCTAGATATTAGTCATTTTATAGAGCAACTCAAGGGTCTCTCTCTTCAAAGTATCATCATTGCTCTCAAGGCAATCCATAACAGTCAACTAATGGTCCAGTACATAAGAAGCGTTCACCTATTTTATTATAATTTAAAAAATAATTAACATTTTTTGTATTGAAATTTGAAAAGTATTCCCAAAACTATACTTAGACAATGGATATGAGTGCGTTGATTCCAAGGTACCTCAGATTATTATTCTCCGCTGTAAGGAATCGAGACACTGCTGCTGCAGCTTATTCAAGCAGGGATTAGTATGGGTAAATTGTCGCAATGGTTTTGACGCACTAATAAGTTACTGCAAAACCAATTTTACTTCCTGAATCATCACTTCTTCTCAAAGCCTATCCTAGAATTTCATAGATTTGCTCAGATACCTTCTAATCCTTCTTCCCTAGGATCGATAGGATCTACAATATCTTGATTTGAATCCAAGGTGCTGGGATACGTGCATAGTCGAAATCTCGGGGTAATTTGTGCTCAATGACTTGCTTTAAAATCAAGACAAACGAACCAGCGGTGTCCTTGTATTTCTATGGATCTTCTTTGACTGCTTCTGAGTAGAGATTGAGGGAAGCACTCATTACTGATGGTTCTACATCACAAAGTGCTCTTCTCATTTTGTCATCATAATCAGGGACAGACTCAGGTTGAATTGCATGGATTCTTTGTAACACCATGATAGCTTTCTTTCTTACTAAGTCAGTGTGATGGATAAGGAGCTTAACAACCTAAATATTACCAAAAAAAACAAAAGGGAAAACAATTCCAAAATCTGAAAAGAAATTTCCTTGAAAGGAATAATGTTTATTTTTTCCTCACCTAATCAAGAACACCTTGAAGAATCGTTTTGTTCATGAGCTTAGCTAGCGCAGTGAGTGCGATAACAATTTCATGGATGCTCTTGGACTGGAGATCTTTTTAGAGATTAGCGACAAGGAGAATAAGAAATTCACTGTTCTCATTGAGGAACAAACAGCAAGTTAGATATCCTAATCTCTTCATAGGTAAGCTCTTTGACTGAGCCATTTGCACTGCATTAAAATGTGCAAAGGATGCATCATGCCCAAGCATTTCAATGTAAATAGCTTTGATGAGATTCTCCTTTTGTTTTTTTGCACTAAGAGATTAATCTTTGATGGTAGTCTTCAACTTAGCCTACTCAGTCAAGATGATCTTATCCTCTTCTTGTTTAGATCTTGTCTCACCAATAGACTTGATCAAGTCATGCATTTCTTTGGTCAGCTGCTGATTGTTGCTCATATTCTTTTACAAAATAGTCCTTTTGATTTGTTGTGCTTATTATTTAATAAATTTTTAATACTTTTTTCTTCCCTTTTTATTCCAAATTTTATTCTTCCATTCTCGATTCAGATTTTCCCTTTGACTTTAAACCCTGTGCTCGACAGTATTCCTCAAGATTTATCTTTTTTTTCCCTCTTCTCACCCTAAAGGTTTTTTCTTTTAACTTCTGATGGTCAAATTGCAGTGAAATCTAATACGACTGCTATTTAAATTCAAAGGCTTAAAATCAACTTTATCTTTCTCTATTCAATTCCATTTCCTTATGTAAACACCAAACATCTGTTGAAAAGAGTTTTAAAATTCAAAATACTTATTTTATTACATTACATCAATCTCGACTTAAAAATACAAATTGCCTAAGGATATTGTGAAGCATGCTAAGCAAGAAT
>Ga0302271_10000484_pt1 | contig 39009 bp, 15 predicted proteins | sample III_Bog_N1_1_FD_198767 | JGI IMG/M metagenome (GOLD analysis project Ga0302271, IMG submission 198767) | Peat permafrost microbial communities from Stordalen Mire near Abisko, Sweden - III_Bog_N1_1 | ecosystem: Environmental > Terrestrial > Soil > Wetlands > Peat | place: Sweden: Abisko... | reverse complement strand
AAGCATTGATGTTGATAGAATAGAAACAGGAAAAGTGCCAGAAAATTCAGGAAATGGGTACGTATTTTCCTTACCATTAGATAGATGAGAGATATTCTCGAAAATCTGATTGTACCTTCCCAAGTGATTCCAGAAAGAGTCAATTAAAATTACAAACAATACAAGTGCTATCATAGAACTCTCAAAAAAAGTATTTGCCTTCCGTAACCCACCCTCTTTGAAAGCCTTAATAGTTAAAAGTTAAATTATCAATGTTATAATCTCTTCACAGAACATTAAGCAAGGCATATTAATGCAATGGTCTAGCTATTACTCTTCGAAATTCTTACCATGAGAAAGTAATAGATCACTTCGAAAAACCCAGAAATGTAGGATCACTAGACAAGAAGGATAAAAACGTAGGGACTGGTCTTGTCGGAGCTCCTGCTTGCGGTGATGTTATGAAACTTCAAATCTAAGTCGATGAAGATGGGAAAACTATTTAGAAAGCCGTCTTTAGAGTACACATTTTATTTCTTGAAAAACAAAATAATTATTAACTTTCCTTTTTCAAAGACTTTTGGCTGCGGATCTGCTATTGCAAGTAGTTCTTATGCAACTGAGATATTACATGGAATGTCGATTGACGACGCAGCTTAGATTAAAAATTCAGGTTTAACTTTTGTTTTCCATTTATTTGCATGCTGATTTTATTTTATCAGATATCGCTTCCTACTTGAAGCTCCCTCCAGTGAAGCTACATTGCTCTATGTTAGCTGAAGATGCAATTAAGAAGGCTGTTGATGATTATAAGTCAAAGTAAAATAAATCAAGTGACGATTCTGCTCCCAAGTGAATTCTGATGTATTGGGTTTATCGTAATGTTGATTGTTTGTTTCCTTGTTTGAAATAAATATAAATATTTAGTTAGGATTACTTCCTATTTTTCATATAGGATTAACATGACAACAACTTAGACAATATTTGTTTATATTTATTAAGAGAAAAGAATTGTTCTAATTCAATTTAATCTCTTTTGAAAAGATTTGAGATGTTTGATTGTTTGAAACCTTGCATTTTGATTGCATAATTCAAAAATAAAATGATTTGATTAGAGGATAAAAAGCTTTAAAGAAAGAAATATGAGCTTAACTTATAAAAATTATTTTGAGGCAGATTGCTGAGAGTATTTAATTCCTGGAAATAATAAAACGAAATGAACATCAATGAAGAGGAGGTTCAGACGATTCATCATTATTTTTCATTGAATTGTACTATTTATATTTGTGTTGAAGATAGTCCCAGTCATTGATGTGGCCTTTCTTTCTCCTAAAACGCTTTTTCTTTTCTAGAGCTTTTTCATAGAATTTTTCTATGAAAAATATACTCCTAATAGAGTAGCCAATTTCATCTCCTAAAACCTCCATATTCTTTTAAACGTTAAGCTGGTTGCTTTATCTAAATTCTATTAATTATTGAATAGCATGGACATCAATATCAATTATGCGCATTTATACTTATGAATAATCAGGAAAAGGAAGAGCTATCTAAGAAGATCGCAGTTCTTCCCATGCAACTGCTACTAAGGGATATTTTTATCTTAGGTTATGCTCTATCCTAAGGGTATACACCATTATATTACAAGGTACAGAAATATCATCCAAAGTATGGATAAGGGCATCGTTTTCAGTGAGTACTTAATAATAATCAAAACTAGAGGGAGGAGAAGATGGAGATTAAACATTTTCAAGATCATGTTGAGAGAATTGCTTGCAGAGCAGCTTCATAACTGTACGATTATCTAAATACTCCAGAATCCCATTTCTCATAATTATATTAACTGCTACATTAGCTTCAGCACCTAAAAGAAAGCAGAGACTTGAAGATACTCCTACATAAGTTGTCTCAAATTGTTAAGTAAAACGGTTTAACTCGATAATATTGTATTAAAGAAAATCGTATTTGCTTTTTTCATGCTCAATTCCAGCATAAATAAGGCTCATCAATTCTTAATTATATAACGCTTCCTATTCAGCTAACCCATTAAGTGACTTTCTATTATTCTAAGATGATATTAAACTTACCATTGCGCTGCCTCTCTAGTACCAGCGCAAGAGAGCTTCTCCAAATATGTGCTCCGTTGAGCTTCTTCCATGAAATACTAAATTTTGAGCTACTCCAAGATAGTCTTTTTTTGAGAAAAAAGATTTTTCTACTTTTGCTTCTACAAAGACATTTAGATCTTATTCTTCTGAATTCAGATGAGATTTCCATAAGTTAACTTATCTCACAGATCTAAACACATTATTGTGATGAAATTTTCGAGAAATGTTTTCATTCTAGAATTGAGAGAAGCATAACACAAAATCTCCATGAAGATAGAGCATGCAACGAGGAGATAACTCAACAATATGAAGCGGTTTTACTTCTAGGTGCTTTTCAAGGCACATTTCAGTTTTATTATTTTCATCTTCACTACATTAATCACTTGAACTTAGGATCCCTTTTGCCTCTTCTTCTTTGGAAGAGATTTTCATAGAACTCATTCTTTAATCAAAAAGAGAAAGTTTTTTGTTGGTTGGTTGATCCTTATTTAATCATTTAAACCTTTGTCAAATTGTATTATTTGTAAAAAATAAAAGTTTTGACTTCATTTTAAAAGGAAGCCATTTTCATTCGAGAAAGGATTATTTTAGATTAACCAAATGTACTTAGAAAATTATCTTTTAGATTGTGGAAATGCTTTAGATAAATAGACAAGTAGATGCATCTAAGAACATTAATAAAAGACTACGAATAATGTAAGACTGCTTTGAAATATTAGCTTAATGAAAACAAAGAAAAAACAGTTTAATTAAAAAAGGCAATGATGTCGTCATTTGTTACTTGTTTACATTTTACATGATAAATTTTGAGTGGTATGACAGCAATTGTTTGGGAGAGCAATAATAAAAGAAATGTGGATTTGTCTAAATTAGTCTAAGTGCCTTTGAAATCGGAGCTGATATTTCGTATTGACAGTATTTATTTTATCAAACCAATAATTGTCTAAGTAGAAAAATAAAAATGAAAAGTCTTATCTTGGTAGCTGCCTTCTTGGCCTTAACCAGTGCCTTTATGATTCCTCATCTTGGAAAACTTCCATTTGTTAATCCTCCAAGATATCAAGTTGACATTGATGCTTCTCCAACTGAGAGATGGGCTCCTATTATGAAAGATTTCAAAGAGCCTCTTACTACATTTATCAATGCCTTCCATAAAGCGGTTCCTATTCCAAAGGCAATCTTCAATGCCTTCAGCTCTTTTGGTCACACTCTGTTTAAGTACCAAAAACAAGTTCGTGAGATTGAAGCCATCAGTAAGCTAACTGATCTTGATTTCAACACACTTTTCACCCTTAACTTTATGTACGAGTTGGCTTCTTGGAAGTCATGCAGTGCTGTTGTTGCTAGAAACACTAACGGAACTATTTTCCATGGCCGCAACCTTGACTTTTAGTTCTTTAGGTACTGGTTTCATACACTTTTGACTTCATTGCTAATATTATGATTTCTAGGTATTTTGCCAACATCTCCATGACTATTGATTACCAACGCAAAGGAATTACTCTCTTCAGTGTTGATGGGTTGGCTGGAGCTATTTTCTATCATTCTGGTGTTAAGCCAGGTAAGTTTGGATTAACTCAAACAACAAGAGAAACAAGCTCCCTTTGGGATAACCTTAGAGCTATTGTGGCTGGAAACCTTCCATCTGTGTGGCTTGTTGGAGAAGTGTTATCAAAACAAGAAAACTTCTAAGGTAATTTTAATGAAAGGAAGGAATTTATCAGGGTGGGGGATGAGAGAATTTCCTCAAATTTTGATTTATTCTGTAACGAATTATTATTTTTCAAAGATGCTGTCAAGACACTTAACGAAACAAAGATTGCTTGCCCTATTTACTACATAATCAGTGGACCTGGTGTGAACGACGGAATTGTGATTGAGAGAAATACCGACAGTATTCATGGATTCTACTAACTCAATGAGACAACATCTTTCCTTGTTTAGACAAATTATGATAGAGATATCCCTGATCCCTCTACAGACAGACGCAGAATCCCTGCATAGAATAGGCTTGCTGCGTTGAACGGCAACATCAATGAAGAGACATTAATGGAAGATATCATGATGAAATACCCAACATTAAATCTGGCTACCATCTGTTCCACTGTTATCAACCCTCGTACTGGATATTTCAACACTTCAGTTTGGTGGTGAAATCAAACCTATATTGACTGATTTTCTAAGCAGATTAATCTCCCATCAATATGTGTTATTTATCATTAAAATTACATTCAAGTTAAATCAAAAGTTGATGAATATTCCCATAAAATACCTTAACCTTGCAAAGTTTAACAATTTGACATTTACAATACATAAAGAGAAAGTAAAATTGAATAAAAAATGAACAATATCAATCTTTAAAAATAGCAGAAAGAAAAAATTAAACAAGAAAAACGGGACGTTCCTCTTGGTAGCAAATAAAAAAATAACAGCCTCTCAAAAGGGGCAAGTGCTATCAAAATTTTAAACCAAAAGATCAACTCAAAAAACAGCCTGAAGATAAAAAATGATCAGCTGAAAAAACTTGATGAAAACAGGAATCACTTCCTTCTTCAATTAACTATTTAAAATTTGAAAGAAACAAAACCCACAAAAGATAGCAAGCTCTCTCTCTCTCAAAAGTGAGAAATAAAAAATTTGACAAGCTAAAAAAGAGTGATATTCAGTCATTTAGAAATGGGAAAGATTTTGTACTTATTGATATCAAGCATCATCTTGTGATTGTATTTTGTAACAATAATAAACAAGCCAAACTAAAAACTAAGGATTTAATTAAAAGTAGTTATTTTAATTCATTAAGTAAATTTATGATAAGCAAATTTAAATTTTAAACTATATACTTAAAAATATAGAATGATCACTTTAATACCATAATCTTCATAATTATCTCAGTTTCAAAAGTTTACTTTTAAGAGAGTAATGTAAAAAAGTAGCTTCCGTTAGTAATAGCTTGAATGAAAAATAAAGGCTGGCCGTATTTTATTTAAGGTAACAGATTAACATGAGGAAAATGTACAAATTATGAGAGAGAAAATATGAATTTTACAAAGAATGAGAAAGTAGAAGTTAATATTATGAAATAATGTAGCCAAAGGTGTCAAAGAATGGTAAATTATCATCGTTTTGTAAAATCTGAAAAAGAAGAAGAAGAATGGAAATGAAGATAATTTTGATGAGATAGTTAACCTTTAAGATTGTCAAGTTGATTTTTTTTATTTAGAGGCAATTTCAAGATTATTTGTCATCTGCGTTTAATTAAGAGTCCGAATTGCCTGCTAATCGTTTTTCTGAGGGAAAAATAAGTTATTTTGCTTTTTGTATGCGGGTTCTAGGTAATTTTTTAAAATACTTAGATTTATTATATATCTTAATCTCTGTCTGGAGATCGTTGCTATATTTGCAGCGATAAAAGAAGGCAATACAAATGAGATGGCTGTCTTTGTCAAGCACTTTGCTTTCAAGAAAGTACTCCACTGCATAAAAGCGGAGATAATAGAGAAATTATTTGCTGTATCTTTTTGATCTTAAAAAACTCAATAATGTGTTGTTATTCAAACTTTTTAAGCGCAAGAAATTTTTCAATTCCTTTCTTATCTTCGGAAGCTCCTTCTCGTTATAGCCAAGAGATTCAACCACAACTTCGTCACCTCTTTCTAGTACGAAAGTTACGAACATTTGCAAGATGTTTTTGACTCTGTTATTCTTTCCCATTTTTAAATACAATTCCTTTAAATAACTATCGTCATCTTCACGATTTTCCTTCCATAAATCGCTGTTTACATCTTCAATTCTTTTCAAAAGTTCATCTTTTTTATGTGAATTATCTGTATCTGCATCCCAATTAAAGTCCTCTTCTTTGTGAATTCCTCCTTCCTCTTTATTCTTTGTAATAATATTTTCTTCATCCATTTCATTTTCCCTTTCATTTGCGTCAACATCAAGGTCATTTGGACTTCCTTACAAGGATCCACTCAATGATGGACTTGGATTCGGGTAGAGGGACTCATCGTTTGGAGTCATTTCAATACTATCTGTTTCTTTTATTTCGTTAGCTAAGCATTATGTTTGCTTCTCTTCTGTCCATATTTTGTGATGGGGTAAGTCTAAAAGGGTAAAGCCAAGAGGTATCTGATTGAAACTTTGAGATTATTAATGAAACAAGTTCTGATTATCTAATTTGTAGGAAACCTTATCCAGTGTATCAGCTTATAAGTTAAATTGATCTCTTCTAATCATCGAAAACACTTTAGAAGCAATCGAAGGAGTGAAATGATTATCCTCTACTTAAATATAACTAAGAGATTAGGCACCTTTAACCCCTTGATTAGGAGTTAATTGTTATTGCTTTTCATGTTGTGATATTAGTTCTTCTGTAATTTATCCCATTGAATTAGGCATGAAGGTTCTTGTTTTGGAGAAACTTCCAAGAAGTGATTCTGAGAAAAGTGGCTGCGAAGGTGATCCTTAAGAAATATTAGCTTGATAAGTCAAGCTGTTAGCTGTGTTCATATCAACTTAATAATTAAGCTCGTTGTTTGGGAAACAACTTTGATTGTCTTAATAGTATTGAGATTATGCTTTGAAATCAGAACTACTTTTCTGTTGATTTTCAAAAAAAGACTGAGATACCATTGAAGGCGCACTGCAAGCGCACTAGTAAAAAGAATCAAGTTATCTGAAGCAGTGAGGGCACCTAGCTAGTTAGTTTGACCTCATCAGGAAAATTTAGGAAGTTTCTTGTACTTTTTCTCAAAAAATTGTGAGTTATTAATTATTTAAAGAAGTTAATTTTATTATAGGCCAAGTGAGGAGATTTAAGATAGGAAAACAGTACTTGCACTGGTTAATTTAAATCTACTAGCAACTTTCTCGAGAATTTTCAGTTTTTATTTTTATTTTTACTGGCAGGTAAGGCTGAGGTTGATCTCTGAGTCTAATAATAGCAAGACTCATTTCAAAGAATCTATTAAATTAATGTTCGAAATTGAGCTGGTTTTCAAATTATTTGCTAATTTAATCAGCTCTTATGAATTCTGACTAACTGTTCTCAAATTAAGGTCATAGCACTAATTTGTAGTTTTTAGGAATTAACCGAAATCTAATTCATCTGATTAATTCTTTAGTTTATAATAATTAAATTATTAAATTATCCAAAAGGTCTTCCATTTTGTGAGAACTTAACAAAAAAACAGGGAATAAAAGGATCACAATAATAGTTCAAAGTACTAAAAGGAGCAGCAAAAAATATTAAAGTTGAAGTTGAATTTACTTGAATTCAGTTGATTGTTATGTTTTTATTATTCTAAGACTAAGCCCAATTATTCAATTATTGTCAGTAATAATTACCCACCTGAACTTTCAGATAATTTGAGGTAATACAATACATGTATCTAATTAATAATGCATAGCAAATTACTTTAATCTTTTCAACAGCCAAAATTAATCTTCCAGAAAGTTATTAATTTATTTATTAGATTTAAACAGAAACATATCAATAAGAAATAGATGATTTTTGGGATGATTAACTTCTACAGATTTAAATTTCAATGATAAATCATATTTTTAACTATCATTGATTTACTGTTATTTTAAAGGATGAACAGAAAAATAATTACAATCATCAAAACAACAAAGCTCATGTTTGAAAAATTAAAGAACTAAAAGAATCATTCAACTCATTTCTATCCACAATTCTTCTTAGTAAACAAGAATGAAAGAATTGTATTTTTAAGGACTAATTTCTTATCAACCCAAACAGATTAGCTGAAATAAGATATTATTTCAAATAAAAGATATCGATGAACACAATTGTATCAACACAGATAACTATCGTATGAATATTTTCATTTTCTAATATTAATTTCAACAGTATTTCAATGAATAATGAATAACATAATATTAAACTCGAGTAAGACGTTCAAATAATTTACAAAGATAAAATCTTTTTTTGATAAGAGGAAACTTCTCCATTTGAAAGCGCATTTGATTTAAAGAATAAGACAATTATTGTTGAAAAGTAGTAGAATCAGATCAATTAGATCAATTAAAGGACACTGTTTAAATAACAAAATTTAATTGCTATTCAAACAAATTATTGGGAGAGGAAAAAAGGTAGAACTGAGGGAATAAAGTTGGCTAAAGAAACACCAAAATGGATAGAATGAAAACAAAAGAAGACAGTTAAGCACAGTTATCCCATTTAATACTGTTTCTATATCAGATTGATATCGCAACAATCAGAAGTATTTTCTATTACTTCCTACTTGTGCTCATGTTTTTCTTGCAACTTTACTCGATCATGGTGGTATCTCAACCTAGCCTGCCAGCTGATACTCTTCTTGAAGTAAAAATCTATTTGAATTGTCTTTCTTTCTTTTACCTTATTCTCACTAGATTTATTGGGAGATAGCAAAGTATTCAAATATCACTGTTATTATTTCGCGAATAAACTCTGAATTCATGGGATTACTTGTACTCATCCTCAGCATTTTGATAGATTGTCTGCTCTTTTATTCGGCATACAATCTTATGAACACATCACTAAGCAATTCCAACAATATCTTAGAAAAAAAGAAGCGCATTATTACGTTTGTTTGGGGGTTTTGCGATATTTAGAAATGGATCCTTTTTATTCCTAAAATCGATCTTGCCTTGGGAAGCCTTTTTTGTGTAAATCCATCTTCAGGTTCAATCTTAGAAATGCGATGCTCAAATAATGCTGAGTTTTCTATCTTGCCTCAAAGTATTTTTATTCTTCTTGGAATTATCTCTATTCTTCTGACTTTTACAACAAGTCTTGTAGCTAGCTTTATTTACATTAATATCGACTTTTAGAAGAAAAACCCTTTGAAACCAATTGGAAACTTCGAAGACACAGCAATTTTTCTTTTCATTTTTCTGATAGTGTTGTTTTCTTACATCCCCCTTGGAAACTCTCTTCTAGGTTCATTCATAATTTCAAGCATATTCGGATTTTATCTCTTAAAATAGTATGTTTAACATTATCCTGTGCTTGGTAAATCTATCATTTGCTCCTATGGTAATTTAATTCTCTCTTATCTCGTAGGAATATGCCTCATTATCTTAAGGTAAACTAACTAAAATCATTTAATGAGATTACTAACATTTGATATTGTAGAGATAGAATTCCTCATTAATTCGAAGACAACAGCCACATGTTAATATTTCTAATCTTGAGTTCGGTTCTCGGCGGGTGCAATTATATTTTAGTTACAAACTTTAACTTTCAGCAATATGGGATCAACTTAAAAAACTATTATGGAAATCCTAAAAAAGCTTGTTAGTATTTAAGTGAAATATGTGATATGCTTCAAAAGAGTATGAAAGACAATCAGATTTGGATCATTTTAATGGGAATTCTTGAGGTAACACGCTATTATAAAGAAAACTCTTAAAATTAACTAATATTTATAATATTTAGCTTCATTAGACAGAATGTGACGATTAGTATTGCCCTTGCCAAGAAGGCTCACAGTACTAGGGCCTATCGGAGATAAATATTAGAGAAAAGAAAAAATAATTTTAACAGCAATGTATTGAGTAAGGTTAAGCGATACCTCACCAAGGCATTTGGATATCAGAATTAAGAAAGGATTTTATGGAATTCAAGCTATGGATTGAAGACTTCATTGAATATCACTTCTACTAAATAGTCGAATATTAAAGCAAAAGCAATCGCTCCCAATTTGATTTATGTAAGTGCAAATCGGTTATTGCTTTTCTTATTTTTTTGTTGGCATTGATAATACTCCAACAGATGTTTATATTTACTTCTGGAGTTTTGAAATCTACGGCATCAAAAACTATGTAAAGGCGCTCTATCTTATGAAACAACATTATTCTTCCATGAGAACAAAATCAAGTTTCTTCCTTTTGGTTGAAAAATCTGTTTCCATGCTAATTGAGAGCTAAATCAAAGATAGAGATAAATCATTGATTTATTCAAATAAGCAAAGTGATATTTAAGATGCTAATATCGTTAAGACTTTTAGCCATCTGTTTCACAGTGAATTTTCAGTTATCTAATACAAGACAAGACTCACGGATATCATCAACTCGAAAATAAAAATATGTGATAAGCTTATCAACAATTACTCTTCTCTTGCATCATTCAGTAAAGAAATAAAATCTCTCGTCAAAGTAAAAATATTTACAAACAAATAATTTAAAATAATAAATTTAAATAGTCTAGCAGACTCCTTAATTAGATGTTTTTGTCTAAATAAAATAATCTATTATTTAACTAATAGAAAACAGATGAGATTGTTATTGAATTAAGAATTGCATTGGCAGGAGATTCAGAAAATGTCCACTACTTAAAGTTACTCTCACTCGTAAACTAGGTGATATATTGCTTTCCTCAATAATCATTAGAATATGAAACATAGTTGGCTGATATCACTGCCAGGGATAGATAGCTCGAAAAGGATGTAATCCACTCTATTTCTATTATCAGTGGGAATGTGGCATCTATTGTAATGAGTTATAAAAACTAGCAATGCCAGTTAGAAAGATATTCAAATCGAGCCCCTTCATTCTTTGGGTACAGCTAAGAAGAGTTCAAAGCAGTAAAAACACCAGAGCCTCTAATTCCTGATATTATCTCAGTCTACCATAATTATTATGTCGGAAGGATTATCAGAGAAGGCACAGCTAAAATTCTTCGGCGCTATCGTACTCTAGTAGCTAAGAACAAGGTAAGCTTATTCAAACACAGGAATTACAATTTCAACCATTTCTTGATATTATTTATTTTTCTTAGAATGGATTTCTTTTCCCTGTGAAGCTGTTTGTGGATTATTTCTTCAACATTCATGACAGTCTATGCTTTTCAGCGCTGGTATTAAAACTTGAGACTAATTGCGAGTACATTCTTGTTGAGCATGATGGATATATTTAAGGTTTTTCAGAAGGTTTTTATCTGTTTTTAAGAGAGACCTCATAATGTTTGGATTTAGACCCAAACTTACTTTTGCAAGCGAATATTAAGATTATATTCCCAACACTTCTAGAATTTCTTGGAAAATATGATGAAAATGGAATAACCCAGAACATGTCGAATCATTTCAGAATGGAAATACCAATGAGTAATGCAGTTATATTTAAAGTATGTTTTTCTAAAAATATTATTGTATTTCTAGGGCTAAATGACTACATCAGAGAGTTCTTGATGAGAAAGAAATAGCTTGGAGCCAACGAAAACAACAACCCTTAATAGAAGAAATTGGATTTTGTTAAGAAACTAGTGTTTTATTTCATACGGCTCACTTCGAATTATTTCAAAGAGTAAACTACTGTTTACGATGTCTAAATGAGGATTACTAAAGATTTCCTCTCCTTAAATAAAGATAATCTAATAATCTAGTAGAATCTCTTTATCCTTGAGATCAGCAACATGACCATTTCCAGAAGTTTAGAACTCTTTAACAAAGTTTAATAATCTATCACTCATCAGCCAAAAGGACATTTTCAAAAAGTTGTTTCTCCTATTGTTCATAAGCCAGCTACAGCAACATAAGTAGAAGATTCCGTTCCGATACCTGCGATTAGCGGAATTTAAGAAGAAGATTAAAAATTAGATAATTCTTCTGTAGCAGCAGTTGGAGCAATAGTAGCAGAACCTATGGGAGGATCTAGTGTCCTAGAAGCAAAGAAACAAGAAGTATTTCGTTAAGTGACCCTTAATAAATTTACTGTTGGAAATATTTAAAACGAATCTAAAAGCCCAGCAAGCATAAATATTAGACGATAAAGATCTAAGAATGAATAGGCTCTTGATATTGATAAGATTACAATCATTAAAGAATAAGAGCAAGATATCGAACAGTTTGAAAATATGAAATCTGGTTTCAATGAAATCTTAGTTGAAATGCAAAATTAAGGTGTCTTAGCTGAAGATCAAGTGTCTCAAAAGAAAATCATTGATAATGAAGAACATGAAAAAGAATTTGTCAAATTTTGCTCATTAACATCTTATGTTGCACCATCAAAGGTAAAAGTTTTAGTTAAAAGATTGTATGTAACAATAATTTTGTGAATAGCCAATCCCGAAGCTTGCAGGAATCACAAAATAAGTTATTGAGAAAACAGAAGTAAATCAATTTAATTATCCATTCGTATGTAAATAGGTTATTGGTTTCTAGAAAGTTGAAGCAGCTGAATCGATAGAACACGATAAGGAAGACGATGAAGAATTAGAAGAAGTTGGTGATGTTTAATTTGGATAAAAGTTGAACGGATAAAAAGGATTTTTAAAAACTGAAAATTCAAACTTCAAATCATTTGTCGAAACGAGCAAAGCAATAGAGAGAGAGCAACGAATAATCAAAGAGACATCATAGCAGGAAGATTCCGGGTCTCTTATCAATTAAAATGTGCGAAAAATAGGCAAGATAGCACTCGATAGATCTCCTCCAATTTTTGTTCGAAGTCTTTACTTTATGTTTGGTTTTTAGTGGACTGTGTTCACCTTGATCTCGGTCATCTCCTGCTTGAACTATGTCAGCGATTTTTAAACGTTCAAAAAAAGTGTGGATGTGATGGAAGTTAGCTCGACATTGTTTTAAGGCCAGGCTAGATCAGTCCTTTCAGCAAATTACAAGTTTACTTCTAATCTCTCATTGCTCGATTTCTCGACTTATCCTTTTCACATATCTCTCTTAACTCATTCCTTACATCGAGGGTTTGCTAACTTCTAAGAAACTCTGACTAACACACTATAACTGCCTCTCTCCACTCCTGGACTCTCCTATTTTTCATCATAAACGTACCTATTAGTTAATACTATTTTTATGTAATATTATTCATTTTAGGATGGATTTCTTCATTTGGATTTCTCTCACAAAACAATTAGTCAGCTATCAAGCTATTCCTGTTCCAAGCAGCCTACGTATGCTTGAATAATCAATTTACGATCTTACTACTCGCTAAAATACTACCTACCTTAACTTTGATACATATCCCAGAGAGCTCGTAGTTAATTAGCGCTCTCTTTAATAGCATTTAAATGGCACAAATTCTATTGTGAGATCCTCAGTTGAAGACGATAAATCTTACTTTGAGCGTATCAATCTAGCCGTCCTCCTTACAGGGCTCATATCTATCTTATGTTCGTTTGCTCTCATCTTCAAATCACTCCACTTACTTTAAACTCAAGAGAAAAAGATTCTCGGACTGATCTCTCGAATTAGCGAAGAAGACGCAATAAGCATGATTTGTCTGCTTGAAACAGCTCGAGATTCTATTGACTCCTCGACTTAAGATTATCTGATAATCAACTTGCATGCTTTCGATGAAAGAAACAACACCGAAAAAAGATCGAACAGAGCTTTAAAAAAGAGCAAGCAAAAGAAATCCAAAAGCAATTATCTCAACGATCGAATCATTGTTAATACACTCAATAACACCTACAGCTACATTATTATCTTTTTCCTACTCATCCTTTCCTTCACTACCCTTCTCCTAGTAACTCAGTTCTTTATTTCTTTCATTCCTGCCAAATTAACATTTCTTCATTTTGCAAAATAGGGATATATTAATTTCTAATAGCTCATTACAAACTTTGATGAGCCTCTGGGCTTCAATAGCCAGTTATTGAATTCTTTCAACGTCTATTCAAATGTTATTTAGAACTTTGATACTCTAGTCGTCAATAAGTTATATAAAATAAGAAACTCTCTCAGTGTTGGGTTCCTTACTTCCTTAGAAGAAAGCGATATGACCGAAGATATGCTACAGTTCTTTGCTGACTTGCGATATTACAATAACAACGGGTATGCCCTGCTTTCTTAGGGGAAAATATCCGATTCATTTGCAGCTTCTCTTCGTGAAATTAATGAAGAAGATTCATGTTCACTTAGTTTCTAAATATTCGACAGCATAGAACTTGTTGGGTGCAGCACTGTGATGAATGGAGTAATGACAAAAGGATTTTTACCAGAAATAAACAGTATCATAGATTAGCTCTCAAGCGCAGTTAGTTCAGTATTTAATGATTAAGCGTAATTGCTTTACTATGTTGAGAAAGATAATTACAGAGAATAGATTGAAGTTGCTGCCCTTGTTATTAATATCTTCAGTCGAATCAAGGACCTCCTTCATTCAAGCATCGTAACATTGTTAAGCTATTATAGTGACCTCACAGTACTTCTCTTTGTATGTGGCTCTATTGGGTATACAATTCTGTTAGTTTCTGGATTTTCCTATTTTTATGTCACTTCGTTCAGAGACTTTCAATATCTTAGAAGAGGAGTAGTCTTGATGCCATATTAAAGGCTTGCTTGCGACAATCACACAATGAATCTGCTGAACAATACTTTGCAGATAAAGCCTTGACAAAATATTTATGAAGTGGTGTAAGAAACCTAAGCTCATTTTCCTTTTTTCGTTTTATTTTTGGAGTATTCTTTTTCAAAACTTTTTGAACATTTTCGATGAATAAAATAGGAATCAGACAGAAACCATAATTCATTCAATAATATTCATAAATCTAATTGAAAATAAGAACAATCAATATTTAGATAGTTGATTTATTTGAAAGGATAAACCTTTTAATTATTGGATAAAGAAACTTCAGGAAAAGTCAAAATTCTGGTTCAATTTTTTTCAATTAATTTTAAATGATAGCTTTCTCATTTGATCTTTAATTTATGTTGAATTATTAATTGAATTATGTAGTATTTAAATATATTAATGAAATGTAAATTCTCAAAATGTTGATGTAGATTGTTAGATGATTTTTATTTTTGTGAAATTTTTCCCTAAATTATTATGTAAAATGAGAAAAGAAAATAGCAATCTATATTAAAACATTATTGAACAACTAAACTAATTAATTTAATCAACTAGTAAATAATTATTTGTTTTAAGGGGAGCTATGAAGAGATAAAGCTTAAAAACTAAGTAAACCCTCATCTTGAATGGTAGGGAGAGTAGCTAATTATCTCGTGTTACTACTTTATTAATAATTATATTTAGAACTTTTGATTAAATTATCTACTTAATCATAACTTCTCTGTTGATTTGAAAGGAACTAATTTTTTTACTACTACTATTATTGCTATTATTACTATTAAAATTACTACTACTTGTATTATTCAACGAGTGAAATTGGCATTTAAATGTGTTCGTTATTTTTATTGTTATTTTATTAGCTCATTGAAGTACTATTGGACATTATTTTCTTTTTAAGATCTTTAGTTTTTTGAGAAAGATCAAGTGGTATGGGGATATTCTAACGGACACTCATTTCTTCAGGATATAATCGAGTAGAGTATTGTTTTGAAGAAGGATCAGTTGGAAAAGGATGAGAAGGAGAAGAAGAATTAGCTTAAGAATAAATAATCTTTTCTCTAAAAGGAGAGCTTTTTTCAGTGCTTGGCTTGCTTAATGATATTTTTTATTATTATTGTTCTGCTTGTTGACTATTAAGACTATCATAGTTGCATTGTTGTTAATTAGTCTGAAGGGGTCTGTCATAATGATCTTCATAATAGTCTTTCTATGATACATTTACGGCTTCATGCTGAAAAGGAGACATCATCATTCTATTAATTTTATTTGTATTAAGGACAGTCCCCTTCGACAGACTCAGAGTTTCATTTAGATTATCGTAGAAACTATTAATATCTGTATGCGTGTAGTTTAGATTTTCATTTGGTGATTCTTTCCCAGTCTGTGAAAATTGGTGAGGGGGAACTGCAAGAGCAAGTTTATCCAGTGCAAGGGCTTACAGTGGATGTAAATCTTTTCTTTCTAATTAATTTCTATTTGCCTGAAAAGGAGGTTTCATTCCTACAGCCAGAAATATGTCAGCTTAAGAACTATTTGAAGAAGAGCAGTTCTAACGCATTGCTTCGATTTCATCTTTGAATGATAAGGAAAGGGGCTGAATGTGACCGATTTCCATAAATTGTTATCTCAGTGAACTTATTTTGCTTTTAAATACTTGCTTTGTTGATTACATAACCTTAAGCTATTCCTTAAGTTTATTTGATAGCCTTGAGCCATTCCCTTTACTTTTGTCACTTCCAATCACCTTGAGAATGCTCTCAAGAGCTTCTAGCAATTAGTTTCTGCTTTTCTAAATTAAAAATGGATTTAGTTGAAAATGTAATAGCAAACTGAAGACACTTACTCTGAGGTTCTAAATTTATGTATTCTAGGATTTGTTAAGTTCAAGAGCGCTTTTCAACTCTTAGCTTGAAATATCTCCTAGAGCCTACTTTATCTTCATTGGAGATTATGATATTAGTTAGCTAGGAGTTAGGTCTCTTGAGTATTTATTAGGTGAATTGTTAGTCTGTTGAGATGAATTAGCAGAGGTAATATGTTTTTTATCTTCTGTTCCAGTGGATACAGCCTTCTTAAGCTCTAGGAATTAGTTTTACATTGCTAATACTTGTGCATTTAATCTAAATATCTCTTCATTTGAAAATGCCAATTAACTTTGTATTTGCTGCTTCGATTATCGTTCAAGTCCTAAGTCTATTTTAATCTCTTCAAAGCGCCTATCAGTTGATCTCTATTTTAACAATTAATTATTAAGAATCTTCAATTGATAAGAAAATAATAATAAAAATAAGATGACATTGCTATCAGGTGATCTTCGAACTCTTGCTGAAATATCAGTTCTAAACTCCTTCTGTGGTTCTACTTAACCTAAAATAAGGTTAAAAGAGTTCCAAAAGCAGTTATTTATTACCATTTTTTGGAGCTGCTATTGCTGTCTTTTGAATCTGATTGCTTAGAACTGGTTGACGGATTGAGTCTAATTAATTTAAATCTGCGATAAGCCTTCTTGGGCTTGCTTTGTCATATTTTGAGAGATGATCTTACAGAGATTCAGATATTTATTAAATATCATCTTCAGTGATAAAACTATCATGATCAAGCTGCTTATTTTAGCTGAAACTAAGTTCATCATATTTTGAATAATTCATCTACGCATTTTGTTTCTACTCATGCTTAGATTCAGGAGGACTCAACGCATGAGGTGGAGAATTGACTGAAAGAGAGTTTAGTTTTTACGATGGACCTCTTTTTGGAAATTTGCTGAGTTCATTTTTTAATTGCGACATTTCGTCTTGTATTTTCGTTAGCCTATTATTTGGTTTCGCTTTGGTGTTGTGCTGCTAGAAAATGGCATCTTAAGTAACATTTGAATTTGAAAAATTGTATGTGATTTCTTGAGCATCGCTTTAAGTCTCATTTCTCTTTTGTAAAGAAGATTCTTTTTCTTACATCCTTCTAAAAACATCAGTAGCCTAAAGAGCTTCGGAAATATCAAAACTGCTTTTATCGTTTATCTGGCTAACTTGAATACCATTCTACGACCTATTATGAGACCCTCTAGAGTTGTTTATTTCATCTTTATTAACATATCTTTCATTAAATGGTGTTAAAAAACTTCTCCAACTCATTTGAGTTAATAATCTTTGATTTCTCTTCCCTTTTGGATGATTTCAAAATTTAGATTCTTTACTGTTCAACTCAAAGCCGCAATGAATTCATGTATTGATAATTAAAAATTGAGTAAATATTTTGTAATACATTTTTAAGAGAATATGTTTAGATTTGTCATAATTTTAAAATATTGTCTCTCTGTCATAAGTATTCTTTATATTTGGAGAGATTGTTGGTCAGTTTATCTTAAACAATTTGAAGAGTTGTCTTGTAATTTCCTTCTCCTACGATTAGAAGAGTTGTGTGTTGGGCCTTGAGAACAATAAATTAATTAAAGCTCACTTTAAGCGAGAATAAACGAATCTTACTATGCTGATAAACGAGAAAGGCTGATTCTTAGTAGTGAGGAGGGAGATTTCTCCGAAATAATCTCCTATTTTATATTTAAAGACAGGCTCTCCGTTTTTTAATGCTGTAACTTCACCGCTCTCCACGAAATAAATATTTCCTTATTTTTCCCCCTAAAAAATAGTTAGAGTTCAAAGATACCTACCATTTTCTCTTTACTGCTTGGATAATCGTTTGGTTAATGTCACAGACCTTTTTCTCAATGCAGTCAGCTATCTTCGTCTTTTCATAGGGATCACTAATGTGAGATAGAAGAGGAAGCTTCATTAAAAAGGCTTCATATATTTCCCTTTTTTTCATAGCTGCATCTTTAACAATATGATTAAAAGTTTCTCTATCCAAGGCCCACAATAGACTGTTAGTCTTTGATATGATCGTAGCTGCTCTTGGTGCATTGTATAATAATGCAAGCTCTCCAAAAGACTCACCAGGTTTGTAGGTTTTCAAGAATGTTTTATCAACTTAGCTTTAATACTTCTTAAAGCAGTCAAGTTCTCCTTCTTCAATAACATACAAATAGTTGCCATCTTCTCCTTGTTGTATTACACACTCTCCTTGTCTAAAATACAAATCCTGAGAGGATAAAAGAATAGATTTATTTTACTTAAAAGACGTTTCCTCCATGGCATCTACAATAATTTCAAGCTCCTTTTGGTCAAGGCAATTAAACATAAATGCTTCACTGATGCGCTTGAATATTTTCTTTTTTGTTTCATCACTTTTTGGGATATTTTTTGGCTTAAAATTTTCTCTTTTGTTGAAAATTCCATATGCCTCCGCACTTACTGAGTTTCGCTGCTTCTTAAAATCCTTCTTAATGATCTAAACCTGTTCTCCAATATCCTCATCTTCACTGGATGAGCATGTATCAGGCCCACAATCTTTGAGCTCTTTCTTGAAGGCTTTACTGGTAGTAGATTCGACTACAACAAAGTTGAAAAGTAGTTTAATGAAAATAAATGTTACGATGGTGTTTTTTCATAAATGTTCTTGAGTGATGTTTTTATCTCCAACTTTCCTTATTTTTTTATTGATTAAAGCTAGATTAGTTGTTCTTTTGTTTGTGATTTTTATTTCTTCTTTGCAAAATGAGAAAATTTAATGCCAACAAGAAACACTTTAATTAGTAAAACTTTGTTGTTGAATGTTGTGAGATCAAAAAAGTTCAAAATGAGACTTAAAATGACTGTGATTGCTAAACTATCCATTAAAAAATTACTTGTATTTTATGGATAATTGTGATTCTAAAAAGCAAGTGTTGAATAGTAAGTTTGCATAAAAGAATGCTTGCCATTTAATTATTCCATAAAAAGGGTGCTTTCTATTTTTTTATTTTTTTCCCAAGAATTGTAAATGCATTTTTTATTATCTGTGTTCCAGTATAAATCCAGTCAGCCTAAAGAAATAATAATTCAATTTATCAAAAATTTGCTGTGATACTTGAATAGGCTGTTTGAAATTAAGTTTACAAAGTCTTTTTGTTTTACTACAAAAAACGAAGAGGCTACTAAGAAAGAGCCTCAGCTACAAATGAAGAGGAATGTGAGAAAGTGTTTATGTGAAAATAAGTTGAAGTGCTGAAGAGAAGCTGAATTTTTGAAAATTATTAGATATTTAAATTATGTCCAGATTCAAGAGACTTCTAGATACTTAATCTCCCAATAAAGATAACTTTAAAATAAACTGATATGTTATTAAAACAACTACATTAATAAAGGAATAATGAAACCCAATATCCTGTAGGAATCTTAATCTCATTCCTTTCAAGCCCAGAGCCACTCTCCTTACCTCCAAAAATTTCTTGGAGCTTAAAACTCTTCATCCTTTACTCCAGTTCTTCAAGGTTCTTCTTCTCCTTTAACTAGCTCGAAGCCTGCTTATTCCTCGCATTCAGAATCGTTGCGTCTTGCACATTAGACAGACGCTAATGTTAGAAACAATTAAGCAGCTGTTCTTAAAAATGATAAAGCAACTCCACAATCAGAGTAGCAATAATTTCGTGGAGTGAGAAACGAATAAGCATCTTCCCTTTCTTCAAATGGAAACAATCAGAGACCAGGATTTTCTTCATCTATTAGCGCTCCATTTTTTTAATCATAAAATCAGCAAGCTAAAGAGAAATATTGTCTGTCCTTCAACAATGACTCATTGCAGGCAGTGAAAGCAGCAGGCATAGATCAAAAAATAGCAAATTCTAGAGATTAGTTGATAAGGAGCTAAGATGCATAAAATTTTCAAGAGAGGAAAAACGCTTTGGAAGTCCCTTCAAATTCATCTAAGCAATAATAATACTACTTGCCTATGTAAAAAGAACAATCTCATCAGCCTTAGCTAAACAACTTTGTTAATTTTAACAATAGCAACCCAATCAAAGCTATGGAAAAATCTGCACAGTAGCAAAACGCAAGCTATTCAAATCAAGGGAGAGGTAGCAGTTCAAGGGCTCATTTAGCTATCCCTTTTAATAATCTTAGCTTGAAAGAATCTTCTTCGACTAAAGGAAGGTATAGTTACTCCCGATCCCTTACAGATAATTTTTAAGAAAGTTAGACAAAACAACGCCCTTCTTCAAATAATATCAAGGGTTCTCCTGCTAATTCGTTCTCATGTTAGCCTAATTCATCTCAAGGTGCTCCGCTTTCTTCAAATCAAAAATAGCTGTCATAATAGTTTAAATAAGTTTAAGCTTCATCTTCTTTTCACGCTTCAAGCCCTTCTTCATTGAGCATTGCATAAAAAGAATCGCTAAATCATCAAAATGTATTTCAAGCCATCCCTAAGAGTTCACATAATGTAGCCTATTAGCCTTAGAAACATCCAGGAGATAATAATATCACCGAATCTTAATAATCCTCCGACAGAAGAGAAAACTAAGAATCTTCAGCTAAGTCTTCTTTTACTTCCTCTTCGCTAAGAGACAAATAAGATATTGTCTCCTCAAGACTTTAGCCTCAATCTGCTGTTTCTGATACCAATTTTGGTTTTTAAAATATTTCAAACCAAAAAAAGCAACTTTCTCTCAAAACAGCAGAAGATATTACTCCTTCGAAATCACGAATAGTTAGTTAAAATCCATAAGTTAGTCATAGCTTCGGGTTAAATATAGATACGAGTCATTTAAGGTATGAAGACATCAACTCCCCTAATATTAAAGAATCATCTTCTTCATCGTTTCTGAAAGGATATTCTAACTCAAGCACTTCTACAGGTTCCCTTAGGAATCCCTACAATTAGGGACTATATCAAGGAAAAAGTGCGCAGTTCAAGCCAAAAGAGTAAGCCCAAATACAATCTTAAATTCCTCAAGAAAACTCTTTTAGCACTTCTTATTCTATTTCTAAAGACCAAAGTAGTAAATAAATCAACAATCCATCTAATTAAGGAACTGTCCCTAGCTAAGAAGGAGGACAGCCAAATAAAGGCAATTAAAAAACCTCCAAGCTAACAGTCGCTTCATTTGTTTAATTAAAAAGCCCAGTTGGAGCAAACAAAGCATTTCTGTCACCTTAATAAAAGCAGTTCTCTATTAACGGAATAATTGCAGGCTCTCAGTCTTCCTCTAACGCTGCAACTAGCAGAAAACTTTCTTAAGGAGAAAACTTGCACATCTTTTCAAATGTTTAACCTTCTTCTTAAATCTTCTAATCGGCTGCGTTCTCTCATTAGCGGGCGTAAGCTTCAGGAAACATTCCCTTGAAAGGATCTTTCTCCTTTTCAAATACAAGGAATATTCTATCTACTTCTATCTCAAAAGAGGATGGATTAATTAGCTAATCTCGTGATTAAGGACTCAATACTGCTTCAATTAATACTTTACCAACTAAAGGATCTGCTTCTGCTCAAAATTTAAACAAAATTTCTTCTGAATTAATAACAAAAGGGACTAATAAATAGCAGGCTGAACAGTTATAATCTTATTCAGCCAACCCAATTATTGAAAAGAAGGAAAAGCATAGTCTATCTAATCATATTAGCTCAGCTTTTCAGTAGCAGCCACTAATTAAATCAACTCTTTCAGAGAAAGAAAACACTAACCTAGACACAGTAATATCCAAACCAAAGTCCATTCACAATGAAAAAGGATAAGTGAATAGTGTTATGAACAATCCACCTAAAGCAGATGATGATTTAATCTACGAAAGGTCTAATTGTGATAGTCTTCCTATTCAAGTCTCTCAGCTTATCAGCTAAACCTAAATTCCAAATCATGAGCGCACTAAATTTTCAATAAAGCGCAATGGAATTGTGAAGAGTTATGCAGCAAACACAAACCAAGGTCTTGTTCGGAATTACAACGAAGACAGAGTTTCAATTATTTTAAACATAATGAAACCTCAAGGAAAAAATACAGACGCAGATGTCTAATGGCCTAAATGCTCATTTTTTGGTGTCTACGATGGGCATGGAGGAGTTGCATGTGCTGACTTTCTTCGAGATAACCTTCACTAATTTGTGATAAAAGATCCTCATTTTCCTTTGAATCCAAAAGAGGCAATCATCAATGGATTTGACTCTGCTGAAAAACAATTTCTCAAATAAGCATAAGCAAAAGAAGGAGCAATTGAGAAAGCTGGCTCATGTGCTATCGTTGTCATGATTGTTGGTAAGATTATGTATTTGAGATAACTGATTTGAATATAAATCTACAATAGGTACGAGATGCTTTGTAGCAAATGTTGGAGACAGCAGGGCCATTATGAGTGGAAATGGAGGATAGAAAGCGTATGATCTTTCTAGAGATCACAAGCCGTTGGATGATATCGAGCAAAAGCGTATTACTGACGCTGGAGGCAAAATTTATCAGTAAATTCACATTTTCACAAATTTTCAGCTAATTGATTTGTTTAAGGACTAAAATCATGAACTTTCAAAACTCTTTTGGCTCGATTGCAATGGGAGCTTATGGTTAAAGTAACCAGGCACAACCAATCTATGGGCCTCACCGTGTCTTGCCTGGAAGACTCTCAGTAATATTATGAATCTAAATTAATTCATTAATGATTAAACTTTTTAAGGTAACCAGAACGTTTGGCGATATTGAGGCTAAACTACCTAAGCTAGGAGGCAACCCTAATGTGGTGATAGCAACTCCTGACATAAAAGAGTTCGAAATCACTTCGGAATAGGACTTCATTTTGCTAGCAAGTATGCTTTTCAATTATGAAAGTAAGAATTAACTTATTATGTTTGCAAAGGTGATGGCATTTTCGATAAGCTATCGACCAAAGAGGCAATAGAAAGCATTTGGAAAGAGTCCAGTGTTAAGAGAGGATAGTACCAAAGTGTGCATGACTTTAGCGGGATAGCAGTGGATACTATATTTAAATTTGCGCTTGGAAGAAAGACGATGGATAATATCACAGTTGTGATGATAGGATTCGATAATTTTAAGAGGTCACTATTCCCTTCCTAGAAATAAAAAGATAACTAGACTTCTTCATCTAATAAATTCATTAAAGATAGCAACTTTGAAAACACTCAAAAGAAACAAATCAATGAAGGAAACGATAGTCTAAATAAGTAATATTAATAAAATAAAAGCCAATCAGATAATGTCTAGGAGAATAACAGCCAAAATCAATTACCTAGCGCTCCAAACGCAAGTGAAGGATTTAATAAAATGTAATAAGACATTCCGAGCACATCTGTCAAATATATTTAACTTGCTAATTCTCCTCTTCAGCCTGCTAGCTAGATCTTTTAGTTGGCTTCTCCAAACAATAAATTGAATTTATCCCAGATGTAGACTCAAGGCCTCTAGGAACTAAATATTTTAAGCCAAATGTAAAAATAGGTGAATGTCTTTTCTCAATAAATGAAGTAAACTCCAGTAAATCAATTTCCTGTCTAAAACCAACCGATGAAAGAGTAATAATAGGCTACTTAACCCTCAAATAAAGCTCAAATGACTAACTTCTTTGGTATTAAGCAGGAGAGCTTAGTTCAAAATGAATCAAGCAGGAGTGCATTTGGGGCATTAACAACCAAATTCTAACAAAAATCTCCTTGAATCAGGTGAATGATAAAAATAATTTTGATCTCAAGTTATTTCTTGTTTAATGAAAGATAGCAAGGGCAATATCTATTTAGTAAGTCTATCAATCATTTGAATTTATAGCATAAAGTATCAATTTAATAATGGAATAAAGCATTCATGACTCTATTTAATAGACACTCATTTATTCTTTTCTTAAAAATGTGTATTTTGATAAATAAGGCAAGCAGCTTAAATAATACGAAAAAGAGCATTTATGTTGCATAGAAAAGTTAGAGAAAAATAATAAAATAAGTAAGATAAATAAAGAAAAAATTGAAATAAAAAAGATTAAGAAGCACTAAGTGACACATAGATTTATGTCTCGTCCTTTGACAAAACTATTCATAAGAAACTTTGGAAAAGAATCCAATCGAAGAGATGTTGAAGATCTCTTTGGAAAATATGGCAATATCTACGATTGCAAGATGAACCAACAGGAAGGATATGCTGTAGTCTGTTACCGCGAGTATGAAAGCGCGGATAGAGCTATTTCAGAGTTAAATGGATCAATGTCTCTTGGAGGAAAACTACAAGTAGAACACACGCTGAAAAAGAGTAGATACGACGATGGAAATAGCTCTAGACCTCCTAGAGATGATCGATTTGGAAGAGATGAAAGGTATGGCGGAAGAGACTAAGGTGGATATAGAGAAAGAGATTAAGGAGGTTTTAGAGATAGAGACTAAGGAAGTTTTAGAGAAAGAGATTCAGGATACTATCCTCGTGAAAGAGGAGATGGGGCTGGTTCTTTCAGAGATAGACCTATGAGAGACTATGAAGGAGATCGTGGAAGTTACAGGGATAGAGATTCAAGTTACAGAGATAGAGATTTCGGAGGAAACAGAGATAGATAATTCGGAGGATAGAGAGATAGAGACTATGGTGGATATCGTGATAGAGATATGAATGGAGGTAATCGAGAACGTGAATTCGGAGGATACAGAGACAGAGAAATCAGAGGAGGATACAGATAAGAAGGAAGATTCGGTGATCGGGAAGGAGGAGAAAGAGGATTCAGAGGCGGAGACGATAAAGATAGAGCCTTCAGGGAAAGACTTTGCTTCATTTGCTAACAACCTGGACATATCGCAAAAGAATGCCCTAAGAATTATAATCGCGTAGGAGGGAGAGGAGACAGAACCCAAGGTAGCAAGGATTTCTTTATTTGAGGAGGGATAAAGTTAAAGTTATGTGGAGGATAGAGAAAAAGAATGAAGTTGTTTAAGATTCCAAAGAGGGAGTAAATAAGGCAAGAGATACAGTTTAGTGTCAAAAAAGAAAGAATGGAGGAGGAAATGAATTTAAATCTCAGCTTGAATGCCATTTAAGAGCAAGAAGCAATTGATTGATGCCTGTTTTAGAATGTTTAAAATGAAGTGAGAGTTAATTGAGGGAATTTAAGAAAGGCAATTATTAGAATGAGAAAAGAAATGTTTTAAAAGTGGGAATATAGTAGATGAGTGTTAATAAATGGATCTGTTCTTGAAAGGAACGAGAGAAGGAGAAAAAGAGAAAAGGAACTAGAGTGGAAGCAGAAGCAGAAGTGAAAAGAAGGGCAGAAGAGACCGCAACAATAAAAGAAGCAAATCATCAAGGAGCTCTTCTTCTAGTCGCAAAGGATCTCCAAGCTCCTCTTCATCAAGATCATAATCTAGGAGCAACAAAGACAAAAAGAGATCCAGACAAACTGATTAGAACGATGTTCCTCCTCAATCAAATTCAAACCCTTAATGAGCATAAATAAGATTATGAAAAATACAGTTTTATTTGTAGCAATCATAATAGTTCCTAATAATAACCAATTAAAGAAACTAATTTCAATAATTTGATTTTCGAAAGATAATTAAACACAAATAAAGGACATTTATTTGTGTGATTTTCAAGTTAGTTTTGTATTTTCTATTTTAATCATTTAAGCGCTTAATTTGATTTTTTTTATTTTCATTCATCTTAGCACGGTTTTTTAAGAAAATCACTTACAAATATTTTTTAGACATTAAGTGACCATTTATTATTAACTCTATGATCATGAATGAAAAGAAGCTACTGTTTCTATGAACTATGAATTCGGCTTTCCAAGTTGATATACATGATGTGCTGAAAGAAGTAAGATCCCATGATTTGTCTTTGAAAGTCTTCCGTTTATGAAATAAGTTTCACCAGGCTAGATTTTGTTAGCAATTTTAGAAAATTCTAAGTCAAGAACTATTTTGTGCAGCTTCATTTCGAGTAGTCCACTCTATTCATGAGGAATATCTTTGCGTTATTCTATTTCCTTGCAGTTATCTTCTAATCCTTTAAAGAAATAACGATGGGCAGTTTCTCTAGTAGTTATGTTGATAATTTTGTTCAACATTTATTTGACCTTTTCCTTTGAAAGAAATTGCTTGAACTATCCTGAGAGACGTACTGACACAAAGGATTCAATGCTGTCAGATGTTAGTTCATTTTCGATGAGAGATAAATCCTTATCACTCACAAGTCTATAAATATCGAATCTTTATTTTTGTTGATTCATGTATTTTAGGAAAGTGAGATAATTATGGGAAAATTGGTTATTTTAAATTAGATTTGTTTAATATTATTATTGCAGATTCAAAGAGAAAGTAGTTATCTAAATTATTGTTTAGAGTAAATAAAATAAAGAAATGGTTTCTCAAAAGATAAAACTTTTTAATGCTTTGAAGGGGTACTATTTTAATCTTTTCAATAATTTATTGGAAGATTACTTGGCTTAAAATTTCTTTTTAGAAGTCTGTCTATTAATTTCCAAGGGTTTATTAAGGGAAAGAAGAACCCTCATTAATAACTCTGATTCTAAAGAAACAATTATTAAATAGGTTTTATCAAGGTTTAGGCTGCAGAAATATATTGAAAATGAGTGACCAACAAGAAACTTTCAATTAGAGTGGATCAGCTGCTAAGAACTCAAAAGGCAAAAAATCCAAACCAATCAATTGGATAGAAGCACCTCAATAGTAAGCAATTAAAATGATATTGATCTCTTACTAATAAATACTAATTCTCTCTTTCAATTATTTTTATGACTTTTAGATCCATCCAAGGCTAATAAAATAACGATGGAGCCAATAATGTGGCATCAGGGAGATTAGAAAAACAAGAATTACAGTTTTCAGATAGCAAGAATAATGCTGACCTTTTAGAAACTACCTAAAATAATGTTAAAACTTTTAAATCAATGAGCAGCAACGTCACTACAGCTTTTTAAGAGAATGTGAGCTCTTAAAATAAAGATGGCCTTGTAGATAAACTCAACTCCTCTCATAAAACAAGTAATTCAGGATAAGTAATCGCCTCCAAATATGAATAAGGAAACAGAGTCAAAGCAAATACCTCTTTTAAAGATTACCACCAACAATTCCAGATGAACGATACCTACAATGCTTAACAAGAGGTTTACAACCAACGAGGAGATACCTTTTCATCTCCCCAAGGAATCCCTCAATAGAATGGACTGTAAAGCAATAACTCTGGGTACTAGTATCTTTCATATGTCACTAACCATGAAGTCCCCATAAGAGGAGGAACAAACTAATCTTTGAATAACTTTCAATAGAATGTTCAGGTATCTAATGAGATAGAAGGAGAAGAAAGAGCTTCCAAGGTTTTATTGGTGATTGTATAGAACCCAAGGGATGAAGTGATCTAGCATAAAATAATTTTCAACAAGTTTATTTCGTTTGGAAATGTTGAGTAAATCCTCATTTTCAGTAAAAAGCAATAGTGGAAATTCTTTGTGGATATGGATTCTCTCGAAAATGCTGCAAGAGCTCGCAAATATTTAGACAATTCAACCATTAATATCTATGGGAAAGATCTCAAAATGCGAGTTTAGTATTCAAATCAGCAAGAACTTCAACTCAAGAATGGCAATCCGGGTGGGATAAATTATAAAGAACTAAATTCTAAATTTGAAAATACACAGCTGTCTTATAGCAGTCCAATAGATAATTATCCATCAAGTTAGTAATCAGAAGCCTTTTATTCAGCATAAAGGAGGCTTCTAGATGGTAATGCCTAATCTAATGAGAATGCTCGAATTATTGATTCTAGTTCTGGACTCCAGATGCCAGATGCTAGTCAATAATCTTTCAATCCTCTTTTTGAAGGAGCTAATACATAATTAACTCAGTTGAGATAGGAAAATTATCCCAATTATTTGGCAAAGAATTCCTAACAAGGTCAAACTTCATTGAGTGCTCAAGTAGCTTAGACTACTACAAAGAACCAGTTTTTGAGTGTGAATCTTCGTGAATCTCCTTCTTTCACCAGTGAACTTCAAGATGCTGAAAAGTAAAATAAAAGCAGGAATAAAGTTTTTATTTATGAATTGTTTTTAAAGTAAATAGGATAATGATTTGGCAAAACAACTCAAAGAAAATCAATAAGAAGGCGCAAAATAAAATAATTATGACGTAGAGGGTTCTCAATATAGTTTTGGATAAGGAATGGAAAATAGTTGCTAGGACTTACCATAAAACAACCTAAACTTCCATGGATAGATTGAGATGAGCAACAACCTGAATTATCCCCATGAGAATTTTTCTGGCTAAAATCCTTTTCAATAAGTTCCTAACTTGGCTCAGTCTCTCCATTAATAGACAGGTACTGCAGAGAATCCAGCTTCTCTTAAAAATGAGAGTTTAACGGAGTAATTAGATGATTTATTGAAATAAATCAACAATAATGGGAAAGAAGAAGAGGAAGAAGAAGATGAAGTTAAATAAGGTGATTAATTAACTGCGGAAGAATAAATATCTGAAAAAGATATCAAAGGCTTTAAAGTGGAAGAAGCAGCTTAATCTAATTAAGAGTCTACTTAATTAAACCAAAATGAATAGATTGTCTCTCCTCCAGCTGCTGGAGATAATGCTCCTACCAAAGGATTAAAAAAACTTGATTAACTATTAGGTAACTGTGAAAGTCAAGAAAATTCTTTAGTTGTATCTGACAATGATGATGAAGAATCAGAAAGAGTTTGGTCTGATAATGGAAGAGCTTTCGATTCAAGTTCCAAAAATGCAATGTTTTAAGATTACTAAAAATTTACTCATTCTGAAAATTTGAACTCTCGTACATACATGCATCGGACATAGCCCCAAGCTGACTTTTACTAGAATTAAGTGGTTTAAGAACCTTCTTCTTAATTGACCTAGCAATCTCCCTCAATAGGATTTCCTCCGTACCCTAATTAAATTAAAAGTGCTAACATTCTTCAAACTATGAGCTAATATCCAGCCACAAACTTTAACCTCAATTAATAAAGTGGAAATCTTCCTTCGGTATTTAACAGTCATGGTCACTAAATGCATTATGGAAATTAGCAACATTTATCTGGATAATATGGTGGCAATCATCATTAGCATCGATATTTTAGTGGAAATATTTCGTCACAACCTCCTCCTCCTGGAATAAACTACTCCCCAAGCTAAAAATAGTAAGGATATCTCCAACCATAATATGTCTCTTAATCTCCTTTAGGATAAGACTTTACTGTCCAATAAACTGGATAGATGTAACTCTAACCTTCTTAATAAACATTCGCAGGTGTTTCGTCACAATAATTTTCAGGATAAACTTTTGGATCCTAAAATAAACCAAGCCAAACCTTGAGTGGATAAATAACTGCTAATTAAGTTGTGTAGGAAAATATGGGAATGTTCCATGGTTCAACCTATGTTAAGCAAGGTTTCTTAGAAGATAGCCGTCCTTCGAAGGTGATTTATATTAATCATCTAGCAAGCCCATTAATCCAGCTTACTCATCTTTACAACGTTTTTAGCAACTTTGGAGATATTGTAAAAATCTTATTTAAGCGTCCAAAAGGCACTGCTTTCGTTGAGTATACTACTTAAGAATTCGCCACACGTTCTAAAGATTGCATGGACAAGAAAGTTTTTTTTGAAAGTGAAGTTAGAGTATTTTACTCCCATTTCGAGAGCCTCGTTAGCCAACAAGAAGATAAATAATCAGAGATTTTCTTGGGCTCAGAAGTGACGCACAGATTTTTAAAAGACCCTAAAATGACATTGAATGCACCTTCCCTCGTTATTCACATTTCAAATCTGAAATAAGAAGTATGTGACCATGAAAAAATGCATGAGCTTTTTCATCCTTTTGGTAAAATTGAAGCCATTCACATTGAAAAGAATCCGCCTCGTTATATGTGCCACATAAAATTTTCTCAAATTAAGGAGTCTCTAATGGCAGTAGCTTATATGCATAATTATGAAACAAAAGGAAGAAAAATGTTTCTCTCGTTCACGCGAAAAAAACTCGACTCCTCTGTGCCCATAAAAAATATGGTGCTCTATTCAAAACAAACTGCATAAATTTGATTTGAACTGATCCCTTTCCTTCCACAATATTTGTTGCCCCTTCATAATTTCTTACTCCCTATTCCCTGTGATACCTGAATTTGATAAATTTATTTAATTGACACATATTTTTAAAACATTCAATTCAAGTAATACTGTTTTATCTGCTTTTTTTCTTGACAAGCAAATTTATTTTTAAAAATTTTGAAATTGTCCTAAGATTAACTGGGATATAGCAAGCTCTATTCTATTTTATTATCTTCTGAATTTTGTTCTATTTCTTCTCTTTATGCTATCGCTTCTACTTAAACTATCCTTTTATTTTAGTTAGTGCTTGTATCTTCAGTAGTTGGGCCAGGTTTTCTAATAATCCGTTTACCTCTAAAAAGAACAATCCTAGCGCTAAGATTTATTTCAGAAGGATTAATATCTTGCTACAATGGAGGTTCTCCTTATTTCTCTTCAACTGTCTCAATAATAATTTTTTTGGAAGTGGGATTATCTTATTCATAAGTATCTTAATGAATATGTGATTCAAAATAACTTCTCTTTTTGCTAACACAATTTTCTAAGCTAAATATTCTAAGAGGTACTTTCTCCTTTGCAGTTTCAGCTCTTATAACTTTTGCTATCCTTTGAGATGGACTCTTTAAGGAGCTGCTCAAATGGATACTTTTTATTTCTTAATTACCTTCATTTTCAATTTATTAGTTTTCATTTCCTTTAGCTACATATTCATAAGTACTTTCAGCATCACTAGATTTTTCTGGATTTGCTGAAATATTATTTTCTATGATATCTTTATCTTCCTTGCTATCATTTATTCTTTCATTTTCCTTTTCACTGTCTAAAGTACTTAAGACTCCAATCACTTGAGCTACTTCTCCTTTTTCAGTTAAAGGATATTCTGTTTCTGGGTTATCAAGAGGAGATGTTGAGGGCATTTGGATTGTATTATCCTTGAGATGTACTGAGGAAGTGATTTATTCTTAAAAACCTTGATTTAGTATTAGATTAGTTTCTTTATTGGATTAAGTTTGAATTATTGAGGATTCTTGGGAAAATTCAGAAATAGAGTTATGAGGCAAATTAATGCTAATTGGATTAGTATTGAAGTCAGAATAATTATTAGAACCAAATACCTGCTAAAATGTAGACTACACAGTAGGTGATTGCAGACATTTTAGAAATTTTTCATCAAATGATAAAGGTTATTAATCACTTTCATCCTAAAATGGTTATTATTATTAAGAGGGAGGTTAGATTGTTAAATCTTTATCTCCTTGCTAAATAGGGTAGTTGCTATTAAGAGTGGTCATTTTTTAAAGTTGCAATTAATCACTTTCTTGATCAGCTTATTATTTTGATTCTGCTTCACTATCCATATCCATCTCATCTATTGTTCCCACTAAAGGCTGCCTTTCTAATATTGGGTCTGTGGCACTATTTTTAGAGTTGGTCATTTGGCAAGATGGAAATGCAGAAGCACATTACTGATCTTTATTGATTGGCTATGAATCAATCATATTTGAAAGAGACTCAAGGATGTTAGGCAGATTATTTAAAATATCTGGGAAATCATCCATAACTACATTCTCATCTGAAATCATTGGACTTTAAAGGTGATTATCTTTTGAAAAATCTATTTAATTTCCTACATTTATTTAAGGATTCGGTGAATTATCATCTTCCACGCAAATAGAAATGTTAGTTATTTCTTTTGAAAGAGTATCAGTATCAGCTAATGCAAGCTTATCTGTCGCTCCTTAATTAATACTGAAAGAAGCTTACTAAGGTTCTTTCTCTGAGCTGCTTAAGCTATCTCCTTATGTTTCAATTTGCTCCTTTATTTCGCATAACTAAACAGTTTCAGTTGGTTTATTTATTGCATCGCTTGAGTTTCCTTTTGAACCCTTTTCGTTGTTCAATGAATTATTATCTTCTGGAACAATTCTATTAGAATCACTCAATTTTTCATCATTAACTAAGCTAGATATTTCCTCTTATCTTTGATATGGCGAATATGAAGGAATTTGAACATCATAATATTTATAAAATTAATAAGATGAATGAGATTAAGGGTATGATAAAGGACTTTCCAGATTAGAGAAGGGAGTAGATAATATTGGAGTTCCCTTTTATTAATGAGGAGATAGCGAATTTGGATTTTTCTAGGTTGGAGTGTTTATTCCATTACTGTTTTGTTAGGTTTGAATATGTGGTAACTATTAAGACTCTTAAATTTCTGCTTATTATTGATAAGTTTTGCCTATTATTTCCTAGTTATTTGCTAGAATTCTAATTTCTGCTGATACCTCACCAAAAATTTTTTATTGACAAGGACTTTTAAACCCTTCTTCTTTTTTCTCAGGCTGTACATTAATTCTATCTTGCCTAAAAAAGTGTCTTTGATTATCAATTTATCCACTTTCGATGCTTTCAGGACTAGAATTCACAATGAGTGGAGAGTTTTAACTATGATTGTTGATAATTCGATTAACCTGTGAATTCGAACCAAATTAAGACTCTTATGAAAAAGATAGTATTTATGCCTAAGATCGAGGGCTGGGAGATTGGGTATTCTTATTCAAATTAATGATTATCTTCTTTTTCAAGTCATTTGGGTAAATCTTATCAAATTTACTTGCTTCATTTTTTGTTGATAATTAGGTTGGTATGACAATATTGTGTTGCCTGGCTGATTCTTGAGGCTTAAACTTGAGAAATTCTTCAAGTATATTTGGCTTAGGGTCTGTAGGTAAATGAAATTCGGTTTAAGATTTCTTCTTGATTTCTTAGCAACGTTTGAGCATAAAATCAAAATAATTGTACTGCTGTTAAACGAACTACTGTGAGATAGTCTTCATTTGAGCATCAATATTGATAGAAGAGCGAGAAGAAAAGTACTTTACAGCGCTCGGGGAAAATGAAGTATCAAAATCTTTTACAACACTTGCAATTTAGCTGAGATATCCTTTGAAAAAGTTGATATTTTCGGGGTTGTAGCGAAGAGAAGATATTAGATCAACTGTCCTGATTTATTTAAGATAAGAATCAAAGTATTTCTTGATTTGTTACGGAGTCGAAGCTGGGTTGGAGATGATCTGTGAGAGATCGTACATTGTCTTTGTGTTGTTTTCAGTGAAAAAGTGCTTATTGATTTATAGCTCGTTTTCTTTGATCCAAGTCTCGAGAAGTTTAAAGTTAACATGCTTTATTATAATAAGACGCTTAACTAGCTCCTCTAGTAGCTCATTTATTTACATGTTGAATTCGTTCACTTCTGTGTGATGTAGCTGCACTACCTTTTCCACATTTTTACATATTTTTTTTCTCATAAACAAATACTCACTCTTCTTATCTTCCATCGTCCCTTTAACTGAGATAAGCTTTTCAGTTGGGTCTAGCTTACTTCCTGGCTACACTTATATGCAATCTTCACATCTAAAGGTATTTTCGCCAGACTATCGTATGTTCTCAGATATTGCAAAGTATCCGATGGGCTTGCTATGCTTAGGGCAAATCATTTCGATTGTATTTTATAATTCCTGTTTTTCTTGCTTAAACTTTCTCTTTTTGTTTGCAATTTAATTATTTTTTGTTTGGTTGTTTTTTGTTGATTGTTCTGATATTTAAGGCATAATCTTAGCTTAAATAGTTAGTAGCCTCCATCAATCTAAATCCAGTCGAATTATTTGAATTACTTGGCTATTAAATATCAGAAATATTTTCGCTATCCCCACTTTTATTAACGAATCTGTTCTCCAAATTAAAAAAATAATCCCTCATTATTCTCATCTAAGCGAAACTCAGTGACATCATCACCTAGATTATCTTTTCCCTCCTTCCCCTTTTTCTCACTTTATTGATAAATTCAACTATTTTTTATTCAAAATCATTCATTTTTTATATATTCAAAAATATATTCAATCTTATTTTTCTTTAATGCAGTCTCCGCCAGAAACTTAGTTGCTAAATGAGAGTCTCTTAATAAAATGAAAAGAATTTATAAAACTGTTAGCTCTTTGAAAGTTCTCATTCTATTTCTCTCTTCTTAATAGTTTTATTATTATTCCTTATTGATTTCAGAAATACCCTAACTTTTCTTCTTATCAGTGGTAACTAATTCTTCTGTTTAATCTTATTATTTTATTAGATTTTAAAAAGGACTGATAAGTTTTTATTCTTAATTGTCTTAAAGATCATTTCTTTGCAATTATTTATTCTAGAACTCCTTATCGACTTCGTTCAATAAATAAAGGAATTTACTCTCACTTAATTGTTTTCTAGCAGCAGATTAAAGCAATTTAGATCCAATATTTTTCTTTGCTATTAATAAAAATTCTGATAAAAATGAATAGATTTTGCTTATCTTTGCCTTTTTCAACTTTACTTATTGTTTTAAAAAATGGTTTCTCTCCTTTTCTGTCTCTAATTATTTCTCAATATCAGTAATTAGGCTATTTACTTAAGGCTAATTATTTTATTATTTCTTTAGTGGAGAATAAAACTTCATTTATTTAGCTAAAATCTGCTATTTAGTATTGATATTTAATCCCTTTTCTTTTTCCCCTGTATCCAATTATTGAAAGTTAATAAAACTTTTTGAAGTTGCATTAGCTTAGTTTTTCTGAATATTTTCCCAGTGACTTAATACTCTTCTTGAGAATGCCTAGTCCGCAACTCTTGAATCAAACTCTTATTTAGATTTCTTACGTGGAGTTGTGAAACTCAAATCTCTAAGAATACATGATTTATTTTATCGTTCTGGAGTATTTTGCTTGCTTTTAGTTAACTCGGCTTATTCTATTTTACTTTGAATAAATTTGTCTTACATAGAGGTATCTTGTTAACTGCCTAGTGGTTTCGATTTGTAATGGCAACTTCTTGAGACTATTTTGAAAGTGGATCTCATTTTATTTTATATTAGAATTTACTTTTTATGGTCTTCTTCATGTTCTAGCTCAATTACACCTTGTTTCTCATTTTTTGGAGGACTTTTGGATTTTCCAAACTCTTTTTTAGTTGTCTCTGCCTCTAAATCTTTTTAAAGTTGCTTACGAATGGGAGTAGACAAGTTAATTGATTATGCTTACTTTCCTACCTTGAAACCATAATCTTAAACATATTTGATAGGAGATTCATGCTTTTGCTAATATTATCTGCAAGTTAGAGATCCTAATTGCATGCTGGATTATTTCTATTAGTCATATTATGGATAGTCATTCGATAAAATACAAGTCTTTGCTGCACTTTAGCTGAATGAAGATTGCTATTATCTCTCAAGAGAATCTCCTCGATACACTTCTAATTTTTCTCTGAAATATTTAACAACTGTAGCCATTTTTTTAGCATTTTAATTCTGAGAAGCAGCAAGAAGAAAAGCATGCTGCTATTTAAGTAGTTTAACTTTGGATTCCTCCTAAGCAATTTAGCCATTAATAGATTCTAAATATAATTTGTAAAATGAGTAAATATCTTCTGATGCTTTCAATTCTGGATCATCCTCTCTGTTGGCTTCATAATACCTTCCTTCTCTTTCCTTGATCTAAACTTAGATAGCATCCATTTTCTCTGTTAATTCTTTTTGGACATTCATCAAATAGTCATTGTTCTTGCTTATCATACCCCTTACTTTTGGACAAAGATTATTCGTGAAACTATCAATGGCATCATCGAAAATGACAATTCTTCCTTCATTTTCTTTAAATCCCGTTAATAGAAAGTTATCATCTTCTAGCATTTTCTTGCGGCCATACAAAATATGGCTATTTCTTCTCCACATTATCTTATTTTTTTATAAAATTTTAATTCAATTACTTTACTCTTGTATCCTGATCAACCACCAATTAGGTTTATTATTATTTTTCTTGACGTTAACTTTCATTTTCACAACAAACTCTAAATATTCAGAAGATTGAGAAGATAAATTGAAATAATATTTTGAATGTTAAGATTATTATTTATCAACAAATCGTTGATTTTTTGTATTAATAAAATAGTTTAAACAAATTCTTTTATAATTTTGAGAAGATATCCTTTTATATTTTGTTGGTTTTATTATTTTATTAATAAGCCTAAGGTCATAACAACTTTTCAATTACTTTATTCATTAATTTTGAATATGCTCTTTAGGATTGTAAGGCCATACACTCAAAATATCATGAAAACCCTCAACCGGAGTAGCCTAGAGGATAATCTCACTATCTTTGTTCGAAAAAGACACCTCTTCAAGAAGTTTGAAAGGGAAAATTGTATCTTCTTTATTAATTTGTTGATTAGATTTGAGAAGGAAACTACCAGTAAATCCCATACCATTGATAGCTATTTCAGGATTTGAAGTGCATTTTTCTTATTTTCTGAGCACTATGAGCATGAAATTATCTGTAACTATCAAATTATATGCATTTTTTATAACGGTTTTGTCTTCAGATTTTACTAAATTTTGCAATTTCTCCATGCTATCTTTGTAACATCTTTCAAGATACTCGCCATATTCTTCAACTTATTACTCTTCTGTCATAGGCTTAAGTACTTTAATGATATGTTTGAATTCGAAAGGAATGTAGACAAAATCTTCTTCTCTGCCTTGTAGTTTTGCAACTCTCTTACTTAGTACATTAAGAATTGGAGTATCTTATCTTGCATCAACAGGCATTACTTGAATATGCTTATGCTATTAACTTGCTCCTGCTTCAGGTCCAGAGTTGAAAAACCAGAACCCTTTCAATGAAATCAACACCTGAAATCAATATTTTAGAAAATGCTGTTTTTATTTATATTTTAACATTTTACCTTCTAAGAAGCAGAGAAATCTCCTTTGTGAAGGAGTGAACTTTGATGTTCAAATTTTGTGGTGACTACTAGCATATGATCTTTAACAACCGCAAATTTATTGAAAAGAAGGGAATGGGCATCGGATAGCTTTTGAACGAATAAGCCTTCCTCAAAAGGTGGAAGAAAAGGGTCTGATGTCTGGCCTCGAGAAGCACCTAAAGGTTTCATATCAAGATTCTGAAGTACACTGAAATTGAAGACTATTCCATTTTAAGCAATTTTTATTCTTTTGATAATGTTCAAAGAAATGATGCTAGTCTATTTGCGGTGAGCCTTTTCAATTGAATTCTTGAGAGTCTGGTACTCATATTGAAGTGGATGAATCTATTTTTATTTTTATTTTTTCATTAGTTTTAGACAAAAGATAATCATTTTAGTTACTTTCGGAAAGATGAATCGCTAGTAAAAAAGAGAAGCCCCTAATCCTAGAACACTGATACCAACTGCATATGTCAGCAGCTTTTTGGCATTTTAGCTGACTATTTACTCTTAAATTTTTCTAGTTTCTTCCATTCTGAATAAATCTTCTTAGTTTCACTTAGTTTATTAACTTTTCCTTTTTAGACCACTTAATTCTGAAAGATAATAAGAAAAAACACTTCAATCACACTAGATAAAATAGGAAGAATAAGAAAGTTCTTTAAGTACCATTTTAAATGTTTCTAATTTCACTGGATTTTGGTCTCATAAAATGTTCAAAGTTCGTTTTTATTTTTTTTGATAATAAAATCTATGTGCATCTGAGTAAAAATCTGTGAATGTATACCTTGTTTCTAATTATTTATTAAGGTATCAAACAATTGGTTTTTTATATTCAATAAGCATAACGTATCCAACAATATTCTTATGAACAAATTGAAAAACTAGAAAAAATACCATGAGATAAAATGGTAGGAAAGTATCAAAAAATTAGTAGCAAAGACAACCAAATAGATAACATTATAAAAACAGCATAAGAACTCTGGGATACTTGATTATTAAGTTTGCTTTAATTCATTTGCAAATAATATCATATGAATAAGATGATTTAAGCAAAATTAAGAACAAGTTCATTCAAATATTTTATTATTGAAGAATATTATCTTTAACTTTTAATTCAAACACTTTCTTGCTCTTAATCCAGTTGATCTATTGCAGGTCTTAATATAATAATAAAAAAAATATTAACAGTTAAACCCTTCAAAAACTAATAAAAAAGTATTGATTTTCCAAATAATTAAAATAAAGCCTAGATGATTATTTGTTTCAAAAGAATTAGAAAACTATCTAAAATATCTAAAAGGATAATTTGAAAAGATAACAATACATTTTAAATGTTGAAACTATTTTATTAATAAATGAAGAGAATTAATGAAACTTATTCAATAAATATTGCTTCTTAAGTAAAGCAATGCTTACCTGTAGAAAAATGTAAGGAGAATGCAATTTGAATGGCGAGAGATTAAAGCTCACAGAATAACAAGGTGTGATAAAAAGAGTGGAACTGTGTGATGGAAAATAAGATAATAGAAGTGAATTAACTTTGAGAAAGCAAGATAATAAATAACAACGAAGAGGTGGAGAGAGAGGGTAGAAAATAAAACTGAGAAAATCAAAATAAAATAAAGAAATAAAACTTGAATTGTAGCAGTATTAAAGAAGGCTTAAAGGAATAAATCAGTAGCAAAATGGAAGGCTTCAAAGCCAAATAGGTTAAGCTCAGTGAATTCGAGGTCATGAATACCTTGGGAACAGGTATGCAAATGATATTATTTTAAATATAATCTCGGCTGAACCCCAAACACTTGCCTTCTTTTCGCATTTCTTGCCTTATTAAATGATTATCTCAAGTTTAGCCTAAGCATGCTTCAAACAAAACTAAAAAATCAAAGAAAATAAAGGG